>Ga0308417_1000642_pt1 | contig 24684 bp, 23 predicted proteins | sample HotsprSampleOS65_FD_203528 | JGI IMG/M metagenome (GOLD analysis project Ga0308417, IMG submission 203528) | Hot spring phototrophic mat microbial communities from Octopus Spring, Yellowstone National Park, Wyoming, United States - 20090730_OS65 ...
CCTGCTTCTCGCGCTCGCGCTGTTCCCGTTCCCGCTTGCGAAAGTCAACGAACCGATACCCCGTGCCGCGCTCGGTGAGGATGTATTGGGGATGCGATGGATCTTTCTCGATCTTCTGCCGGAGGTAAGTGATGTATAGCCTGAGATATTGCGTCTCATCCCGATACTCCCATCCCCACACCTTGCTCAGCAGCGTCTCGTGCGGCACAACCCATCCAGCGTTTTGCACGAGATGGTACAGAAGCCGCCACTCCGTCGGTCGGAGCTTTATCGGCTCGCCCTCGACGATCACCTCGCGCCGGTTAAAGTCTATAGAAAGTCGATCATCCACCTTAATCGGTGCTTTCTCCACCATCGCAGGCAGTTCAGCCCTGCGAATGACGGCCTTGACGCGCATCACTAGCTCGCGCGGGCTGAACGGCTTGGTGACGTAATCATCTGCGCCAAGCGATAGGCCGCGCACCTTATCTTCCTCTTCCCCCTTTGCAGTCAGCATAATCACTGGCACATTACTCTCCTCGCGGATCATGCTGAGCGTCTCGAAGCCATCTATATCTGGCATCATGACGTCGAGCAACACGCAATCGGGCAGCAACTCGCGCACCTTGCGCACAGCTTCTAACCCGTTCGTGGCCGAAACCACCCGGAAGTTCTCCAGCTCCAGGTTCATCCGGATGAAGTTGATCATGCGGGGTTCGTCGTCTACTACTAAAACCAGCTTCGAGTCCTCATTCGCCATCGCAAAGGCATTATAGGTTTGATTGGACAATGCTGCTGATGCTTACAATCGCGCCATGGCGCGCGATGTCCCAATCGCCATCGTTAAAGGTGCGGGTGACCTCGGCACAGGCGTGGCCTATCGCCTGTGGAAATGCGGCTTTCGCGTGTTGTGCACTGATCTCGAGCGTCCTCTAGTCATTCGCCGCACGGTCGCGTTCGCTTCGGCAATCTACGAGGGATGTATCACGGTAGAAGGCGTCACCTGCGAACGGGTCTTCTACGCAGATGAGGCGTTTTATCTCTGGCAGCGCGGAACGCTGCCTATCATCATTGATCCAACTGGCCGCACTGTGCAATCTCTGCGTCCGGAGATCGTCGTGGACGCGATCATGGCCAAGCACAACACAGGCACGGCGATTACCGACGCCGCGTGCGTGATCGCCCTCGGCCCTGGGTTCACCGCCGGCCAGGATTGCCATGCCGTCATCGAAACACAGCGCGGCCACGACCTGGGTCGCGTGCTCTGGTCGGGCAGTGCTTCACCTAACACCGGCATTCCCGGCAAGATAGGCGGCGAAGATACGCGACGAGTGGTCCGGTCACCCTGCGATGGCCCTTTCTATGGCCGCCGAGCGATCGGCGATTGCGTCCAGGAGGGTGAGATCATCGCGCAAGTCGGCGATACACCTGTATATGCCCCGCTCAGCGGCATACTGCGCGGTTTGCTACACGACAACGTGACAGCGAAAGCCGGCATGAAGATCGCAGACATTGATCCGCGAGGCGAGGTGCGCTTTTGCTTCTCGATCAGCGACAAAGCCCTCGCGATCGGTGGCGGCGTGCTGGAAGCTGTCTTTACGCTGCGCGAGCGCTGGCAGCGCTAGAACGCTGGCATCTCTTGGTAGGGCGCGAAACACGGCGGGCCGGCCGCATAGCGAATGCGGTGTGTCGTTAATTCAGCCACACACGACCACAGCGTTGTCGTCGCCCCTTGCAACCCGCATACTGGCGCGCTGCGATCGGCCATCACGCCTGCTGCTGCGCTCAGCAGTCCATCTACATCGTCTTGTGCCCCATCCCAGCACCCCTGCTGCATCAGAAAAGCCAGCCGGCACGCCGAGTTGGCCGAGGCGCGCCCACCCTGAAACTCCAACATGTCCGGGTGACGATAGTGGTTGGTGACTGCGAGGAGCGGTCCTTCTTGCTCAATTACGCGCACACGGCGAGGGTCAGCCTCAACGACAAACGCCTCATTGGGATCCGCCACCAGGTAGTTCAGTGAGCTGAGATGAGGCATGCGGGTCAACAGATCGCGCGCCTCGCGCGCGGTGCGGCACAGTTCCAGCGCCAGACGGACAACCAGGTGAAAGGGAACGCCCGGCTTGATCTCGGCCTCGCCCAGCACATCCGTCATTACCACGTGTAGCGAGGCAAACACGCCATGTTGGTTGAGACCGTCGTAGCGACCAGCCGGCACACTCCCGCGCGCGCCGATGGTGGCATGGGCGCAACAGTCCGGCACGAAGCGAATGCGCTGTCGGCGGGCTTGTTTTGGCAAATAATCGTAGTTGCGGCCGACGATCGCCCGGCGCACTTCCGAACCGCCCGCTGCAGGTCGCACACTCACGTAGCGAACAAAGGTCGAGCAGCCCTCAGCAATTCCTGCGCCCGACGACAGCGCTAGCAAATCCGCGACCGACAGGCGCGCCTTTAGATTGATGCGACAGCAGCGCTGCCAGAACTCGCGCAGCGGCAGGCGCTGCGCGTCGGCATAAGCGCGCAATTCATCGATAAGGTGAGGATGGAAGTCCTTTACGACATCCATGCAGGCGTTGGCGAACCGCAACGAGGGCGGCGGCCACCACCAAGGCTGCATGCTGAACGGCGGATCGGCCTGCCCAAGAACGTAACCGATTTGCGCGTAATCGCCGCGCAGGTCAAATATGCGGTAGTCCGGCGCTTCGACCACAGGCGACGCATTAGACATGTCTTCACCCCTCGCCATTCGCAAGCCCAGCCTAGCCAGCCAGTCTAATTCCCGCCGTCTGTATCGAAAGGCGCCGTCGGCATTGCCATATTCACCACATTGCCGTGGCGATCGATGCTGACGCTGAAGCCAAGCATCCCCAGATACTGCCGGGCCGGCTCAGGGATGCCGGTTTCAAACAGGCGACTAAAGTGCTGATCGAGGTTGCGGATCTGTGCATCCACAGCAGCTTTCGTGAAGAGGTCGTCTTGTCCAAGCAACTTCAAGATCGTGCTGCTGATCAGGTCTTTGTGTTCGAGGATCTGCTCGCGAAAGATGTTCAAAATCTGTAGATCTACCTTCTGGGCGTCTACGTGATACTTAAAGCCGTCTTCGGTCAATACGTAGGTTGGTTCCTGACCTACGTAGGTCACCGGCAGCACAGTCCCTTTCTGATCTCTGACCAAGCCCTCGAAAAGCGCCCTGCGCATGTTTAGCAGTTATAGCAGCCCCAGCCATTTGGCCACTGCTGGTCCAACCCCTAGGACGTTCAGCGTGATTGGCACCAATAGAAGGCCCAGCCCGTTGATCCGCCGTCCGCCCACCAGCACGGGGATAAGGCCGACCGTTGCTGCGACGACCATCACCGCAAGGCCGCCCAGCCCTGTAAACGCCGCGGTCAGTGCCGCCACGAGCAGCAACGCAGCGCCGGCCAACCATTTAGGGTTCCAAGCACTGGCCAATTGGGCTGCGAGGCGGGCGATGGCGACCAAGACGACGAAGGCCAGCGTGCCACACAGGGCCACGACGGCGATCGCCAACCAGTAAGTGTGCCAGCCATAAGGGACATAGATGCTGCTGATCATCCAGGCCATCCCGCCGCGCGTGAGCGCAAGGCCGGGCACAAACAGCAGCAACAAACTGCCTACATAGTAAGCGACCTTGGACGCGCCCAGCGAGATCATAAATAGCCGTTCATTCCACAGGGCAGTCGCATGACCGGCCAGCAAACCACCGATGCCACCACTCACCACAGGCAGGATGCTGGCAAATAGCCCGCCGCTCAGGCCGGTCAGCGACCCACGCAGCAGCAAGCGTGGCTCTATCTCTTGTGGCAGCGCGCTGGACTGGCGAGGTGGCCTGGTGCCAAAGGCCAGGACTTGCAACAGGCCTGGCACAGCGAACATGCCGACAAAAGCCGGCATCAGGTTCACAAAGCCTGATTCGATGGCGATCGGGCTTCGGTAGAAGAGCACGAGACCCAGCAACCCGCTCAGCGTAAACGTGAGCAGTCCAGCGCCGAGGTAAGCCCATGCGGAAAGCAAGCGGCGCAGCGGTGAGGCCAAGTCGTCTGCGCGCGGCCATTCTCCCAGCAGCAGAAACGCGATGATCGCCACCAGCATCCAGCCGGTGTGCGGCTGCAGGATCGCCCGCAGCGGCCTGACGATCTCGTCCAGGATTGGCGAAAGCAGCACCAAACCCAATAACGCGCCCAGGCTGCCGCTGCCTATCAACAGCGTCGCCTCCAGACCAAGACCGCGCATAAGATACTTCGTTGCCGGCAGGACGACAGTGACATGCGCGTCGTCTGGCGCAAAGAGGAAGACGGTTGGGATGACGTTAACCACCGACCAGCCCACCAGCGCGCCGAGCAGGAAGAGCGCCAGCGCTTGCTCACTCAAAACGAGTGCGGATTGCGCATACAGCAATAGCGCTATGCCCGCGACGTTGAACACGTGTAGCCCTGGCACCAGCGCGATGCCACAGCCCAACAAGGCACCGACCAGCGACACGCCCAACAGCGCCAGGTCTTCCAGCATCACAGGCTGAGTGCTATTTCGATGGGTAGAGGTACAGCAGCAGCCTGGTCTGGTCGTGGTGCCGGCCACCGTTGGGGATGCAGGAGGCCCGCCAAGATCTCAACCCCATCCACGACGCGCGGGCCGGGCCGGCTGAAGTACGCCGTGGCGTCCACTGCGTAGAGTTGACCGCGCTGAGACGCTGGCAGATCGCGCAAGTGCGCCGCTGCATTCAGGGCCTCGCGGGCGCTGCCTGCCAGATCGAAGCCGCACGGCATCGCAACCACCCATTCGGCCTCCGCATTGAACACATCATCCCAAGTGCAGCGGAAGCTGGGCTGGCCCTTATGGCCAAGCACCGGCGCGCCACCGGCCATCTCGATTTGTTCGGGCACCCAGTGTCCTGGCGCAAAGGGAGGATCAAGCCACTCTAGCGCAGCCACAGTCGGCTGTCGCTCTGCGGTCGCCAGCGCCTCGCGGACGCTGTCTAATCGGTCGCGCAACGTTTGGACCTTCCTTCTGGCAAGCGCCTGGCGGTTCGTCAGTTCGCCGACGATGAGGATAGTCTCGAAGATGCTCTCGATATCAGTTGGTTCTAGAGAGACAACCTGAGCCGGGCCATCCCAGGAACAGCTCAGATCGCGCACCGCCGCGCGCACTGTGCCATACGAGACCGCGCACACGTCGCACAGCGCCTGCGTGAGGATCAGATCGGGCTGCGCGGCGTCTAAGCGATCGAGGTGAAGCCCATATAGACTTCGGCCATCGCGCAACTGTTGCGAGACCAGGGCATCAATTTCAGCGCTTGTTAGGTCAGGGTTTATCTGACCATCAGCCCCTGTGACGCCGATTGTGCTGAAGGTCATCACCGGCACATCGGCCACGTCGGGCGGGAAGTCGCACTCGTGGCTGCGGCCCACCAAAGCGTCGCGCAGTCCCAAAAAACACACGATCTCGGTCGCGCTGGGTAATAGGGAAACTATTCGCATGCCTCCTCCTAGCTAGTGCTCAACGTCACCTCCCGGCCCTGCTGTGACGAGCGATAGATGGCTTCGATGATCTGCAGACCGACCAGCCCATGCTCTCCCGGTGATTCAGTCGGCGTACCTTTCAGCAGGCAATCTACAAAGTGATGAACTGCCAAGCGATGACCACTGACGCCAGCCGGCAGACGCGGCACAATCTCGGTGGGCTGGTCGTGAATCAGCTTGAACATCACCACAGTCTCGCCGTTCGGTGCGCCGCTGTAGAAATTTGCGCCGGCCTCGCTGCCGAAGAGGCGCACAAAGTAGGCATCTTGCAGCGGTTCGCGATGCGAGGCCCAGGCCGATTCAAACTGCAATACCGAACCATCCTCAAAACGCACAAACCCAAACCCCATGTCGTCCACATCGAAAGTCTCTGGCTTCACTTCGCGCGGCTTGGTTTTTTGCCCGCGCGGGCCAAACTTTGCAAAGGCAGCCCCGCAGACCACCGTCGGCTTCGGATAGCCCATCAACCACAGCGCCAAGTCAAGCACATGAACGCCCAGGTCAATGAGCGCGCCGCCCCCCGCGCGGGCTTTCTGGGTGAACCACTGACCGTGGGTGGGAATCCAACCTTCGCGCATCCAGCCGGCCTTGGCCGCGTAGAGCTGACCAAACTCGCCAGCGGCGATCAGTCGCTTTAGCCAGATCATCTCTGGCCGATATCGGTGGTTGTAACACACCATCAAGATTTTGTTCGCTGCATGAGCCGCTTCGATCATTCGCTGGCCGGCTTCCACCGATGTGGCGAGGGGCTTCTCGCACAGCACGTGTTTGCCGTGAGCGAATGCCTCCAGCGCTACCGGCTCATGCAACCAATTCGGCAGCGCGATGCTCACCGCGTCCACATCGCCCAGGCGCAACACATCGCGATAGTCGGTATAGCGACGGGACTCTGGGATGTTGAAGCGCTCCCCACGTTCCCTCAAGATCTCCGGATTGGCGTCGCAAATGGCCACCAGCTCGCAGTCGGGATGGCTCTGGTAGCCTTCGATGTGATTCCAGCCCACCCCCACGCCGATGACAGCGGCGCGCAACTTAGAAGACAAGCGGGTCATCGCCAACTAACCCATCGCTATAACTGACACATGCTCACTCCTCAAGTGCGGCGAGGGCATCAACCAATGCGTCAATCTCTTCGCGCGTGTTGGTCTCGGTGCAGCACATCAGCATGTGGTTTTGCAGCTCTGGATAGCTCTGACCCAGGTCGTAGCCGCCGATGATGTCATGCTCATCGAGCAAGTAGTCGTTCACTTCCTTAACCGGCAGCGGACAGACGACAACGAACTCGTGGAAGAACGGCTGCTGATTCCATACACGCCAGCCGTTTAGTTTGCTGATCCGATCCGCTGCATAGTGTGCCTTCTGATAACACAAATGCGCGACCTGGCGAAGACCGCTTTTGCCCATGATGCTCAGGTAAATGCAGGCAACTAGCGCCATCAGCCCTTGATTAGTGCAGATGTTGCTGGTGGCCTTTTCGCGCCGAATGTCCTGCTCGCGGGTCTTAAGCGTGAGCACATAACCGCGTTGCCCTTGGCGATCGACCGTCTCGCCGACGATCCGTCCCGGAATACGCCGCATGAACTCGCGGCGCGTGCAGAAGAAACCTAGATAGGGTCCTCCAAAGCTCAGAGGAATGCCTAGGGGTTGACCCTCGCCCACCACAACGTCTGCGCCATAGGCCGATGGGGGCTTGAACAAACCCAAGGCGATTGGGTTGGTTGCCATCACAAACAGCGCGCCCGCTGCGTGGATGCGCTCAGCCAACGCAGTAGGGGGCTCATCCATCACAAACGGTTCAAGCTGGCCGAAAAAGTTAGGATGCTGGACGCACACACACGCCGTGTCTGCATCATTCAGCAGATTCGGCAGTTCATCGTAATCGCTTTCGACGATTTGGATCCTAGGATTGAACTGCGTGTATGTGCGCAACACGGCGCGGTAGTGTGGGTGCACGGTGCGCATGACGACGACCTTATGGCGCTGCGTCACGGCAATCGCCATGAGCGCAGCCTCGGCAAACGCCGTCGCTCCGTCATAATGCGAGGCTGTGCTGATCTCCATGCCGGTCAGCGCGCTCATCATGCTCTGGAACTCGAAGATGGCCTGGAGCGTGCCCTGGCTGACCTCAGGCTGGTAGGGGGTATATGCCGTGAAGAACTCACCGCGACGGATGAGATAATCAATCAGACTAGGGATATAGTGGTTGTATGCGCCGGCGCCGAGGAAGCAAGCATGATGATTTGCGTCGGCATTGACGTCGGCCAACGCGCCTAGCTCCCACATCACTTCCATCTCAGTGACCGGCTCGGGCAGGTCCAGGCGTGGGAAACGGAACTTCTCCGGGATAGCGGCGAACAAATCCTCAAGGCGTGCCACGCCGATGCGCTCCAGCATGGCTTGCCGCTCTTGATCGGTATGAGGAATGTAACTCATAGGGCGAGCTCAGCGATCTTCGCTGTTGGACTCTTCTGCTTCTAAAAACTGAGCGTATGCTTCGGCGTCCATAAGCGCCTCCAAGTCGTCTGGGTTATTCGGCTTGATGCGCACCATCCAGCCGGCTTGATAAGGATCTCGGTTGATGGTGTCTGGCGCGCTCTCAAGCAGTGAATTCACTGCTGTGATGGTGCCGCTAACCGGCATATATACGTCAGAAGCAGCCTTCACCGACTCCACGACAGCAAAAGCTTGGCCTGCTTCGTAGGTGGCGCCCACACGGGGCAGCTCCACATACACCAAGTCGTTCATCGCGGCTTGGGCGTGATCGCTGATGCCGCATACGACTTCGTCCCCTTCCCGTCTGGCCCATTCGTGGGTCTTCAAGTAACGTGCTGAAGGATCAATCCTTACTGCCATGTCGTACCTGCGCTCGAACAGAGGATGCGTTGAAGAAACTTTCAATCGCCTGGATAGCAATTCGTCGGAGCGTGTTATGATGCTTCGCGCGGGGAATAATACCAGAGCATCGTCATACGTTGAAGTGCCAAAAGCTGCTTAAACTAGCCCTCAACTACTCTGAACATTAGAGGTCCTTTCATGTCCGGTATGGCTGCAGTGACACGTATCGCCAACGATTTAGCGATCGGCGCCGAGGACTCTCCCACTCGCAGCGTCACCAGACCCGCGAGCTACCTGAGCGTCTGGTGCGACCGATTGATAGAAGCAGGTTGGCTGGCCGCTGTTCTCGTTGTTCCTCTGTTCTTTAACATTTACTCCAGCCGCGTCTTCGAGCCGGACAAGCTCACCACGCTGCGGTCTATCGCATTGGTAATGGCGATAGCCTGGTTGGTGAAGTGGTTTGAGGAGCGACGCAACCCGGAGCGCGATCAACGAATTAGCTGGCGCACACCCCTGGTGTTGCCCACGTTGATCACGGTCGTGGCGTACATGGTCAGCACAGCGCTCTCGGTCGCCCCAAGAACTAGCCTGCTTGGATCGTATCAGCGCTTGCAAGGCACCTATACCACCCTGGCCTACATCGTGGTCTTCCTGATGATCCTCCAGGGCATGCGTCAGCGCGCGCAGGTCGAGCGATTGCTCACCGTGATGGTGCTTAACTCGCTGCCGATTTCTATCTATGGCATCTTGCAGCGACTACAACTCGACCCTCTGCCCTGGGGCGGCGACACCACTGACCGGGTGGCCGGCAACATGGGCAACTCGATCTTCATCGCCGCTTACTTGGTGATGACGTTCTTCGTGACGCTCTATCGGATCGCCGATAGCTTTGTCGCGGTTTTTCGTAGCCCACAGCCGCGCTGGGCCGATGTTGTGCGCGCCGCCGGCTACATCCTTATAGCAATTGCGAATGCGATTGTCATCCTGATCCTGGCCGGCAGCCGCGGACCGCAGCTTGGTTGGTTAGGTGGCGTCTTGTTCTTCGCCATGCTGATGGTCCAATTGATCCGCCAACGCAAGATGCGCCTCGGCCTGACGATTGGCATGATCGGCATGGGCATCGCCGGCCTGGCCTTCTTGTACGTCATCAACATCACCCGCAATGACGCATCTTTTGACTGGCTGCGTCAATTTCCGCTCTTCCGACGCCTGAGCACAGTCCTGACCACCGAGGAAGGCACGAACGCAGTGCGCGTGTTGATATGGGATGGGGCAGCCAGGCTTGTCCTGCCACATGACCCAATCGAGCAACCCAACGGGTCACCAGACTCATTCAACGCTATCAGGCCGCTAGTGGGCTATGGACCGGAGTCCATGTATGTCGCTTACAACCGGTTTTATCCCCCACGCCTGGCGAACTTCGAAGCGCGCAACGCTTCTCCTGATCGCAGCCACAATGAGACCTGGGATGCGCTCGTCATCACTGGCTTATTTGGGCTGTTGGCTTACCTCTTCCTCTTTGGCAGCGTCTTCTACTACGGCAGTCGTTGGATTGGGCTGATTGCCTCGCGATTTGAGGCCTGGCTCTTTGTCATCACCTGGATCAGCAGCGCAGCGCTGTTCGGCATTGGCGCCATTATGCTGGGCGAGATTGAACTGTTCGGAGTCGCCGTGGGCGCTGGCGTTGCCTTCGGCTTGACGCTCTTTCTGTTTATCAGCGCGGTCATTAACGCCCAGCGCGGCGACGACCAGGAGTTGTCTGTATCGCTCTCCCTGCGCGATCAGGTCCTGCTCATTGCCATCATCGCTACAGTGGTCGCTCACTTCGTGGAGATCCACACAGGCATCGCTATCGCAGCCACGCGCACCCACTTCTGGGCACTCATCGGCCTGATGGTCGTCGTCGGCGCCGGCATGATCAAGGACGAAGCGCCCGCCGCGGCAAACACATCAGCAGCAGAAGCGAAGAGCAGCGAAGTCAACACAATAGCGCAGAAGGCGAACAAGCCCAGCCTAGAACGCAATGCGGCCGGCGGCACCCGTCGCCAGCGCCGTGCCGAGCAACAGCGAGCAGCCGCGCGGCGCGTAGCTACACCCGCCAAACATGCCCTCTTGCCAACATGGTTCGGCACAGCCGCGACCTACGGCTTGTTTCTTGGTCTGATGATGGGCGTAATGGCCTTCGATTTTGTGAATAACTCCGACCGCCTCCTCGTCCCCGGTCAGGTCTTTCTAGGCGCAATGACGCGCGTGAGAGGTCAGCCCAGTTACGGCGTCTTAGCAATGTTCCTGATCACGCTCGTCGTTGGCTTGAGCATCATCCTGGCTGAGCTGAGGGTGCGTGGTGCGATCGAGAACAACGAACAGACAGTCGCTGCCGGCACGTTAATGGCCGCGCTCGCTGCCTTCCTCTGGGTCGCGCTCGGCACGCTGATTGCCGGTCAGTTGGTCGGGTTCGTCGCCAATACGCAAAACACCGTTGGCAACATCCTAAACATCGCCGATCGTTTAGGCGCCTTCCCTGCCTATCTATACCTACTTATCTTGAGCGTCATGATCGGCAGCGCCTTCCTGCTGCGCAGTGAAGAGCCTCGCCTGCCCGTCCAGTCAGCGTCATCAGGGGGATTGACAGCGCTGTTCAGCGGCGTGCTGATTGTGCCCGTCGCTGTCGCCTTTAGCAACCTTCAGCCCATCTCAGCCGACATCGTCTATAAGCAGGGCGGTCCATGGGATCAGAACGGTCCCCAAGAGTTGGCGCCCGGCACGGGCATTCAAGGTTGGGACTTGGCAATCGAGCACTACCGACGCGCCATTCAACTCGCCCCCAATGAGGATTTCTACTACCTATGGCTGGGGCGCGCGCTCCTTGAGAAGGCCAAGAGCACGCCAAACACTGCGCAGACCAGAGTTATCCCGGACGATGCCCCCTTCACTCGCATTATTGGGAACGAACCGGAGAATTGGAACCGGCCGTATGGTTCCGATGCCCTGCCATCAGCTGGCTTGAGTCGTGAGGATTTGCTGACCGCTGCACGCATCATCCTCACAGAAGCGCGCGTCATCAACCCGCTCAACACGGATCACAGCGCCAACCTGGCCCGCATGTGGCAGCAGGCCGGCGACTTGGCCAGGGCGGAGCTAGATCTGGCGCGCGCGCAATCCGTGGTCGAAGCCAGCAAGCTCGCTGAGCTGGAGGAGAAAGCGCGCCAGCGCTTCGAGAACGCTTCCCGAGAATACGCTACCGCCACGCGGCTCAGCCCCAACAACGCCCAACTGTGGAATGAATGGGCCAGCCTATACCTCTCGCGGCTGGGCAACCTGGACGAAGCCAAGGTCCGCCTGGATCGCTCGCTGGCACTGGATAAAAAGTTCGACCAGACCTATCTGCTGCGTGCGTCGTGGTTCATAGAGAAAGCGCGCACCATTGACCGACAAAAAGACGAAGCTGCCTGGCGAGCAACGCTGGAAAGCGCGCGCGACGAGCTGAAGCAAGCGCTCCTCCTTGTGCCCAATTCAGCGCAAATACAGCAGGAACTGATCCGCATCTCGCTAGAGCTGGGAGACCTGCCGGCAGCGGCCGAAGCGCTACAAGCCAGCCTGGCCGCCAACCCCAACGACTGGAACACGCTTAAGAACCTGGCGCTCGTGTACAACGACATGCGGCAGATCACGCGCGCAGTTGAATATGCGCAGCGCGCAATTGCCCTCGCGCCGCCTGATCAAAAGCCGCTCCTGGAGTCGTTCGTGCGCCAGTTGAACCCACCCCAATAGAGCGCTGCGATGGTCGAGCTGATCTTGTTACTGTTTGGCGCGCTGGTGATCGCCATTGCGCTAACGCCGGTGAGTAAATGGCTTGCGCCGCAGGTTGGCCTCGTAGCTCAGCCTCGCGCGCGCGACATTCACACCAAGCCCGTGCCAAAGCTTGGCGGTCTGGCTATCCTAATCGGTGTGCTGGCGATGGCAATCTTGCTCGGTCAGCAACCTGCTTTTCAGCAGTTGGCTGCAATGGTGATCGGCGCAGCACTCATGTCATTCATGGGCCTGGTGGACGACCGATTTCAACTCAACGCATATCTCAAGCTCAGCTTCCAGATCGGTGTGGCCATCATGGCTTATCTCTTCGATGTGCGCGTGCTGATCTTCAGCAGTCCGCTGCTGGATGGCCTGCTCACTGTGCTTTGGATAGTCGGCATCACCAACGCCATGAACATGCTCGACAACATGGATGGACTGCTGGCCGGCGTGAGCGCTGTCATTGCTGCGTTCTTCATGGTTCTGGCTGCGATCAACGGCCAATACCTCGTCAGTCTGCTCAGCGCAGCCGTGCTCGGCGCATGCATCGGCTTTCTGTTCTGGAACCTAAACCCAGCCAGCGTCTTTATGGGCGATTCAGGGAGCATGTTCTTGGGCTTCCTGCTCGCCTGCATCGCCATCAAGCTGCGCTTCATTGGACAGACCCCAGCCGTCTCATGGATGGTTCCAGTGATCATCATGGGCGTGCCGATCTTCGATACCACCTTGGTGACTCTCTCTCGGCTGCGGCGGCGCAAAAACCCACTAACCTCGCCAGGCAAAGATCACACCTCACACCGAATCGCCAATCACGGCTTCAGCAAGCGCGAGGCAGTGATGATCCTTTACTTAGCAAGTGGCGCGCTTGGCGTCATCGCCATCATCGCATCGGTCGCCAACATGATAGCCAGCTTTTTGATTGCCATTTGCCTGCTCGGCGCTGGCGCATATATGCTCTGGTTTATGGAGTTCGGCCCGTGGAAGCTAACAACGATAGACTGGGAAACAGCATCACCAGCACCTCCCGATCTGCCGTCGCGCGACCCGCAAGCTACCGAGCCGATCAGCACATCGCTGTCATAGGGCTTGGTTATGTAGGGTTGCCTCTGGCAATTGCGTTTGCCAATGCCGATCGGCGCGTCTACGGCGTGGATGTGGACGCGCGCAAAGTAGCGCTGCTGAACGCTGGGACGAGCTACATCGCCGATGTACCTAGTCAGGCGGTCGCAAACGCCATAGCAGCCGGCCGATTCGCTGCTACGACAGATTACGACGCACTGCGCAAGTGCGACGCGATCTTTATCTGCGTCCCCACGCCGTTCGACGCCATGCGCGCGCCAGATCTATCGTTTATCATCAGCGCTGCTGAGAGCATCTCCCCGCGCTTGAGCCACGGCCACTTGGTCATCCTTCAGAGCACGACCTTCCCAGGCACTACTCAGGAGATCGTTCAGCCCATCTTGGAACGCAGTGGGCTGAAGGCCGGCGCGGATTTTGACTTGGCGTTCTCCCCTGAGCGCATAGACCCCGGCCGCACCGACTGGACGGTGACGAACACGCCAAAGGTCGTCGGCGGGGTGACGCCGGAGAGCACGCAGCGGGCGAGCGCGCTGCTCAGCGCGCTTGGCGCCCCGACACATTGCGTTTCTTCGCCTCGCGTGGCCGAGATGAGCAAGCTCCTAGAGAACATCTACCGCTCGGTCAACATCGCGCTAGTCAACGAGCTCGCATTGCTGTGCGAACGCATGAACATAGACATCTGGGAAGTGATCCACGCAGCAAGCACCAAACCATTCGGGTTCACGCCTTTCACCCCTGGCGCCGGCGTGGGCGGTCACTGCATCGGGGTCGATCCCTATTATCTGTCTTGGAAAGCGCGCGAATTCGACTTCCACACAAAGTTCATCGAGCTGGCCGCTGAGGTGAACCAGAGCATGCCATTCCACGTGGTGGACTTAATCGAACACGCACTCGACCGCACGCACGTTTCATTGCGCGACGCAACAGTGCTGGTGCTTGGCGTCGCATTCAAGCGCGACGTGGACGACGCGCGAAATTCGCCGGCAGAACGGGTGATCGAACTGCTGTTGCAGCGCGGCGCTAGGGTGCTCTACCATGACCCATATATACCGGTCTTTGAAGTCGGCGGCAACGTCTTCTACCGCAAACCAACGAAGCTTTTGTCACAGCCGCTGGGTGAGGAAACCCTGCGCAAGGCTCACTGCGCGGTGATCGTCACCGGACACCGCGGCGTGGACTATGGCTTCGTTGTGCGCAATGTCCCGGTCGTCGTGGATTGCTGTAATGCAACTGCTGGCGTAAGCGGCGACAAGCGGCATGTCGTGAGGCTGGGCGCGCCCCTCGCCAGAGACGACGCTTCGGAACCACAATGAGCACATCGGCTGACTTTCCCTACTATTTGGCGTTTGCGCGCGTGAGAGGAATTGGCGCTGTGCGGCTGCGCAAGCTAAAAGCCCACTTCGGCTCGCTACAGGTAGCCTGGTCTGCCAACGAGTTCGATTTGGCTGCCGCCGGATTGGACTTACGCACAATCGGCGCGCTGATCCAAGGCCGAAAGTCAATCTCTCCATCGGCAGAGGTAGAGCGGCTGACAAAGGCTGGCGCGCACGCCCTCACCTGGGACGATCCAGCCTACCCACGCCTGTTGCGCGAAGTCCCAGATCCACCGCCGGTGCTTTTTGTTAAAGGCTCGCTGAGTGAAGATGACAACTGGGCGGTCAGCATCGTGGGCACGCGGCAAGCAACGGTCTACGGGCGCGAAGTGACGGAGATGCTGGCCAGCGAGCTGGTGCGCCATCGCATCACGATCGTAAGCGGCTTGGCTCGCGGCATAGATGCGTATGCCCACCAGGCAGCCCTGAAGGCTGGCGGGCGCACCCTTGCTGTGCTCGGCTGTGGCGTGGACGTGACTTACCCACCGGAGCATCGCAAGCTTGCTCATCAGATCGCCGAACAAGGCGCGCTGGTGAGCGACTACCCGCTTGGCACGCCGCCGGACGCCGCGAACTTTCCCCCTCGCAATCGCATCATCAGTGGCCTGAGCCTAGGCGTTGTGATCGTTGAAGCGGATGAGCAGAGCGGTGCGATGATCACCGCTGAATTCGCTGTCGATCAAGGGCGCGACGTGTTCGCCGTGCCAGGCAACATCTTCAACCGCACCAGTCGCGGCACCAATCGCCTTATCCAGAAAGGCGCACATATTGTGGTCGATACCCAAAGCATCTTGGAAGAACTCAACCTGAACATGGTCACCGAACAACGAGAGGCCCAGATTGCGGCACCAGAGAGCGATCTTGAACGCACGATCCTCAAGCTACTCTCGCACGAACCCACCCAAGTCAACGAGCTGGTGCGCGCGCTGGATCTGCCAACGGCCGAAGTGACCGCCACATTGGCACTGATGGAACTGAAGGGCCTGATCCGTCAGGCCACCGGCACTAGCTACGTGTTGGCCAGGGAAGCGACGGCAATATACCAATCAGGCTGATACACTCACTGTCATACGCAGTATGTATCACGCGTTGATCATGGCCGGTGGAAGCGGGACGCGGTTATGGCCACTGAGCCGCAAAGACCGTCCGAAGCAGTCCTTGGCTTTGGTGGAAGAGCGCACCATGTTTCAGGTCACAGCGCATCGTTTGCATCCTTTGATCCCGCTTGATCGCGTACACGTGGTGACCAACGCTTCCATGGCAGCCATTTTCAAAGAGCAAGTGCCCGGCATACCAGAAGAGAACTACGTCATTGAGCCAAGCGCTAAAGATAACGGCCCGGCAGTCGGCCTTGCCTTGACCCACATTAGCCGACGCGATCCCGAGGCGACAGTCGCTATCCTCACCGCCGACCACCACATCGGCAAGACAGCGGAGTTCCACCGCGCGCTGCGCGCCGCTTACCAGGTTGCCCAGCACGGTTACATCGCCACGCTTGGCATCCAGCCCGTGCATCCTTCAACTGCATTTGGTTACATCGAGCGCGGTGAAGCTATCGGAGTGTTTGAGGGTTTGCAGGCTTATCGCGCTGTGCAGTTCACTGAGAAACCCAACCAGGCCACTGCCGAAGACTATCTCGCTCAAGGCCGCCACCTGTGGAACAGCGGCATGTTTATCATGCAATGTCAAGTAGGCATCCGCGAGTTTGAACGACAGCAGCCGGCCTTTGCCCAGGCCCTTGCGCGTCTAAAGCTCACTATTGGCAGCCCGGATTACGAAGCTGCTTTGCACCAGGCGTGGGAAGTCGCTCCTAAGAAGTCCATAGACTATGCCATCATGGAGGGCGCCGAGCGCGTCGCTGTGATACCAGTGGACATTGCCTGGAGCGACATCGGTAGCTGGGCTTCGCTACACGATATCTTGCCCAAAGACCAGCACGGCAACGTCTTCTATGGGGATAACGTGCTGGCCATTGAGACGTGCAACACACTGGTGCGCACGAGCAACAAGCTGGTTGCCATCATGGGCGTTAAGGACATCGTTGTGATAGACACGCCTGATGCGCTGCTCGTCTGTGCGCTCGACCGCGTTAACGAATTGAAGCGGATCGTCGAGCAGCTACAGCAGCAGCAGCGCAACGACTTACTATAATGCTGACCGACTACTTTCAAATACTGTTGCGCCGCTGGTGGCTGGTCGCGCTACCGCTTATCGCCACTGTCGTGGTCACCTGGTTAACGACGCCATCAGCGCCAACCACCTATGTAGTGACGATGACGTTCGCAGTCGGCTTGCCCCCTGAGCCACTGCGCGACCAGGCGTATAACTACGACCGCCACTACAACTGGCTGGCCTCGGAATACGTCACTCAGGGCTTCGCGCTGATTGTTGGCAAGGGAACGTTTGCAAACAACGTCGCGCAGCGGCTGGCCCAGCGTGATGTGGCGCTGCGCACCCCTATTGCCGGCGCGATCCGATCTGAATACCGCTCCAGCGTGCTGGTGATTTACGTCTCCTGGCCAGATGCAGAGCAGGCCACCCAGATCGCGCAGGCCGTGGTGGAGGAATTGAACGAGAACTACGAAGCTTACTGGCCGCAACTCAAAGGCGCTGGGGCGTCACCCGTGCGACTGATGGATCCGATCGTCGCTGTCCCGGTTGCTGCTCCCCTGCGCAGTCAACTTGACCTGCCCGTTCGCATTGCGCTTAGCCTGGCAGTTGGCGCTGGGCTGGCGTTGCTGTGGCATTATTACGATCCGTTCATCCGCGATCGGCGTGAAGTCGAACGCCTGGGCTTTAGCGTCATCGCTGAAATACCCAATCATTGAGACAAACTTATGGAGCTACAAGACTACGTGCGCATCGCGCAGCGGCGTTGGTGGATTATCCTCGTCGTTGCGCTCATCGCGTCGGCCAGCGCCTTTGTCTTTAGCCGCCTGCAAACGCCCATCTACAAATCATCAATGAAGCTCACCATCCAGCCTGCCCGCACCGACTTTGGCCAGACCCAAGCTGCCAAACAACTATTGCTTTCCTATATCAGCATCATCCGCACCGAGCGCAACGCCGCCGAAGTTGCCAAGCGCCTTCAACTGGACTACTCGCCCGCTTATATCTTCAATCAGACGCGCATGGCCGACGACGCCGCCAGCTATGGCGTGGAGATTGAAGTGCGCGATTACGATGGCGAGACGGCCAACCGCATCGCCAGAGAATGGGCGCAACTGTTCGTAGAGTTTCGCAACCGCGACAACGCAAAGCAGCGCCGAGAAGATCGCGTCGAGGCAATTCTGGGCGACGAACCCCGTTACACCCAGGATTATCCGCGCACCGGCGTCAACACTGCTGCCGGCCTGGTGTTAGGAATCGCCGCCGGCATTTTGATCGTTGCGTTTATCGAGTGGCGAGAGTCTGCGCTGCTGCGCACGCCAAAAGAAGTAGAGCGCGAGCTTGCTTTGCCGGTCATCGGCAGCATCCCAGTCCAGTCATGAACCTCGTCACGCTCACAGATCCGCAATCGAAGGCCGCAGAGGCTTACCGCAGCTTGCGCACCAATCTGCACTTCGCCATGTTAGAGGCGCCACTGCGCACACTGCTGGTCGTCGCGCCCAATCCGAGCAGCAGCCCATCACTGGTCGTGGCCAACCTGGCAGTGACCCTGGCCCAAATTGGCCGGCGAGTGATTGCTGCGGATGCTGACTTCTACACCCCTGCCCTACACCTGGCTTTCAATGCCCACCACACACCTGGACTGGCCGACTGGCTGGCGGACTTAGCAGCCGCCTCTCAACCACCGCTACAGGCTACCGCGCTGCCAGATCTGCGCTTGCTAGCAAGCGGCACCCAGCCAGTCATCCCGGCTGACTTGATAAGCTCCGACCGGATGACCCATGCCATTGCTCGGCTGGGCGAGATGGCTGATCTCGTGCTATTCAACGCACCACCTCTCGGCGCGCACAGCGAGGCGGCTATTCTGGCTTCGCGCGTGGATGGCGCGCTGCTCGTCGTCGAAGCCGGTAAGACCCGCCGCGATAGTGCCCAGAAAGCCCGCGACATCCTCACCCGCGCGCGGGCGCGCATCCTAGGCGTGGTGATGCTGAGTTAGCCATAAGGCTAATGTCGGCACAGGCTCTCATTTAAACTCAACCCTATAATGACTAGGATGCAACCGCAAAAGACTGTAGGCCGCGTGACGATTAGACTCACCAAGCTGGAAAGAGCCATCATCGAAGCCATCAAGACGGCACGGCTTGGCCTGCCAGATTGGAGTGCTGTGGCCAAAGCCGAGGGAGTGCCCTTGGACTACCTCATGCAACGTATAGAGTGGCTGCGTAGCAGGGGCATCATTTAACATCCTATGTAAATGCTCAAGCGCGCCTGAGCATCATCGAAGCCCAACACCAAGTCACAAACGCATGTCGCCGACGACGATCATCCTAACAAAGGGCGTAGTGCACAATGCGTTCATCGCCAGCCACACACACCAGCGGCTGCGCAGCGCCGGCGCGAAGCCCGCGAGCATAGTGAGCGAGTGCGTCATGGCCCGGCGCTGTGCGCTGGCCGCCGGCTGCGCCACGCTGACGAACGTGCGAGGCAAGTTTGGTGCATTTGCCATGCGACCGCGCCTGAGCTTTGAAGCACAGGCCGCTGAGGACATACGGCCGATCGCCACTGAAGCGACATGGGCCGCGCGAGTTTAGATTTATCGGCCATCTGGGAGGTGCCAGCAGGCTGCACGCTTCAGGCTCTGGGTCGTGGTTACAACAATCTGCTCTACCGCCTGCACAGCGCCTCTGGTGAGCCACTGCCATTCGTCCTGCGCATCTACGGCAATCACGCTAACCCCAAGCATATTCAGCACGAGCTGTCCACCCTCAGCCAACTGAGCAACCAAGTCCTGCCTTTCGGCTTGCCGATCCCGATCGCCACCCGCCGTGGAGAGCGCTGGGCCTTGGTTGACGAAGGGCAAGGGCCACGCTTGATGACGCTGATCCCATTTCTGCCGGGCCAGAATCCGGATGTCTGCGACCTTGCCCAGGCGGAGGCCGCCGGCATGGCAATGGCCCAGCTACACGCCGCGCTTCGCCAGGTCCAACTGCGAGGTGTTAATACGCCCAGGCCCTATATCGAGTTAGGCAAGGTGCACCCTTTGGTGCCCCATCCCCTCGAGGCGATGCGATTAGTAGGCTCACTCGCTGCGAAATCTGATGTCGCTCGCGTCGAGGCGATCCTGGCTCAGATCTACGATCACGAGAAACGCTTCCGCTTGATGCCACAACAGCTCATCCATGGCGATTTCATCCCAGGCAATCTGCTCGCAGAAGGTCCGCGTATCACAGCGATACTCGACTTCGAGAACTGCGCGCCTAATCCGCGCCTCATGGACTTTGCGATCGCAATAGATACGTGGTGCTGGGACGTTATCGGCAGCGGTCAGGAGTGGCCGCGCGTTGCTGCGCTGGCGCGCGGCTATCGCCAGGCTGGCTGTCTGGGTGAAGCCGAGATTGATCTACTACCTACCGGTATTTTGCTCCGCAACGCCAGCGTGCTCATGCACTTAATTGGGCGCTTTCTGGCCAATCTAACCCCCTACATTGACGTGGCGCATTGGGTGAGCGCCATGCAGCGCATTGACGCATGGCTCATCCTGCACGGCGAGCGCCTGATCGCCTGCGTGCGCGAGCAGATGAACGCTGGGGCCAGCTAGGCTTTGACTAGCCGAGCGAAGCGGCGCTTGCCAACTTGTAGCACCTGCGGTGGGTATGGCACTTCGTTAGCGTCGGTGACCGTGCGACCATCTAGATATACCCCTCTGCCGGCGATCAGCCGACGCGCGTCGCCTTTAGAGGCAGCGAACTTAAGCGCCACCATCACCTCGACGATGTTCATCCCCTCATGAACAGCGAACTCTGGCATATCGTCTGGCAAGCCACCCTTCTGGAATACTTCCCGAAAGTGCGCTTCGGCGTGAGCGGTAGCTTCTGGGCCGTGAAAGATGTCTACGATCTCTCGCGCCAGCGCCATCTTCACGTCGCGCGGATTCACGCCGGCGGCCAACTGTCGCTTCACTTCCGCGATCATCGGTGGCGTGTAGCGCGTCGCTAATTCGAAGTATGGGATGATGGCGCTATCGGGGATAGACATCACCTTGCCATACATATCCTCCGGCGGCGCAAGGATGGGGATGTGATTACCGAGCGATTTAGACATCTTCACCACCCCATCCGTACCAGGCAAGATACCCAGGATGATCCCCACTTGCGGACGCTGGCCCATCGCCTCCTGAAGTTTGCGCCCAGCAGTAATGATGTTAAACAACTGGTCGCTGCCGCCTACCTGCACGTCGGCCTGTAACATCACCGCGTCATAAGCTTGCATCAAGGCATAGAATGTCTCGTGCAGATAAATAGGCTCGCCTTTGTCCAGGCGCTTGGCGAAGTTCTCGCGCGTCATGAACTGTTGCACGGTAAAGTTCTGCGCGATCTTGATCAGCTCCAGAAACGAGAGCTTGCTCAACCATTCCGCGTTATAACGGACGTGAGTCTTCTCGCGATCGAGGATCTTAAAGGCCTGTTCAGCGTAGGTGCGCGCGTTCTCGGCCACTTGCTCCGGCGTCAACATCGGGCGCAGCCTATCCTTGTCCGAAGGATCGCCTAGCAGGCTGGTGTAGTTGCCGATGAGGAAGGTGACTTCGTGCCCCAACTCCTGGAACTGCCTGAGCTTACGCATGGGGATGGTGTGACCTAGGTGCAGGTCGCTGGTGCGAGGGTCAAAACCACAATACACGCGCAAAGGCCGGCCCTCTTTCAGTTTCTCGCGTAATTCCTCTGCCATGTTGCGGGATAGCGCGTCATCTCCATAGGCCGTGCCTTGCATCAACAGCGCTACCTGTTCATCGAGGGAGAGCGACGTGGGCATCGCAAGAATTATACGGACTAGCTATATCACTGAAGCGCAGGGGGTGCATTCACAGCCAGGGGCAAGACCTTAGGTGGGCGACGACAGTGCCGTCGCCCACCCTCTACCTTCGCTGGCAGCATAGCTTGTGGAAGATGCCCCTATTGGTGGACACACCCAGCGCAGGGGGCACATCCGGCCCGATCAATAATTGCGCTACCTATGTCCGAGCACCTTCGCATCCTTGGCATCTCCGGCAGTTTGCGAGCCGGCTCGCTTAACACAGCGCTGCTGCGCAACGTCCAGGTCATGCTGCCCGCCCATGCGTCGCTACAGATTGCTGACCTATCTGGCATCCCCCTCTTCAACCAAGACCACGAGAACCCGCTGCCCGCCGCGGTGCAGGCGCTTAAATCTCAGATCGCCAGCGCCGACGCGCTGCTTTTCGCCGTCCCGGAATACAACTACTCGCTCTCAGGGGTGCTGAAGAACGCGATGGACTGGGTTTCGCGCCCGCCAGAGACTCAGCCATTCGCGGGCAAACCCGCGGCCGTAATGAGCGCCGGCGGGCGCTTCGGCGGGGTGCGCGCGCAGGCCCACTTTCGTCAAATCGCCGCCGGCTTGGACATGTTCGTCCTGCCCAAGCCAGAGCTGATGATCCCGCAGGCAAAACAGAAGTTCAACACAGCCGGCGAGCTGACCGACGCCGAGGCTTGCGATCAGCTCCGCGCGTTTGTCGAAGCGTTCATCAATTGGATTAAGCGCTGGCGCTAGAGGATTCAGATGCGGCGTAGCCGCTTGGCGCTGATCACGCCGGTGTTCAAGCCGACCAGATTCTGGCCGCCCAGAAAACGGGCGTGTTCCAGCTTGACACAACGGTTCATCACCACATCCAGGCCGGCGCTCACTGCGCGCTGAGCAGCTTCTTCATTCACAATGCCGAGCTGCATCCACACTACCTTTGCGCCGATCTCAATTGCCTGTTCGACTATCGGTGGCACTTCGCTGGCGCTGCGGAAGATGTCCACGATCTCTATCGCGTGCTCTCGCGCTGCCTCGATCAGCGATGGGTATGACTTGCGGCCCAACACCTCGCTTTCGCGCGGGTTTACTGGGATCACGTCGTAACCTTCGGCCAGCATATATACGCCCACGAAGTGACTAGGCCGCGATGGCCGGCTGCTCAACCCAACGATGGCAATGTGCCGGTAGCGAAGCAGCAGGTCAAAGATCTCGCTGGATGATTGGAGAACCTTAGCCATTGCTCCTTAGCGGTATCCGGCATGCAACCGGCTCAACGTGGTTGTTCGGCGAGAACAAGTAGTAGCGCGGCTTTTGAGTCTGTGCCTTGTCTAACGCTTGATCCAGATCCCAGAGCAAATCATCTATGTCCTCCAGGCCAACCGAGAGTCGGATCATGTCGGGGGTGATGCCGGCAGACCGTTGCTCCTCTTCGGTCAGTTGCGCGTGGGTGGTGCTGGCAGGATGGATCACCAAAGATTTCGCATCGCCGACGTTGGCAAGGTGGCTAAATAGCTCCAAGCTCTCAATAAACATACGCGCGGACTCGAAGCTCGAAGCCAGCGACGACGCCTTGATCCCAAAGGTCAACACTGCGCCAGCTCCCTTGGGCAAATACTTCTGCGCCAGCGCATAGTTGGGGCTGCTCGGCAGCGAAGGGTAGTTCACCCAGGCAACTGCCGGATGCTGCGCGAGGAACTCCGCCACGGCCAAGGCATTCTTGACGTGCTCGCGCATGCGCACACCGAGCGTCTCCAGGCCCTGTAGAAATAAGAAAGCGTTGAATGGACTGAGTGCCGGCCCAAGGTCGCGCAGCGATTCCACACGCGCCTTCATGATGAAGGCGAAATCGCCAAAGTTCTCCCAGAAACGCACGCCGTGATAGCCCTTGCTCGGCTCGGTGAGGCCAGGGAACTTGCCATTGCCCCAGTTGAACTTGCCACTATCCACGATCAGGCCGCCGATGCTGGTGCCATGACCGCCGATGAACTTCGTCGCACTGTGGACGACGATATCAGCGCCCCATGCAATCGGCTGGCAAAGGTATGGCGTGGCAAAGGTGTTGTCTATCATCAAGGGGATTTCATGCTCATGCGCGATCTTCGCAACGGCTTCGATGTCCAGCACGTTAATGCGCGGGTTGCCGATCGTTTCACCGTAGATCACTCGGGTGCGCGGCGTGATAGCGCGCCGGAAGTTCTCCGGATCCGAAGGATCGACGAAGACCGTATGTATGCCCAGCTTGCGCAGGCTGATATCGAACTGGGTGTATGTGCCACCATAGAGCGTGCTGGCCGCCACGATCTCGTCGCCTGGCTGTAACAAGGTAAACAGCGCGATGAACTGCGCAGCCTGGCCGCTGCTGGTTGCCAACGCGCCACGTCCACCTTCCAAGGCAGCGATGCGCTCTTCGAGTACCGCGTTGGTCGGATTCATGATCCGTGTGTAGATGTTGCCGAAGCGCTGGAGCGCAAACAGCGCTGCGGCATGATCGGTATCATCGAAGACGTAGCTGGTGGTCTGGTAGATTGGCACCGCGCGCGATCCAGTAGCAGCGTCGGGGCGCTGGCCGGCATGCAGAGCCAGCGTATTGAAGCCAAACTTTCTATCCGTCATGGTGTGATGGCGATTCTACAACTGGGCGTTTACGCGCGACGCATAGGGTGCGTTCACCAATAGGGGCATCTTCCACAAGCGATGCTGCCAGCGAAGGCAAATCTACAGAGGGTAGGCGACGGCACTGCCGTCGCCCACCCAAGGTTTTGCCCCTGGCTGTGAATGCACCCGACGCATAGTCGTAGCCGGCGCAAGACAGAGTATGTGCTTGCGCGCTCAGGCCCATGCACGCCGACGCAGCACGCGCGGCGAAAGGCCATAGCGCCGCTTGATCGCGCGCGAGAAGTGGAACTGGCTCTGAAAGCCACACTGCTTGGCGATCTCGCCCACCGACAAGCCGCTCTGAACGAGCAACTGCGCCCCGCGCCGAGTCCGCATCTCCCAGAGATAGCGCATCGGCGTCGTGCGCAAATGTTGACGAAAGCGCTTGATCAGATAAGCCGGCGACACGTGAACTGCGCGCGCGATGTCGTCCAGACTTATTGAGCTAGCGAGGTTGGATTCGATGAATCGCTGTGCTTGGATCACCACAGCCGGCGTCAGCATCTGCACCG
>Ga0308417_1000643_pt1 | contig 24676 bp, 33 predicted proteins | sample HotsprSampleOS65_FD_203528 | JGI IMG/M metagenome (GOLD analysis project Ga0308417, IMG submission 203528) | Hot spring phototrophic mat microbial communities from Octopus Spring, Yellowstone National Park, Wyoming, United States - 20090730_OS65 ...
TCCGGCCGCCCGTGCTGGAAACGGGGAGTCGGGGTTCTGCACCCCAGCACCGGTTCGTCCGGTTCCTCCAACGGGTTGGGACAGAAGGATCGAAAACACCGCCTCGCTCAGAAGAGGATTAAGACGGGCGCTGTAAAAAAAAGAAGGGAGGCGCGGGGGCATCGAAAACACCGCCTCGCTCAGAAGAGGATTAAGACGTTTATAGAGATTTGCCACGCCAAGGCGTAAGTTGTATCGAAAACACCGCCTCGCTCAGAAGAGGATTAAGACTCCTCTTCTAGCGAGGCAGTGCTTACAACCCTCCCTTATCGAAAACACCGCCTCGCTCAGAAGAGGATTAAGACGGGGGGGCTGGGTACCAACCGTGTTGTGCAACATGAGATCGAAAACACCGCCTCGCTCAGAAGAGGATTAAGACGCCCCGCGGCACATTGAGTGGCAGGAGGTGGACGCATCGAAAACACCGCCTCGCTCAGAAGAGGATTAAGACGTGGTTGGCCTTAGCCGAGGGAGGGCACCGGCCAGATCGAAAACACCGCCTCGCTCAGAAGAGGATTAAGACGTTTACGAAGTGGGCGACCTCGCCGCGCGAGTGGAGAATCGAAAACACCGCCTCGCTCAGAAGAGGATTAAGACCCATGAGCGACCCCGAATAGTGGCGCAGTTGGCCGCATCGAAAACACCGCCTCGCTCAGAAGAGGATTAAGACGGGTACCAACCGTGTTGTGCAACATGAGGAGATCCAATGATCGAAAACACCGCCTCGCTCAGAAGAGGATTAAGACCTCTCCCTCGCCGGGGAGCGGGGCTAAGGCGGAAGCGGATCGAAAACACCGCCTCGCTCAGAAGAGGATTAAGACGTACGTGGGCACGGCGTGACGGCGAACAGCAGGCCAAAAATCGAAAACACCGCCTCGCTCAGAAGAGGATTAAGACTTTACGAAGTGGGCGACCTCGCCGCGCGAGTGGAGAATCGAAAACACCGCCTCGCTCAGAAGAGGATTAAGACATAGCCATCGTGCGCGAGTCGATGCCCTGCGGCAGCCATATCGAAAACACCGCCTCGCTCAGAAGAGGATTAAGACGTTCGGGGGGGGGCTGGGTACCAACCGTGTTGTGCAACATATCGAAAACACCGCCTCGCTCAGAAGAGGATTAAGACGCCCCGCGGCACATTGAGTGGCAGGAGGTGGACGCGACATCGAAAACACCGCCTCGCTCAGAAGAGGATTAAGACGATGCCCTGCGGCAGCCATGAGCGACCCCGAATAGTGATCGAAAACACCGCCTCGCTCAGAAGAGGATTAAGACCCGCTTTGGCGCGGCCCACAGCTGGTGCTGGTGGCGTATCGAAAACACCGCCTCGCTCAGAAGAGGATTAAGACGTCATCGGGCGAGGCGTGCGGTATTACCCGCACGCCCTCATCGAAAACACCGCCTCGCTCAGAAGAGGATTAAGACTCGGGGCCGGCCGGACGAATCCACTCAGCCGCCCTAATCATCGAAAACACCGCCTCGCTCAGAAGAGGATTAAGACCAGTCCGCTGAGCTCCATCTCCCGACGGAGCTCAGCAATATCGAAAACACCGCCTCGCTCAGAAGAGGATTAAGACTTGCGCCCCGGTCCTCGGGGGCGAGGGCCAGGGGCACCATCGAAAACACCGCCTCGCTCAGAAGAGGATTAAGACGCCCGCGCGGTGACGCACGCGGGGCAGAGCACCTCCATCGAAAACACCGCCTCGCTCAGAAGAGGATTAAGACACGGATTTGACCGTCCTGGCCCCGTAAGCCGTAATCCGATCGAAAACACCGCCTCGCTCAGAAGAGGATTAAGACGGCGCCGGCCGTAAAAATATTCGCGCTTAAAAATGGTGATCGAAAACACCGCCTCGCTCAGAAGAGGATTAAGACTCGTTGCCATAACCGCTGGCGGCTATGGCCTCCAGCGGATCGAAAACACCGCCTCGCTCAGAAGAGGATTAAGACTATAGACGAACTGCGCCATGAAATGGCGCTGAGCGGAATCGAAAACACCGCCTCGCTCAGAAGAGGATTAAGACTTTACGACATTGCTTCCTCCCTTCCGCGCCCCTTTCCGGATCGAAAACACCGCCTCGCTCAGAAGAGGATTAAGACGCGCCTCCCTTCTGTTAAGCGGGGCGGACTCTCCGCCCATCGAAAACACCGCCTCGCTCAGAAGAGGATTAAGACTTATTGGCCGCCAGCGCGGCCTCTTGTTAATGAAGTACATCGAAAACACCGCCTCGCTCAGAAGAGGATTAAGACGGCTCAGCGCGTTCATTTCACGGCGCACGCGCCGCGGTATCGAAAACACCGCCTCGCTCAGAAGAGGATTAAGACTAGTAGTGCAGGGCCTCCCGGATGATGGAGGTGGCAGATCGAAAACACCGCCTCGCTCAGAAGAGGATTAAGACCAGGCGGCCCCATATGTCGGGCGGCGGGGCTGTCGCCGCATCGAAAACACCGCCTCGCTCAGAAGAGGATTAAGACGGGAGGGGCCGTGCTCCGAATGCGAATACGTAGCCTGAATCGAAAACACCGCCTCGCTCAGAAGAGGATTAAGACGACAGTTTGTCGCAGCCGTTGAGACACTCTGTCTCAGATCGAAAACACCGCCTCGCTCAGAAGAGGATTAAGACGACGCAGGCGCGCCAGTCTTTCACCGGGCCGCTCTTCATCGAAAACACCGCCTCGCTCAGAAGAGGATTAAGACAACAACTCTCTGCGGCCCGCCGAACGCGGGCCAGCTCATCGAAAACACCGCCTCGCTCAGAAGAGGATTAAGACGCGCCCGCGCACCGTGCGCGAGCGCCCAAACAACTGATCGAAAACACCGCCTCGCTCAGAAGAGGATTAAGACAAAAAAACGAAGGGAGGCGCGGTGAGCGCCTCCCATTGATCGAAAACACCGCCTCGCTCAGAAGAGGATTAAGACTGCGCCCGTAAAAATACTCGCGCTTATATACCTTGATCATCGAAAACACCGCCTCGCTCAGAAGAGGATTAAGACCTGTGGCGTGCGGGATTACCCGCACGCCATCGGACACATCGAAAACACCGCCTCGCTCAGAAGAGGATTAAGACGAGCCCAATGCGCCCCGCCTCGCCACGGTCGGCCGCGCATCGAAAACACCGCCTCGCTCAGAAGAGGATTAAGACCTGTGGCGTGCGGGATGACCCGCACGCCCTCCTCGATTAATCGAAAACACCGCCTCGCTCAGAAGAGGATTAAGACAAAGCCGCCAAGGCCAGGGGCAGCACGCCTATGACGTATCGAAAACACCGCCTCGCTCAGAAGAGGATTAAGACGTCCCCACTACGGGGACAGTTTGTCCCCACTGTGGGGATCGAAAACACCGCCTCGCTCAGAAGAGGATTAAGACGTCATGGGCTGGTTTTTTGCCCACCAAGATCGCGCCGGATCGAAAACACCGCCTCGCTCAGAAGAGGATTAAGACCTCCTCGTGGCGCTCAGACCACGAGAAGCGGGCGATCATCGAAAACACCGCCTCGCTCAGAAGAGGATTAAGACTATGGCCTCCAGCGGCAGCGCCACGGGGGAAATCCCCATCGAAAACACCGCCTCGCTCAGAAGAGGATTAAGACGGTGGAGTTTGGGACTGGGCTCTACGCCGAGGGCGGCGGATCGAAAACACCGCCTCGCTCAGAAGAGGATTAAGACGTGAGCGCCTCCCTGGGTTTTTTAAGCGGGGCGGACCCATCGAAAACACCGCCTCGCTCAGAAGAGGATTAAGACGACATGGCGTCGCGCGTACACGGCACAGCGCATCGCCGATCGAAAACACCGCCTCGCTCAGAAGAGGATTAAGACTTATTCCGCGCTCGCGGAGGTATTCCACGAGCGCGGCGATCGAAAACACCGCCTCGCTCAGAAGAGGATTAAGACCTTTCCGTAAAAGTACTCCCTCCGATAGATTTTAACATATCGAAAACACCGCCTCGCTCAGAAGAGGATTAAGACTCCGGCTATTAATAATGCACGCGCCGTGCCAACTTTCATCGAAAACACCGCCTCGCTCAGAAGAGGATTAAGACTTCCGCGCGCCCCCCCCCTGGGGATTACAGCTCAATCGGGATCGAAAACACCGCCTCGCTCAGAAGAGGATTAAGACGCTCCCTGATGCCATAGTCCGGCGCGGCGTACTCGCATCGAAAACACCGCCTCGCTCAGAAGAGGATTAAGACGCCAGGGACATGGGAAGCACGCCGACGACGTGCTTCCATCGAAAACACCGCCTCGCTCAGAAGAGGATTAAGACAAGTCCGGCGCGGCGTATTCGCCGTGCCGGAGGTAATAAATCGAAAACACCGCCTCGCTCAGAAGAGGATTAAGACAACCGCTGGCGGCTATGGCCTCCAGCGGCAGCGCCACCATCGAAAACACCGCCTCGCTCAGAAGAGGATTAAGACGCACGCGGGGCAGAGCACCTCCTCCCGCCGGAGGTAGTGAATCGAAAACACCGCCTCGCTCAGAAGAGGATTAAGACGTGTCGATCGCCTGCCCCTCATTGTCACAACTTATTAATCGAAAACACCGCCTCGCTCAGAAGAGGATTAAGACAAGACTCACCCCAGCTCCTCCGTCACGTCCCGCACCAATCGAAAACACCGCCTCGCTCAGAAGAGGATTAAGACTCGTTGGCTGGCGACGAAAAACGTCACTTTGCCCGGATCGAAAACACCGCCTCGCTCAGAAGAGGATTAAGACATGGGCCGCCCATTTTCGTCTCGCAGCGGCGTCCATGTTATCGAAAACACCGCCTCGCTCAGAAGAGGATTAAGACCTCGCGCAGGAGGGCTGTAAAAATTGACTCCCCGGCGTCATCGAAAACACCGCCTCGCTCAGAAGAGGATTAAGACAACAACGGGCCGGCCGTCGACGTCCGCCCGGTAGATGAATCGAAAACACCGCCTCGCTCAGAAGAGGATTAAGACGTCGACGTCCGCCCGGTAGATGAGGCGGACGGGGCCGGCATCGAAAACACCGCCTCGCTCAGAAGAGGATTAAGACGCCGGAGCAGGTCTGCGAGGGCGCGGACGGCGCCCTCATCGAAAACACCGCCTCGCTCAGAAGAGGATTAAGACGGTTTTCTTCCATCTGTTCCTCCTTACGACTCGCGCTAATCGAAAACACCGCCTCGCTCAGAAGAGGATTAAGACCTTTCCTGTAGATTTTGACGTCCATTTTTCGCCTCCTTATCGAAAACACCGCCTCGCTCAGAAGAGGATTAAGACTTGCGCTATTTCGCGCAGCCTTTCAAGAGACAGTTCTTATCGAAAACACCGCCTCGCTCAGAAGAGGATTAAGACTTTCCGAGCCCCACCGAATACTTGTAGGGCTCTGAATCGATCGAAAACACCGCCTCGCTCAGAAGAGGATTAAGACTACTGCGCGCGCCGGGCCCAGGCGATCGCCTCCTCATCGAAAACACCGCCTCGCTCAGAAGAGGATTAAGACGCTCCATCTCCCGACGGAGCTCAGCAATGGCCGCCTTCATCGAAAACACCGCCTCGCTCAGAAGAGGATTAAGACGCACCACGTCAAACGCCTGCATCATGCGGCGCGCCAATCGAAAACACCGCCTCGCTCAGAAGAGGATTAAGACGGGCGAGGCGTGCGGGATGACCCGCACGCCCTCCGTGATCGAAAACACCGCCTCGCTCAGAAGAGGATTAAGACGCTTCCCACGCACGTCATCGGGCGAGGCGTGCGGGAATCGAAAACACCGCCTCGCTCAGAAGAGGATTAAGACGCCTCAATCGCTGTCAGCATTTGCGCTTCGGTTGCCGATCGAAAACACCGCCTCGCTCAGAAGAGGATTAAGACGCGCGACGCGCCTCGCGCGCCTCTAGACACGCCGGGCATCGAAAACACCGCCTCGCTCAGAAGAGGATTAAGACTTCCGTTCCTTCGTCCAGATGGCGATTAACCGCCGCTAATCGAAAACACCGCCTCGCTCAGAAGAGGATTAAGACGTCACCCTGGCGGCCAAGGCCGCCAGGGACATGGGAAGCATCGAAAACACCGCCTCGCTCAGAAGAGGATTAAGACATGCACGCGCCGTGCCAACTTTCCCGTGAGATCTTCGTATCGAAAACACCGCCTCGCTCAGAAGAGGATTAAGACCCCTTCGGAATCGCATTCCACGAGCGGCCGCCACCGATCGAAAACACCGCCTCGCTCAGAAGAGGATTAAGACATAAAAATATTCGCGCCTGAAAATGGTGACCATGCCTATCGAAAACACCGCCTCGCTCAGAAGAGGATTAAGACTGGTGACCATGCCTTTCTCCCTTCTGCGCCCCCCCCATCGAAAACACCGCCTCGCTCAGAAGAGGATTAAGACGGTGAGCGCCTCCCCTTGGTTAAACGGGGCGGACTCTCATCGAAAACACCGCCTCGCTCAGAAGAGGATTAAGACAATCTCCCAGCCGTCCTCCGCCGCGGTCGCGGTGGATCGAAAACACCGCCTCGCTCAGAAGAGGATTAAGACTTGCAATAGGGCTTCGACGCGGGCCGGCGTGATCTCAGATCGAAAACACCGCCTCGCTCAGAAGAGGATTAAGACGTAGATCGCTACGGTTGCCTTGTTTGCTTCCTTTTGCATCGAAAACACCGCCTCGCTCAGAAGAGGATTAAGACCGTCGGGTGAGGCGTGCGGGATCACCCGCACGTCCCCATCGAAAACACCGCCTCGCTCAGAAGAGGATTAAGACCTGGGCGGGGTGGGAGCTGGGGTGAAGACTCACCCCAATCGAAAACACCGCCTCGCTCAGAAGAGGATTAAGACAAAAGAAGGGAGGCGCGGTGAGCGCCTCCCCTTGGTATCGAAAACACCGCCTCGCTCAGAAGAGGATTAAGACAGCCGGGCTGCGTCTTCAGGTGTGGCGACCCTCACAGATCGAAAACACCGCCTCGCTCAGAAGAGGATTAAGACGCGCGTTTCTGCGCCTCCCCGGGGGTAGGGGGGACGTATCGAAAACACCGCCTCGCTCAGAAGAGGATTAAGACGCCCTTGACCCCAAAGTCCGGCGCAGAGTACTCCCCGATCGAAAACACCGCCTCGCTCAGAAGAGGATTAAGACACGTGCCATTAAATAATGCACGCGCCTATTAATAATGATCGAAAACACCGCCTCGCTCAGAAGAGGATTAAGACTGAGCCGGGCTGCGTCTTCAGGTGTGGCGACCCTCACAGATCGAAAACACCGCCTCGCTCAGAAGAGGATTAAGACAAAAGTAGTCCCTCCTGTAGATCGCTACGGTTGCCTTATCGAAAACACCGCCTCGCTCAGAAGAGGATTAAGACGCGGAGCCGGTACCACAACTGTTTGAGGCAGTCGATCATCGAAAACACCGCCTCGCTCAGAAGAGGATTAAGACCCGGGCGGATGCGCCCGTCCGGGCCCTTGACCCCAAAGTATCGAAAACACCGCCTCGCTCAGAAGAGGATTAAGACGTGGGGGGGCTAGGGCTCAACCGGGCGGATGCGCCCGCCCATCGAAAACACCGCCTCGCTCAGAAGAGGATTAAGACTCGCGTCCGCCTCGGGTCCGCCGCTCGGCCGCGGCCCGCATCGAAAACACCGCCTCGCTCAGAAGAGGATTAAGACCCGCGGGGCGAGCACGAAATTGTCTTAATCCTCTTATCGAAAACACCGCCTCGCTCAGAAGAGGATTAAGACGGCGGGTTGGGTCCGGTCGCTGCCGCTCAATCAACCGCTCATCGAAAACACCGCCTCGCTCAGAAGAGGATTAAGACGTTTACGACATTGCTTCCTCCCTTCCGCGCCCCTTTCATCGAAAACACCGCCTCGCTCAGAAGAGGATTAAGACAGTGTTTTCGATCAAAAAAAATCGACCTCGCGCGCCTGATCGAAAACACCGCCTCGCTCAGAAGAGGATTAAGACATAACCACCATCTCCGTCTCCTTTCCGCGCCCCCTCTGATCGAAAACACCGCCTCGCTCAGAAGAGGATTAAGACGACGCGATGATCTCCATCGCGGCCTCCGGGGTGGCGGCATCGAAAACACCGCCTCGCTCAGAAGAGGATTAAGACTATAAACTTTCACCACCTCTTCCTCCTTTCCGCGCCCCCATCGAAAACACCGCCTCGCTCAGAAGAGGATTAAGACCATCGCCTGCCCTTCGGAATCGCATTCCACGAGCGGCCGATCGAAAACACCGCCTCGCTCAGAAGAGGATTAAGACCACGGCGGCGCCACGGGCGGCGGGTAAATCTCCCAGATCGAAAACACCGCCTCGCTCAGAAGAGGATTAAGACGTGTGAGGCCGGCGTGGCCGGCGGAATAGGGAGGGGCATCGAAAACACCGCCTCGCTCAGAAGAGGATTAAGACTTACGTTTGTAGAGATTTGCCACGCCAAGGCGTAAGTTAATCGAAAACACCGCCTCGCTCAGAAGAGGATTAAGACGAGGTATTCCACGAGCGCGGTGTGCCTGGTAACCACAACTAATCGAAAACACCGCCTCGCTCAGAAGAGGATTAAGACCACCGCGGCCTTTTTCCTACGAAAAACTCTCGTCTGTAATCGAAAACACCGCCTCGCTCAGAAGAGGATTAAGACTCTAGACACGCCGGGCACATGCCGTAGCGCGTCCACGGATCGAAAACACCGCCTCGCTCAGAAGAGGATTAAGACCGCAGTCGCAGCGGTTTTGATGGAATCCGGCCAGGTATCGAAAACACCGCCTCGCTCAGAAGAGGATTAAGACTCGGGGCGCAGAAAGGGGGCAGGAATGATCGTAATTATCGAAAACACCGCCTCGCTCAGAAGAGGATTAAGACTTCACGTCTTCGGTGATAATTCCCCTGTTGCGGGCGTATCGAAAACACCGCCTCGCTCAGAAGAGGATTAAGACGCACGTATTGCCATTTTTCGTCGGTGAGCGGCACCCAGATCGAAAACACCGCCTCGCTCAGAAGAGGATTAAGACTTGGCGCAGCCTCTCTAGACTCAGTTCTTTCCCCCGGTCCATCGAAAACACCGCCTCGCTCAGAAGAGGATTAAGACGGTTAAAAAGAAGGGGGGGCGCGGTGAGCGCCCCCCCATCGAAAACACCGCCTCGCTCAGAAGAGGATTAAGACACAACAACAACCTCCATTCATCCTCCTTTCCGCGCCCATCGAAAACACCGCCTCGCTCAGAAGAGGATTAAGACTCTCCGCGCGCGCCAGTACCTCTGGCGCGCGGCGGGATCGAAAACACCGCCTCGCTCAGAAGAGGATTAAGACCAGACCACGAGGCCGCGGCGCGCTCTGAGCACGTCTCAATCGAAAACACCGCCTCGCTCAGAAGAGGATTAAGACATAATGCACGCGCCTATTAATAATGCACGCGCCCATTGATCGAAAACACCGCCTCGCTCAGAAGAGGATTAAGACGCCAAGGCCAGGGGCAGCACGCCTATGACGTGCTGCCCATCGAAAACACCGCCTCGCTCAGAAGAGGATTAAGACGCTGCTGCCCGGGCAGTCCGTGTTTTGTTGGCGGTGCCGATCGAAAACACCGCCTCGCTCAGAAGAGGATTAAGACTGTGACCTTGGCGGCCAAAGCCGCCAAGGCCAGGGATCGAAAACACCGCCTCGCTCAGAAGAGGATTAAGACGAGCAGCTCCACGAGCGAGGCGTGACGGGTTACGACAAATCGAAAACACCGCCTCGCTCAGAAGAGGATTAAGACTAGAAGAAGTCCCTTCGGTAGATCCTGATTTCCCCCTTATCGAAAACACCGCCTCGCTCAGAAGAGGATTAAGACCACGCGCCTATTAATGCACGCGCCTATTAATAATGCACATCGAAAACACCGCCTCGCTCAGAAGAGGATTAAGACGATCATTTTTGCTGCCTCCCTTCCGCGCCCCACCCCGGATCGAAAACACCGCCTCGCTCAGAAGAGGATTAAGACTGATCATTTTTGCTGCCTCCCTTCCGCGCCCCACCCATCGAAAACACCGCCTCGCTCAGAAGAGGATTAAGACCTATGGCTCAAGCGGGCGTATGTGCCCGTCTGGGCTCTATCGAAAACACCGCCTCGCTCAGAAGAGGATTAAGACGTGTGCTACGTTGAAACAAAAAAATGCCCCGCTCTCCCATCGAAAACACCGCCTCGCTCAGAAGAGGATTAAGACACTTCATGATCAAATCGGCTTCCCGGTCCGTGAGCGAGCATCGAAAACACCGCCTCGCTCAGAAGAGGATTAAGACCGATGACCTGGCGCTTGTAGGTCATGGCGGCCCCGATGATCGAAAACACCGCCTCGCTCAGAAGAGGATTAAGACGTCTCTTTCATCTTCGCCTCCTTTCCGCGCCCCTTATCGAAAACACCGCCTCGCTCAGAAGAGGATTAAGACGCCCCGCTTTAATCCGTACTCCGCGTGGGCGTATTCGCATCGAAAACACCGCCTCGCTCAGAAGAGGATTAAGACCTGTTAAACGGGGCGGACCCTCCTGCCCCGCTTTAATCATCGAAAACACCGCCTCGCTCAGAAGAGGATTAAGACGCTGGCGCGCGGCGGGTGTCCTCAGTCACAATGCCAAATCGAAAACACCGCCTCGCTCAGAAGAGGATTAAGACCGCCGCGGCCTCCGGGGTGGCGGCCTGTAAAGGCCGATCGAAAACACCGCCTCGCTCAGAAGAGGATTAAGACGGGAGGCGCGTTTTCTGCGCCTCCCTGGGGCAAAAAAAATCGAAAACACCGCCTCGCTCAGAAGAGGATTAAGACGCGGCACCCACACCGGGCGCCGCCCGTAGAAGTATTCATCGAAAACACCGCCTCGCTCAGAAGAGGATTAAGACAGATCGTCACCATTCTTGCCTCCCTTCCGCGCCCCCTCATCGAAAACACCGCCTCGCTCAGAAGAGGATTAAGACGTGTGCTACGTTGAAACAAAAAAATGCCCCGCTCTCATCGAAAACACCGCCTCGCTCAGAAGAGGATTAAGACGTATTCGGCGTCGGCGGCGATCTCGGCGATCTCCGCATCGAAAACACCGCCTCGCTCAGAAGAGGATTAAGACCACGAGCGAGGCGTGACGGGTTACGACAATGACCTCTTATCGAAAACACCGCCTCGCTCAGAAGAGGATTAAGACCCGCTTGATGCCATACTCCGCGTGGGCGTATTCGCCCGATCGAAAACACCGCCTCGCTCAGAAGAGGATTAAGACGTTTACCATGCTGCCTCCTTTCTGCGCCCCCTCTGGATCGAAAACACCGCCTCGCTCAGAAGAGGATTAAGACGACCAGTCCACGACGTCGTCATTTGGCACTTTACCCAATCGAAAACACCGCCTCGCTCAGAAGAGGATTAAGACGAGTGATATGGAAGAGGTCATTGTCGTAACCCGTCACATCGAAAACACCGCCTCGCTCAGAAGAGGATTAAGACAACCCTCCCCGGCCGCCCACTCGGCGGCCCAGAGCTCATCGAAAACACCGCCTCGCTCAGAAGAGGATTAAGACGTCGGCGCTCTGCGGACCCGGAGCGCCAGCGGGTCAATCATCGAAAACACCGCCTCGCTCAGAAGAGGATTAAGACCTGTGCCGCCCGCAGCTCCTCGGCAAACGCGCCTGATCGAAAACACCGCCTCGCTCAGAAGAGGATTAAGACTTGTCTTAATCCTCTTCTAACGAGGCAGTGCTTACAAATCGAAAACACCGCCTCGCTCAGAAGAGGATTAAGACCAGTGCTTACAACCCCGGGGCAAAAAAAGAGAGGGGATCGAAAACACCGCCTCGCTCAGAAGAGGATTAAGACGGTGGCTGACCTTGGCCGAGGGAGGGGAGCGCCAACCAGATCGAAAACACCGCCTCGCTCAGAAGAGGATTAAGACGCCGCTTGTGAGAGGCGACCACACAGGCCGCCTCCCATAATCGAAAACACCGCCTCGCTCAGAAGAGGATTAAGACCGCAGCCAGCGCGCGCAGCCCCGCGAGCACGGTGTTTGATCGAAAACACCGCCTCGCTCAGAAGAGGATTAAGACCTCCCCGCTGCGGAGGCGGTACGTCCCTACGCGCATGGATCGAAAACACCGCCTCGCTCAGAAGAGGATTAAGACCAGCGCCGAGCGACCCAGAGTACTGGCACAGCTGGTTTATCGAAAACACCGCCTCGCTCAGAAGAGGATTAAGACCGGGGCCGAGTACTCCCCGCTGCGGAGGCGGTACGTCATCGAAAACACCGCCTCGCTCAGAAGAGGATTAAGACGGGCGCCGCCCGTAATTGTATTCGCGCTTATATATTATCGAAAACACCGCCTCGCTCAGAAGAGGATTAAGACGCTTTGGCGCGGCCCACAGCTGGTGCTGGTGGCGTGCCCATCGAAAACACCGCCTCGCTCAGAAGAGGATTAAGACGAGGCCGGCGCGCCGGCAGAACGAGGAGGGACCATGCATCGAAAACACCGCCTCGCTCAGAAGAGGATTAAGACGCGGGCCGCCTCATCTAGCGTCGCGACCTTTACTGGCATCGAAAACACCGCCTCGCTCAGAAGAGGATTAAGACAAAAAGAAGGGAGGCGCTCACCGCGCCTCCCCTTGGTTATCGAAAACACCGCCTCGCTCAGAAGAGGATTAAGACCCGGCGGCGGTATCCAGCGCGGACATGAAGGCGGCCCCATCGAAAACACCGCCTCGCTCAGAAGAGGATTAAGACGTACTCCGCGTGGGCGTATTCGCCCGCGCGGAGACGATAATCGAAAACACCGCCTCGCTCAGAAGAGGATTAAGACGTGGCGTGCGAGATGACCCGCACGCCTTCGTCGATTATTATCGAAAACACCGCCTCGCTCAGAAGAGGATTAAGACATTAATGACCGCGGCCAGCGTGACCAGCAGTTTCCTTTCATCGAAAACACCGCCTCGCTCAGAAGAGGATTAAGACGTAGATGTCCCGATGATCCCGGAAATGAAAGTCTGAAGCATCGAAAACACCGCCTCGCTCAGAAGAGGATTAAGACTCGCGTCAACCGCGGCCGGATCGCCGGCCACCCGGCGATCGAAAACACCGCCTCGCTCAGAAGAGGATTAAGACCTTTCTTTCCTTTCTTCAGCCCTGTCGGCCCGACCCGATCGAAAACACCGCCTCGCTCAGAAGAGGATTAAGACATATGGCGATGACCGGCGACTCGATGTCTCTGGCGATATCGAAAACACCGCCTCGCTCAGAAGAGGATTAAGACATTACGGGCCGCCACCGCGGCCGTTTTCCCATAAAGTACATCGAAAACACCGCCTCGCTCAGAAGAGGATTAAGACACGCGCCGTGCCAACTTTCGCGCGAAGGCGTCGTTGGCATCGAAAACACCGCCTCGCTCAGAAGAGGATTAAGACATAAAAGAACTCTTTTTTTGTATATCATAACCATTCTTGCATCGAAAACACCGCCTCGCTCAGAAGAGGATTAAGACGCGCGCAATTGCTGCGCAGGTTTCGGCGGCCCGCCGAAATCGAAAACACCGCCTCGCTCAGAAGAGGATTAAGACACGGGGCGGACTCTCCGCCCCACCTTCAGCCCGTACTCATCGAAAACACCGCCTCGCTCAGAAGAGGATTAAGACGCCGGCCATCCACGTCCGCCTGGTAGATGAGGCGGACGGATCGAAAACACCGCCTCGCTCAGAAGAGGATTAAGACTTCGTGCGCGCGCCCCCCTCTCTCCTTGGTTCACTTTTATCGAAAACACCGCCTCGCTCAGAAGAGGATTAAGACGCCCCGCAAGGCGGCCACCAACGCCTCGGCTAGCTCGATCGAAAACACCGCCTCGCTCAGAAGAGGATTAAGACATGGCTGAGCTCGGCGTGCAAACCTTTACGGCTGAATCGAAAACACCGCCTCGCTCAGAAGAGGATTAAGACGTATTCCACGAGCGAGGAGTGCCTTGTTACAACCACGAATCGAAAACACCGCCTCGCTCAGAAGAGGATTAAGACGCCGACTTGGCGCAAATCCTCGCCGACGAGATCGGCGATCGAAAACACCGCCTCGCTCAGAAGAGGATTAAGACTCGGCCAATAGCTTCAGGTAATCGCTCATGGCATCACATCGAAAACACCGCCTCGCTCAGAAGAGGATTAAGACAGGGCGGCTGTTCAGGGCGGCTGGCTTTGACGACGGATCGAAAACACCGCCTCGCTCAGAAGAGGATTAAGACGATGGCCGCCAGGGCCTCAAGGGCCTTTGCGGGGTTATCGAAAACACCGCCTCGCTCAGAAGAGGATTAAGACGATTTTGCCGCCGGGGAGCCCGACGCGCCCGGCCTCGCATCGAAAACACCGCCTCGCTCAGAAGAGGATTAAGACAATTGGCCGCCAGCGCGGCCGTTTCCCTACGAAAAACTCATCGAAAACACCGCCTCGCTCAGAAGAGGATTAAGACTAGATTTTGACCACTTTACCGCCTCCTTTCCGCGCCCATCGAAAACACCGCCTCGCTCAGAAGAGGATTAAGACTACCACAACTGTTTGAGGCAGTCGATGTGGGCCACCGCATCGAAAACACCGCCTCGCTCAGAAGAGGATTAAGACGTCGGATGTTCGCCCATGCGATGACCCGGCGCTTGTAATCGAAAACACCGCCTCGCTCAGAAGAGGATTAAGACCTCCTACATGCTCAGAATGACGGCGTCGATGTCCTCATCGAAAACACCGCCTCGCTCAGAAGAGGATTAAGACATGACCGGCGACTCGATGTCTCTGGCGATCCGCTTCAATCGAAAACACCGCCTCGCTCAGAAGAGGATTAAGACGTCCGGCTCAAAGCGGATGGACCGCCCGATCCTGACGGATCGAAAACACCGCCTCGCTCAGAAGAGGATTAAGACTAGATTCCGTACATCTCTGCCCCCTTTCCGCGCCCCATCATCGAAAACACCGCCTCGCTCAGAAGAGGATTAAGACCCTAATGTAGATTCCGTACATCTCTGCCCCCTTTCCATCGAAAACACCGCCTCGCTCAGAAGAGGATTAAGACTTCTTTCCCCCGGTCCTCGGGGCTGAGGACCAGGGGGAATCGAAAACACCGCCTCGCTCAGAAGAGGATTAAGACGTTGGGGGAGTGAGATGCCGTACGCCGACCGAGAGCGCATCGAAAACACCGCCTCGCTCAGAAGAGGATTAAGACGTGGAGCTGTGCCTGTCGCGTCAAGTGAGAATCTGACCATCGAAAACACCGCCTCGCTCAGAAGAGGATTAAGACTTTCCCGGCCTCGCCGCGGTCGGCCGCGCGCGTGGTCGCATCGAAAACACCGCCTCGCTCAGAAGAGGATTAAGACTGAGGACCAGGGGAACCTCCGTGACGCTGGCGGCTAAAGATCGAAAACACCGCCTCGCTCAGAAGAGGATTAAGACAGCTCCCCGGTTACATCCCGGACCACGTAGGTCCGGATCGAAAACACCGCCTCGCTCAGAAGAGGATTAAGACCGTCGTCGGGCCCGGCGTGCGGGATGACCCGCACATCATCGAAAACACCGCCTCGCTCAGAAGAGGATTAAGACGCCTCCCGGGGGTTAAAAAATTAGGGGAGGCGCTCACCATCGAAAACACCGCCTCGCTCAGAAGAGGATTAAGACTAATGCACGCACCGTGCCAACTTTCGCGCGAAGGCGTCGATCGAAAACACCGCCTCGCTCAGAAGAGGATTAAGACGTCGTCGGGCCCGGCGTGCGGGATGACCCGCACGCCTTCATCGAAAACACCGCCTCGCTCAGAAGAGGATTAAGACCACGGCCGATCAGCGGCGCCCACACCGGGCGCCGGTTGATCGAAAACACCGCCTCGCTCAGAAGAGGATTAAGACGTCCTTGCCTCGAATTCCGTAATCCGGAGCGGAATACATCGAAAACACCGCCTCGCTCAGAAGAGGATTAAGACCCCGAGACGAAGGCCTCCACGAGGGAGGATCGGACCGCATCGAAAACACCGCCTCGCTCAGAAGAGGATTAAGACGAGAGGCACCCAGATCGGGCGCCTCTCATAGAAGTACTCATCGAAAACACCGCCTCGCTCAGAAGAGGATTAAGACCCTAGACGCGACCGGCGGCGCGCCGAATAAACGCATTCATCGAAAACACCGCCTCGCTCAGAAGAGGATTAAGACTACATCGGTTTTGCGGCGACCCGGTTGCATCCCCTGCAATCGAAAACACCGCCTCGCTCAGAAGAGGATTAAGACTCCGCTTCCGTGGCGTGCGGGATGACCCGCACGCCTTCATCGAAAACACCGCCTCGCTCAGAAGAGGATTAAGACCCCGAGGCCGCGTTCCGTACCTCGGTTTGCGTTTCGCATCGAAAACACCGCCTCGCTCAGAAGAGGATTAAGACATTAAAGTATTCCTTCCGATAGATTTTTACCCCGTCCAATCGAAAACACCGCCTCGCTCAGAAGAGGATTAAGACTACTCCGCGTGGGCGTATTCGCCCGGGCGGAGACGGTAATCGAAAACACCGCCTCGCTCAGAAGAGGATTAAGACTTGATGATCCCCCGCTCCTTGAGATACTCAACGAGCGATCGAAAACACCGCCTCGCTCAGAAGAGGATTAAGACTATGGCGGCCAGCGCCGCCAGGTGCATGGGAAGCACGCATCGAAAACACCGCCTCGCTCAGAAGAGGATTAAGACGTTAACCGGTGACGAAAAACGTCACTTTGCCCGGTTATCGAAAACACCGCCTCGCTCAGAAGAGGATTAAGACGTGGCGCTCAGACCACGAGAAGCGTGCAATTGCTGAATCGAAAACACCGCCTCGCTCAGAAGAGGATTAAGACTTGTTCAGCTCCTTCTCCGCGCGCGCCAGAATTTCCGATCGAAAACACCGCCTCGCTCAGAAGAGGATTAAGACAAAGACCGACTCCCCGGCGGCGATCTTACCGCCGGGGATCGAAAACACCGCCTCGCTCAGAAGAGGATTAAGACTCGCGCAGGCGCTCCAATGACAGCTCTTTCCCCCGGTATCGAAAACACCGCCTCGCTCAGAAGAGGATTAAGACCTCCCCGGCGGCGATCTTACCGCCGGGGAGCCCGATACATCGAAAACACCGCCTCGCTCAGAAGAGGATTAAGACTTCGGACACCGCGTCCGACTTCCTCGGACTGTCCGATATCGAAAACACCGCCTCGCTCAGAAGAGGATTAAGACATGGCCCTGACGGCTTCGGCGGCGTTCGTCGTCACGCTTATCGAAAACACCGCCTCGCTCAGAAGAGGATTAAGACAAAGGGGCGCGGAAGGGAGGAAAGGATGATTAATATCTAATCGAAAACACCGCCTCGCTCAGAAGAGGATTAAGACAGCTCCGTGAGGGCGCGGACGGCGCCCTCGTTTCCGTACATCGAAAACACCGCCTCGCTCAGAAGAGGATTAAGACGCCGCGCAGCGGTTTCAAGCCAGCTTTCGAGAAACTGATCGAAAACACCGCCTCGCTCAGAAGAGGATTAAGACGTCAGCGTGACCCGTCCGGCTTTACGGCCTGGCAGGATATCGAAAACACCGCCTCGCTCAGAAGAGGATTAAGACGCCCCGCAGGGCGGCGACGAGCGCCTTGGCGGCGTCGAATCGAAAACACCGCCTCGCTCAGAAGAGGATTAAGACCTTCGCCGCGTACTTCGGCGGGGCGTACTCGCCTTGGATCGAAAACACCGCCTCGCTCAGAAGAGGATTAAGACTTTGACGCCGTAATCCGGAGCGGAATACTCCCCGCTCCATCGAAAACACCGCCTCGCTCAGAAGAGGATTAAGACACGTCTTCCCTCAGGAAGTCCCCGAGACTACGGTCTGATCGAAAACACCGCCTCGCTCAGAAGAGGATTAAGACACCTCCGAGAGGGTGTCAAGTCGGTGGTAGTGGCCGTCATCGAAAACACCGCCTCGCTCAGAAGAGGATTAAGACCGTAAACAAAAAAAAACGCCCAGGGAGCGTTAACCCCATCGAAAACACCGCCTCGCTCAGAAGAGGATTAAGACGTCACCACGTTTCCTCCCTTCTGCGCCCCGCTCTGATCGAAAACACCGCCTCGCTCAGAAGAGGATTAAGACTTGACCATAAGCCAACCCTCCGTGAGAGGTAGCCACATCGAAAACACCGCCTCGCTCAGAAGAGGATTAAGACGTGAGAGGTAGCCACGTTGGTGGCTGCCCGTAGAAGTATCGAAAACACCGCCTCGCTCAGAAGAGGATTAAGACTAGCGCGCCTCCCCCTCCTGCAGCAGTCCGCTGAACTCATCGAAAACACCGCCTCGCTCAGAAGAGGATTAAGACTAGAAGTATCTGCGTACAAAGATGGCAATCACCCTTTATCGAAAACACCGCCTCGCTCAGAAGAGGATTAAGACCCTCCTCTGTGGCGTGCGGGATGACCCGCGCGCCTTATCGAAAACACCGCCTCGCTCAGAAGAGGATTAAGACATCGCGTCCTCCGGGGTGGCGGCCGTTACAGGCCGCCCATCGAAAACACCGCCTCGCTCAGAAGAGGATTAAGACGGGCGGCTTCGAGGTGAGGGGCCTTAATCATTAGCCCCATCGAAAACACCGCCTCGCTCAGAAGAGGATTAAGACTTGCCTTCTTTGCTTCCTTTTGCATCTCCCTTTCTCCTATCGAAAACACCGCCTCGCTCAGAAGAGGATTAAGACGATATCCCGGACCACGTAGGTCCGGGGTGGCTGCGCATCGAAAACACCGCCTCGCTCAGAAGAGGATTAAGACGTGACGGGTTACGACGATTACTGCCACGTCGCCTCCTTTATCGAAAACACCGCCTCGCTCAGAAGAGGATTAAGACTTCGGCGGTAACCATGTATTCGAGTTCGGAGCCCACATCATCGAAAACACCGCCTCGCTCAGAAGAGGATTAAGACTTTCGCGCGAAGGCGTCGTTAGCTAGTGACGAAAAACGTATCGAAAACACCGCCTCGCTCAGAAGAGGATTAAGACGGTGCCCGTAGAAGAATTTTTTCACGTATACGGTAAACATCGAAAACACCGCCTCGCTCAGAAGAGGATTAAGACGTGGAGAGAACAAGTTTCGTTTTCATCTTTCCTCATCGAAAACACCGCCTCGCTCAGAAGAGGATTAAGACGAGCGCGGTGTGCCGTGTGACCACAACCACCTCCATAATCGAAAAGACCGCCTCGCTCAGAAGAGGATTAAGACCAATTCGCGCCCGCAGCGGTCGCACACGAGTTCCCGTTCATCGAAAACACCGCCTCGCTCAGAAGAGGATTAAGACACTCTCCGTGCCGGAGATAGTAAATTTCGCCGCGCATATCGAAAACACCGCCTCGCTCAGAAGAGGATTAAGACAGTTTGGTCGCGTCCTCCAGGGTGGCGACCTCAATCGGATCGAAAACACCGCCTCGCTCAGAAGAGGATTAAGACTCTAGGGCGGCGGCGCGGCTGTATAGCAAATACGCCCATCGAAAACACCGCCTCGCTCAGAAGAGGATTAAGACGAGCGCCCGGTCAGGCGGGACCCCTTGGAGGCCCGGTCAATCGAAAACACCGCCTCGCTCAGAGGAGGATTAAGACAAAGAGCCCAGGACGTGCTGGCTGGGACGGACCGTACATCGAAAACACCGCCTCGCTCAGAAGAGGATTAAGACAATCCGGCACCAGGTATTCCCCGCGGCGAAGGGAATACATCGAAAACACCGCCTCGCTCAGAAGAGGATTAAGACTCCGCCCGGTAGGCGTGGGCGGTCTCGTTGGCATGGCATCGAAAACACCGCCTCGCTCAGAAGAGGATTAAGACGAGGGAGAGAGACCACGAGCGAGGAGGTCCGCCCGGTAATCGAAAACACCGCCTCGCTCAGAAGAGGATTAAGACCATCCCGAAGAGGCGGGCCATGTTCACCATGGACCGGATCGAAAACACCGCCTCGCTCAGAAGAGGATTAAGACTAAGGAGGACCGGACCGCGAGACCCGAGGACCTCCGAGATCGAAAACACCGCCTCGCTCAGAAGAGGATTAAGACGTAGGGGTGGCAACCGTCCGCATCGTCCGCGCCCACTGATCGAAAACACCGTCTCGCTCAGAAGAGGATTAAGACGGATCAAAGGCACCTCAGTCACCCTGGCGGCCAAAGCATCGAAAACACCGCCTCGCTCAGAAGAGGATTAAGACTTTCTTTCCCCCGGTCCTCGGGCCCGAGGGCCAGGGGATCGAAAACACCGCCTCGCTCAGAAGAGGATTAAGACAACCAGGCCGCGCTCGTGGAGGTACTCCACGAGGGCGGATCGAAAACACCGCCTCGCTCAGAAGAGGATTAAGACGTGCCGCGTAACAACCACTTTTTCCACTTCCTTCCTCCATCGAAAACACCGCCTCGCTCAGAAGAGGATTAAGACGTCTCCGCTTAATCCTGATTTCCGAGCCCGATCGCGTACATCGAAAACACCGCCTCGCTCAGAAGAGGATTAAGACAACGAGCGCGGTGTGACGGGTTACTACTATTACCTCCTATCGAAAACACCGCCTCGCTCAGAAGAGGATTAAGACTTAAGATAATCGACGAGCGCGGCGTGCCTAGTAACCACGATCGAAAACACCGCCTCGCTCAGAAGAGGATTAAGACCTCATGCTCGCCCCGCGGGTGACGGCACTCGCGGGCGATCGAAAACACCGCCTCGCTCAGAAGAGGATTAAGACCGAGCGCGGCCCGTTACGTTTGTAGAGATTTGCCACATCGAAAACACCGCCTCGCTCAGAAGAGGATTAAGACAACACGCCCAGCTTTCGGGGTCCGAAGGGTCCACACATCGAAAACACCGCCTCGCTCAGAAGAGGATTAAGACCACGCGGCGGGTTCGGCGGCAGGGGCTTCACCCGGCGCATCGAAAACACCGCCTCGCTCAGAAGAGGATTAAGACTCGCGCAGGCGCTCCAATGACAGCTCTTTCCCCCGGTATCGAAAACACCGCCTCGCTCAGAAGAGGATTAAGACCTCCCCGGCGGCGATCTTACCGCCGGGGAGCCCGATACATCGAAAACACCGCCTCGCTCAGAAGAGGATTAAGACCTCCGGCGCGCGACGAACCGACTCAGTCACAATGCCGATCGAAAACACCGCCTCGCTCAGAAGAGGATTAAGACCGATCTTACCGCCGGGGAGCCCGATACGCCCCGCCTCATCGAAAACACCGCCTCGCTCAGAAGAGGATTAAGACCCTGGGCGGGGTGGGAGGTGGGGTGAAGACTCACCCATCGAAAACACCGCCTCGCTCAGAAGAGGATTAAGACCTCCTCAGGAATAAGGCCGCTGAGCTCCATCTCGCGAATCGAAAACACCGCCTCGCTCAGAAGAGGATTAAGACCGCAGGCGCTCCAATGACAGCTCTTTCCCCCGGTCCTCATCGAAAACACCGCCTCGCTCAGAAGAGGATTAAGACGCCCGCCTGGCGCGGGCCAGCTCCTTTTGCGCGCGCGATTGAAAACACCGCCTCGCTCAGAGGAGGATTAAGACCTCGCGTACGGCCTCAAACCATGGGAGGCGTCTCATGATCGAAAACACCGCCTCGCTCAGAAGAGGATTAAGACTAATTGGCCGCCACCGCGGCGGCCTCCCGCCGAAATATATCGAAAACACCGCCTCGCTCAGAAGAGGATTAAGACCGGAAGCGCCCGCGCGCCATGCGCGAGCGCCCACACATCGAAAACACCGCCTCGCTCAGAAGAGGATTAAGACGCGCGTCAGTGCGCCTCCCCGTGAATCAGACCACTGATCGAAAACACCGCCTCGCTCAGAAGAGGATTAAGACCTATCCGCTGCTCACTGGTGCGGAGCGAGATGCACTTGATCGAAAACACCGCCTCGCTCAGAAGAGGATTAAGACGGCTCACCCCGCCTCCTCAGTGACGTCCCGCACCACATAGATCGAAAACACCGCCTCGCTCAGAAGAGGATTAAGACTTTTGTTTATAAAGTATTCCTTCCGATAGATTTTTAATCGAAAACACCGCCTCGCTCAGAAGAGGATTAAGACGCGCTCAGACCACGAGAAGCGTGCAATTGCTGAGCAGTATCGAAAACACCGCCTCGCTCAGAAGAGGATTAAGACTTCCTTCCGATAGATTTTTTACCATTTCACCGACCATCTATCGAAAACACCGCCTCGCTCAGAAGAGGATTAAGACCTCCGTGCCGGAGACGATAAAGGTTCCCACGGAGGCCATCGAAAACACCGCCTCGCTCAGAAGAGGATTAAGACGATGGCGTCCATCGCCTGTTCTTGTGTATCGCAATCGAATCGAAAACACCGCCTCGCTCAGAAGAGGATTAAGACATAAAGTATTCCTTCCGATAGATTTTTACCATTTCACCATCGAAAACACCGCCTCGCTCAGAAGAGGATTAAGACTTCTGTTAAGCTAAGCGGGGCGGACCCTCCTGCCCCGATCGAAAACACCGCCTCGCTCAGAAGAGGATTAAGACACCTGGCGCAGGCGCTCGAGGTCTAGTTCTTTCCCCCGATCGAAAACACCGCCTCGCTCAGAAGAGGATTAAGACGAGTTGTGGCGTGTTACTACGATCACTTCTTCCATCTTATCGAAAACACCGCCTCGCTCAGAAGAGGATTAAGACTACGACTGTTTCGACGAGGCTGAAAATGTCGTCGACGAATCGAAAACACCGCCTCGCTCAGAAGAGGATTAAGACGTAGAAGAACCGCTTGATATGGACCGTGTGCATTTTTATCGAAAACACCGCCTCGCTCAGAAGAGGATTAAGACAAATCGCGTGCTGCATTACAATCTCACCGCATCATACGATCGAAAACACCGCCTCGCTCAGAAGAGGATTAAGACGCTGCGCCACTTGGCGCAGCCTCTCGAGGGGCAACTCTATCGAAAACACCGCCTCGCTCAGAAGAGGATTAAGACATATCGCCGCCGCAAGCTCCGGGCTAACGATCCCCCAGATCGAAAACACCGCCTCGCTCAGAAGAGGATTAAGACGAGCACCTCCTCGCGCCGCAGGTAGTGATCCCAGCGGATCGAAAACACCGCCTCGCTCAGAAGAGGATTAAGACATACAAAGACCGCCCAGGGAGCCGGGGCCCCCTGGGCGGATCGAAAACACCGCCTCGCTCAGAAGAGGATTAAGACTATTCCTTCCTATAAACCTGGACCATCTTCGCCTCATCGAAAACACCGCCTCGCTCAGAAGAGGATTAAGACGTGCTTCCCGCTCACGTCCTCGGCGGTGGCGTGCGGATCGAAAACACCGCCTCGCTCAGAAGAGGATTAAGACCTCAACGAGCGAGGCGTGGCGTGTCACGACAATTGTTATCGAAAACACCGCCTCGCTCAGAAGAGGATTAAGACTTCCACGAGCGAGGCATGTCTGGTAACTACCACTACCCATCGAAAACACCGCCTCGCTCAGAAGAGGATTAAGACCAGGGGGCGGACACCCCCTGGGCGGGATTGGAGGCGGATCGAAAACACCGCCTCGCTCAGAAGAGGATTAAGACTGGCCGCAAACCGCCGCCGGGAGATCCCGCGGGAGTTATCGAAAACACCGCCTCGCTCAGAAGAGGATTAAGACGAGAGGCACCCAAACTGGGCGCCTCCCGTAAAAGTACTCATCGAAAACACCGCCTCGCTCAGAAGAGGATTAAGACTGGTCAACATTTTTCCTCCCTTCTGCGCCCCGCTCTGATCGAAAACACCGCCTCGCTCAGAAGAGGATTAAGACGATTGTTGCCACCCGCACAATTTGCCACCTCTCATCTGATCGAAAACACCGCCTCGCTCAGGAGAGGATTAAGACGTAAATATACTCCCTTCGGTAGATCGTTAATGCCTCATCGAAAACACCGCCTCGCTCAGAAGAGGATTAAGACCCTCGGGGGCGAGGACCAGGGGAACTTCCGTTACCTTGGATCGAAAACAGCGCCTCGCTCAGAAGAGGATTAAGACTCGTGGAGGTACTCCACGAGGGCTGGATGTCGGGTGACGAATCGAAAACACCGCCTCGCTCAGAAGAGGATTAAGACCGCTTTGGTGACGGCCAAATAGGTCTCTAATCTCCGTGATCGAAAACACCGCCTCGCTCAGAAGAGGATTAAGACGTGCCGTACCGTAGAAGTAGTCCCTCCTGTAGATCGCTAATCGAAAACACCGCCTCGCTCAGAAGAGGATTAAGACGTAACGTCCCGGACCACATAGGTCCGGGGAGGCTGCGCATCGAAAACACCGCCTCGCTCAGAAGAGGATTAAGACGTCCGGGGAGGCTGCGCTATTTCACGCAGCCTCTCCATCGAAAACACCGCCTCGCTCAGAAGAGGATTAAGACAGGGCGGGATGTCGGGTGACCACTACCATCTCCATCTCATCGAAAACACCGCCTCGCTCAGAAGAGGATTAAGACTCTTCTATTTCCATTCATCCCTCCTTTCTGCGCCCCCCACTGATCGAAAACACCGCCTCGCTCAGAAGAGGATTAAGACTTGTACATGGTTAACATTTTCTTTTCCCTCCTTTCATCGAAAACACCGCCTCGCTCAGAAGAGGATTAAGACCCGACGACGTGCTGCCCTTTGACATCATCCGGAGTGGCATCGAAAACACCGCCTCGCTCAGAAGAGGATTAAGACACTGCGTAAGCCTGT
>Ga0308417_1000644_pt1 | contig 24667 bp, 22 predicted proteins | sample HotsprSampleOS65_FD_203528 | JGI IMG/M metagenome (GOLD analysis project Ga0308417, IMG submission 203528) | Hot spring phototrophic mat microbial communities from Octopus Spring, Yellowstone National Park, Wyoming, United States - 20090730_OS65 ...
CCAGCGGCACAACCTCGTTCCCCGGCTTTCGGTGCTGACCAACGTCGTGCACGGGGCGCTCGGCCGCGCAGGATTCGCCGCCGCCCATGCGGCGACGGCGCCAGCCTCGCTCAGGCGCGAGGCGCTGCTCTGCCTCGACCGCGTCGGCCTCGCCGCGCTCGCGCGCCAGCGCGCCGACACGCTCTCTGGCGGGCAGAGCCAGCGGGTCGCGATCGCCCGCGCCTTGATGCAGCGGCCTGAGGCGTTCTTCGCAGACGAACCGGTCGCAAGCCTCGACCCGGCGGCAGGAGAGGAGGTGATGGCCCTGTTCTCGGCTCTAGCCCGCGAGGACGGCCTGACGCTCCTCTTCACCACCCACAACATGCAGCATGCCGCCGCCCATGCCGATAGGGTTATCGGGCTGCGGGCCGGGCGGATCGTCCTCGAGGAGCCCGCGCGCGCAGGGCTCGCCCCTGCCCTGGAGCGGTTCTTTGCCTGAGCCGCGCGGCGCCCTGCCGCCACGGCTCGAGCGGCCGGGGCTGCTGCCCTTCCTTGCCGCTCTCTTCGCGGCCGCTCTGGTCGTCGCCTCGTTCCGCGGCGTCGGCTTCTCTGTCTCGGCCTTCATCGAAGGCCTGCCGCAGATGGGCCGCTTCGCTGCAGGCCTGTTCCCGCCGAACCTCGACCGGATCGGGGCGGTCCTTGTCGCGCTTGCCGAGACCTTCCAGATGGCGTTGGCGGGAACCGTGCTCGGCGTCGTCGTGTCTGTGCCGCTTGCGGTCCTCTCGGCGCGGCGGCTCTCGCCGCACCCGCTCGTGCGGGCGGCCGCGCGCGGCCTCGTGTCGTTCTTCCGCACCGTGCCCGATCTGATCTGGGCGGTGTTCTTCGTCGTCACGGTCGGCCTCGGCCCCTTCGCGGGAACGCTCGCTCTGATCGTCGACACGGCCGGGTTCTGCGGCCGCTTCTTCGCCGAGGCGATGGAGGAAGCAGACCGCGGCCCGCAGGAGGCGCTTGCCGCGCTTGGGGCGCGGCCTGCGGCGGTGATCGCCTGCGCCGTCCTCCCTGCCGCCCTGCCGAGCATGATCGCGACAAGCCTCTTCAGCCTCGAGAAGGCGACGCGCTCCTCCGTGGTGCTCGGGCTCGTCGGCGCCGGCGGCATCGGCGCCGAGCTCGAAGTCGCGCTCACCTTCTTCAACTACCAGGAGGCGGCGACCATCATCCTCGCGATCTTCGTCCTCGTCCTCGCCGTCGAGCAGGCAGCGGGAGCGCTCAGGCACAGGATCATCGCCTGACCGGCGCTATTGCGGCCTCGCCCAGAGTTCCGCGAGCGCGAGGCAGACGCGCACCGCCGCCTGCATGTCCTGCAGGCTCACCCACTCGCGGGGGCCGTGGATCTCCTGCATGCCGGTGAAGATGTTCGGGCATGGCACGCCGAGCTCGGTGAGGCGCGAGCCGTCCGTGCCGCCGCGGATGACGTTGACGTGCGGCGTGACCCCGGCTGCCTCGTAGGCTGCGCGGGCGACTTCGACTGGCCGCATGTCCTTCTCGAGCCAGTAGCGCATGTTGCGGTACTGTTCCGTGATGGCGCAGCTGATCCTCGCGCGCGGCTCGGTCGCCGCCACGGCCGCGCACACCTTGCGCAGCATTTCCCCGCGCGCGGCAAGGCCCTCGCGCTCGAAGTCGCGCAGGATGATCGTGAGCTCCGCATGCGCGGCGCTGCCGCCTGCGTTCGTGACGTGCCAGAAGCCCTGCCGCCCCTCCGTCACCTCCGGCGTCTCTGTCGCCTGCGGCAGTGTGTCGATGATCCGCGCCATAAGATGCAGCGCGTTCACGAGCTTGCCCTTGGCCCAGCCCGGATGCACCGGGACGCCGTCGATCGTGATCCTTGCGATGTCGGCGGAGAAGGTCTCGTAGACGAGCTCGCCGAGGTCTCCGCCATCGAGGGTGTAGGCGAAGGCGGCGCCGAGATCCCTCGGCAGGTCGGGGTGCACGCCGCGGCCGATCTCCTCGTCCGGGGTGAAACAGAGGCGGATCGTTCCATGAGCGATGTCAGGATTGGCGAGCAGGTGCCGCGCTGCCGTCATGACGATCGCGACCCCAGCCTTGTCGTCCGCGCCGAGCAGCGTGGTTCCGGAGGCGGTGACGATGTCGTGCCCTCTGCGCGCCGCGAGATAGGGAAGCTCCGATGCCGAGAGAACCTGGGTCGGGTCGTCCGGCAGCACGATGTCTGAGCCGTCCCAGGCGCGGTGGACGATCGGCTTCACGCCCTTGCCGGTGAACTGCGGCGTTGTGTCGACATGCGCGCAGAGGGCGATCACCGGCACCGCATGCGGAACGGTCGCGGGAATGGTGGCGACCAGCGCGCCGTAGGGCAGCAGGGTCGGATCCGCCGCGCCCATCTCGCGAAGCTCGGCCTCTAGCAGGCGCAACAGGTCGTACTGCTTCTTGGTGCTCGGCGTCGTGTTCGCGTTCGGGTCGCTCTCCGTGTCGATAAGGCAGTAGCGGACCAGCCGCTCCCCGAGCTCGGCAACCATCTCCTCCGTCATGCACGCTCCTTCCGCGCTTCTGGCACAAGCGCAGCACAGGCGCCCTGCCGCCGCAATCGCTGAGCGCGCGCGGCTTGATTCTGGGCCCAGCCGGTCGCACCCTCGTCTCTGGCAAGCGCCGCGGGGCGCGCCTGGGGAGGCGTCGCCTTCGCCGCCCGCACGACTCTCGCCTGGAGGGCAGGCCGCGCATGCACGCTGGCACCCGGCTGAGCCGAGGCGCGGCAGCGCCCCACTCTACCGCGGTCGCGGCATGACGCCGCCAGCCGTCCCGCCCATGCTTCCCCCCTTCGCCGAGGCGCTGCGCGTCTGGCTTCGCATCGGCCTCGTCTCTTTCGGCGGCCCGGCAGGGCAGATCGCGCTCATGCACCGCGAGGTGGTGGACCGGCGACGCTGGATCGGCGAGCGGCGTTTCCTCGGTGCGCTCAACTTCTGCACCCTCCTGCCGGGACCGGAGGCGCAGCAGCTCGCCACCTATCTCGGCTGGCTGATGCATGGCGTGCCGGGCGGGCTCGCCGCCGGCACCTTGTTCGTGCTGCCGGGAGCGGCGGTGATGCTCGGCCTGTCGCTGCTCTATGCGCTTCTGGGCACGGTTCCGGCCGTCTCCGCCCTGTTCTTCGGCCTCGCCTGTGCCGTGCTCGTGCTGGTTGGGGAGGCGCTTCTGCGCATCGGCCGCCGCGCGCTCGAGGGCGCCGCCGCCTGGGCCCTGGCTTCGGCCGCCTTCATCGCGCTGTTCCTGCTGAACCTGCCCTTCCCGCTCGTGGTCGCGGCGGCGGCCCTGGTCGGCGCAATCGCGCCCGGGCGGTTCGTCCATCGCTGGCACGGCGCCGAGAAGCCAGACGTCCCGGCCCTGATCGACGCCGTGCTGGAGGCGGATCCGACACGCCCCGCTCGGCTTGCCGCCGCCGCACGCCGCGCCGGCCTCGCCGCGCTCGCCCTCTGGCTCGCCCCTGTTGCGGTGCTCATTCTCGCGGTCGGCGGCACCTATGCCGACATCGCCTGGTTCTTCTCGAAGATGGCGGTGGTGACCGTGGGCGGCGCCTATGCCGTGCTCGCCTATGTCGCGCAGGAGGCCGTCGGCACCTATGGCTGGCTGACGGCTGACGAGATGCTGACAGGGCTTGGCCTCGCAGAGACCACGCCTGGGCCCTTGATCCTCGTGCTCCAGTTCGCGGGCTTCCTTGCCGGCTTCCGCGCGCCCGAGGCGCTCGCTGGAGTCGCGGGCGGGGTGGTCGCTTCCCTGCTCGTGCTCTGGGTCACCTTCGCGCCCTGCTTCGCCTTCGTCTTCCTCGGCGCGCCGGTCATCGAGCGCCTGCAGAGGAACGCGGCGCTTTCCGGCGCGCTCGCCGCGATCACCGCAGCGGTGGTGGGGGTCGTCGCCAACCTCGCTCTCTGGTTCTCGCTTCGTGTGCTGTTCGGCGAGCGCGTACGGGTCGCCGCCGGCCCCGTCGCGCTCGAGCTGCCCGTGCCGGCGAGCCTCGACCCCGCCGCGCTCGCGCTTGCCGTGCTCGCGGGGCTGTGCCTGTTCCGCTTCCGTCTCGACGTTGTGCGCACCCTCGCGGTGACGGCCGTCTGCGGGCTTGCGCTTCGGCTCGCCTTCTAGCCCCGCAGCACCGCGCCGGTTGCCTTGGCGACGGCGGCGACCACCTTGCGACAGACGGCGTCGATCTCCGCCTCCGTCAGCGTCCTCTCGCGCGGCTGGATCGTAACGCTGACGGCAAGGCTCTTTCGGCCCTCGCCGATTGCCGCGCCGCGATAGACGTCGAACAGCGACACGGTCTCAATCAGCGACCGCTCCGCTCCCTTGGCGGCGCGCAGCACGGCATCGGCCGGCACCTCCTCTGCGACGACGAAGGCGAAGTCACGCACCAGAGGCTGGAAGGGGGGAAGCAGCGGATTGCCGCGGCGCCTGCGCCTCGGTTCGGGAACGGCCAGCAGGTCGAGCTCGAAGCTGGCGACCGGCCCCGGGAGGTCGAGCGCTGCGAGCACGCGCGGATGGAGCTCGCCGAAGACGCCGAGCACCTGCTTAGGCCCGAAGCGCAGCGTGCCCGCCCTGCCCGGATGGAACCAGGCGGGCGGATCGGCGGTCACCTGAACCGCGTCCAGGTTCATTCCAAGAGCCGAAAGAACCGCCATCGCATCGGCCTTGGCGTCCATCGCGTCCGGCGCGCGGGCGGGCTCCGCCCAGTGGCGCGGCGAGGCGCCGGCGCGCAAGCCTGCGGCGGCGAGCGTCTGTTCGCCGGGCTCGCCGCCGAAGAACACAGGCCCGATCTCGAACAGCGCCGCCTCGGCGAGGCCGCGGGCGCTGTTCCGCGCGGCCGCCAGCGCGAGATTGGGGATGATCGAGGGGCGCATCGCGTCGAGATCCGAGGCGATCGGGTTGGCGAGCTGCTGCGCCTCGTCGCCACCGCCGAACAGCGAAGCGATCCGCCGCGCCATGAAGCTGAAGGTCACGGCCTCGACCATGCCGCGCCCGGCGAGCACGCGGCGGGCGGCGATCGCACGGCCCATCGCCGGCGTGACGGCGACGGGCGGAACGACCCGCGGTCGGCCGTCTGCGTCTGTGAGCGGCGGCATCGGCGTCGCCGGGACGGAATCGAGCCCGGTGATCCGCAGCACTTCCTCGATCAGGTCGTATTCCGCCTGAGGGTCGGGCTCGCCTGCGCAGTCGTTGCGCCAGGAGGGCACGACGACAGTGATGCGGTCGGCATCGCGCGCGGTTGCGCGGAATCCGAGCCGGTCGAGGATCGCGCAGGCCTCGTCGGCCGGGACGTCACGGCCACCGAACGAGGCGAGGCGGGAGAAGCGCAAGGTCGCCGTGCGGTGCCAGGGCGGCTCGCCGCCCGCCTCCACCACCTCAGAGGCCTCGCCGCCGCAGAGGTCGAGGATCATGCGGGTTGCCGCCTCCGTGGCCTGCCGCATCAGCCCGGCATCTATGCCGCGCTCGAAACGGTAGCGCGCATCCGTCTGGATGCCGAGCCTGCGCCCGGAGTTCGCGATCGCCACCGGGTCGAACAGCGCCACCTCGAGGAACGCCTCGGTCGTTGCCTCCGAACAGCCGGTGCTCTCGCCGCCGACGATGCCGGCAAGCGCGAGCGCGCCTGAGGCGTCGGCGATCACCGTGTCGGCTTCCGTCGCGGTGACCTCGCGGCCATGCAGCCCGGCGAAGGTCTCGCCCCTGCCCTGACGCATCGTCAGCACGGTGCCTTCGAGCTTGGCGGCGTCGAACACGTGCAGCGGCCGCCCGAGATCGAAGGTGAAGAAGTTGGTGATGTCGACGAGTGCGGAGATCGGCCTGAGGCCGATGCTCTCGAGACGACAGCGAAGCCATTGCGGCGACGGACCGTTCCGCAGGTTGCGGAAGTGCCGCCCGAGCACCCATGGGCAGGCGGGCGTCGCCGTCTCCCAGCGGATGGGGCTTGCATGTGAGGGCGCGACCGGCTCTGGGTTCCACGGCTTGAGCGTGCCGAGGCCCGCGGCGGCGAGGTCGCGCGCGATGCCCCGCACCGAGAGCGCATCGCCGCGGTTCGGCGTCACCGCGATCTCGATCACCGGGTCGTCGAGCCCTGCCCAGGCCGCGTAGGAGCCGCCCACGGGCGCCTCCTCCGGCAGCTCGACGATGCCCTCGTGATCGTCGCCGAGCCCCATCTCGCGCGCCGAAAGCAGCATCGCCTCGGACACCTCGCCGCGGATCTGCCCAGCCTTCAGCGTGATCCCTGTGCCTGGGATGAAGGCGCCAGGCAGGGCGAGCACCCCCTTCATGCCTGTGCGCGCGTTCGGCGCGCCGCAGACGACGTTGAGGATCCGCCCCTCGCCTGCGTCGACGCGGCAGACGCGCAGCCGGTCTGCGTTCGGGTGCGGCTTCGCCTCGATCACGTGCGCGATCCGGAAGGCGCCGAGAGAGGCGGCGCGGTCCTCCACACTCTCGACCTCGAGGCCGATCAGAGAGAGCGTGTCGGTGATCCGCTTGAGGCTCGCCTCCGTGTCAAGATGCGTCCTCAGCCAGGAGAGGGTGAACTTCATCGCGCCCCTCCCTCAGCCGAGCCCGGTCGCGGTCGAGGCGACATCCTCCGGGCGGAAGCCGGTCGCGCGCAGCCAGCGCAGGTCGCTCTCGAAGAAGGGGCGCAGATCGGTCAGCCCGTGCTTGAGCATGGCCACTCGCTCGATACCCATGCCCAGGGCGAAGCCCTGCCATTCCCGGTGGTCGACGCCGCAGGCGAGCAGCACCTTCGGATGCACCATCCCCGAGCCGAGGATCTCGAGCCAGTCCCCGCCCGCGCCGAGCTCTCCAGTGCGTCGGTTCCAGCCGATGTCGACCTCCATCGAGGGCTCGGTGAAGGGGAAGTAGGAGGCGCGGAACCGCACCGGCAGATGCGCGATGCCGAAGAAGGCGCGCAGGAAGTCGACGACGCAGCCCTTGAGGTGGGCGAGCGTGATGTGGCGGTCGATCGCGAGCGCCTCGACCTGGTGGAACATCGGCGAGTGGGTCGCGTCATGGTCGGCGCGGTAGGTGCGGCCAGGAACGATCACGCGGAAGGGCGGCGGCCCCGCCGTCATGGTGCGTATCTGCACCGGGCTCGTGTGGGTGCGCAGGACCTTCTCCCGCCCTTCCGCCGTGCGGCCGGGCAGGTAGAACGTGTCGTGGTCCTGCCGCGCCGGGTGGTGCTCGGGGATGTTGAGCGCGCCGAAGTTGTGCCAGTCGTCCTCGATGTCGGGCCCCTCGGCGACCGTGAAGCCCATCGCCCCGAAGATCGCGACGATCTCCTCGATGGTCCGGCTGATCGGGTGGATCAGCCCCTGCGGCGAAGGCCTTGGCGGCAGCGTCACGTCGAGCCGCTCGGCGGCGAGCCTGGCATCGAGCGCGGCGTCCGCAAGCGCGGCGCGGCGGGCCTCGATCGCCGCCGTGAGCGCGTCCTTGGCAGCGTTCAGGGCCGCGCCGCGCGCCTTGCGCTCCTCCGGCGCCAACGCGGCGAGCCCTTTCATCAGCCCGGTCAGCGCCCCGTTCTTCCCGAGCGCGGCGACGCGCACGGCATCGAGCGCAGCGAGATCGGGCGCGGCGGCGATTTTCGCGAGCGTTTCGGCTTCGAACCTGGCGAGGTCGTCGACGGGGTGGTCGGGGGTCATCGAGAGTCTCCGGATGCGAAAAGGGCCGCCGGAGGCCGGCAGCCCTGATCGTGGCGTCCTCGCGGGCCGGTAGGGCCCGTTCAGGCGCTGGCGCGGGCGGCCTTGGCCTTCTCGACCACGGCGGCGAAGGCGGCAGAGTCGTGGTAGGCGAGGTCGGCGAGCACCTTGCGGTCAAGCTCGAGCCCGGCAGCCTTCAGCCCGTGGATGAACTGGGCATAGGTCAGCCCGTTCTCGCGCACCGCGGCGTTGATGCGCTGGATCCACAGGGCGCGGAACTCCCGCTTCCTCACCTTTCGGTCGCGGTAGGCGTATTGAAGGCTCTTCTCGACCTTCTGCTTCGCCATCCGGATGGTCTTGCCGGCACGGCCCCGGAAACCCTTGGCGGCCTCGAGAACCTTGCGGTGCTTGGCGCGGGCGGTCACGCCCCGCTTCACGCGTGCCATGTCTCAGCGTCCTTTCTCGTCGCAGCTGTCAGAGCCCGTAGGGCGCCCACTGCTTCACGGTGCGTGCGTCCATCGCCGTCAGCACCTGGCTGCCGCGGTTGGTGCGCTTCATCTTCTGCGGCTTGCGCCGCAGCATGTGCCGCTTGAAGCCGGGGCCGGCAAGCACCTTGCCCGTGGCGGTGATCGAGAAGCGCTTCTTGACGCTGCTCTTGGTCTTGCGCTTGGGCATTTCCCGTCCTTTCCGATCGAAGCCACGCAGGCGTGGCGACAGGCGGCCGGGCATGCCCTGCGAGGCCCGGCGCGCACAGAGCCGCGGCCTATACCGGAAGGGGCAAGTCGGCGCAACCCGCCCGCCCGCACGCGACAGCGGCGGATGGACGGATCGGGCCTCGCCCCCCTATATCCCGAAGCATGGTCCCATTCCGCAAGATGCACGGGCTCGGGAACGACTTCGTCGTGCTCGACGCGCGCGCGGGCCCGCTCGCGCTGCCGCCCGCGACGGTCCGTGCCCTGGCAGACAGGCGGCGCGGCATCGGCTTCGACCAGCTCGTTGTCATCGAGCCGCCGCGCGCCCCTGGCACCGCTGCCTGGATGACGATCCGCAACCCCGACGGCTCAGAGGCGGAGGCCTGCGGCAATGCCACGCGCTGCGTCGCTGCCCTGCTGATGGACGAGGCCGGAACCGACCATGTCGCGCTCGGCACGCTCGGCGGCACGCTGAGCGCCGAGCGGCGGCCGGGAGGGCTCGTTTCGGTCGACATGGGGGAGCCGCGGCTCGGCTGGGCGGAGATCCCGCTCGCGCGCGCGATCGATACGCTGCGGCTGCCGATCGCCGCCGACGGCGTCTCCGACCCGGCCGCCTGCTCGATGGGCAACCCGCACGCGACCTTCTTCGTCTCCGATCTCGCCGCGCTCGACATCGCCGCGATCGGGCCCAGGCTTGAGCACGACCCGCTGTTTCCCGCCCGCGCCAATATCGGCTTCGCCGAGGTGATCGCGCCTGACCGGATCCGCTTGCGTGTGTGGGAGCGCGGAGCGGGGATCACGCTCGCCTGCGGCTCTGGCGCCTGCGCAGCAGTCGTCAATGCCCATCGGCGCGGCCTTGCCGGGCGGTCGGCCACCGTCTTGCTCGACGGCGGCGAGCTCCTTGTCTCCTGGGGCGAGGATGGGCGTGTGACCATGACCGGCCCTGTTGCCCTGGTGTTCACCGGCATGGTGGCGCTGCCGTGCGAGGCTCGGGCGGCATGAGCGTGCGCGTTCTGAACTTCGGCTGCCGGCTGAACGCCTGGGAGGGAGAGGTGATCCGCGCCCATGCGCGCGCCGCAGGGCTCGCCGACACGATCATCGTCAACACCTGCGCGGTGACAGCGGAGGCAGAGCGCCAGGCGCGGCAGGCGGTACGCAAGGCGCGGCGCGAGAACCCCCGGGCGCGGATCGTCGTCACCGGCTGCGCGGCGCAGATACGCCCCGAGGCCTGGGCGGCGATGCCGGAGGTCGACCGTGTGGTCGGCAATCTCGAGAAGCTCGAGGCAGCGACCTGGGCGGCGCCGGCACCTTCGCGCCTTGCCGTCTCCGACATCATGGCAGCGCGCGAGGCGGCGGCGCATCTCGTGACCGAATTCGCCGGCCGCGCGCGCGCGTTTGTGCAGGTGCAGCAGGGCTGCGACCATCGCTGCACCTTCTGCATCATCCCGCTGGGACGCGGGCCGAGCCGCTCGGTCCCGCTCGGCGCAGTGGTCGAACAGGCGCGCGCTCTCGTCGAGGCCGGCTATCGCGAGCTCGTGCTCACGGGTGTGGACATCACCGCCTACGGGCTGGACCTGCCGGGCCGGCCGAGCCTCGGGCAGATGGCGCGGCGGCTGCTCGCGCTCGTGCCCGGCATCGCGCGGCTACGTCTCTCCTCGCTCGACCCGGTGGAGATCGACGAGGATCTCTGGCGGCTTCTCGCTGAGGAGCCGCGGCTGATGCCGCATCTGCACCTTTCCGTCCAGTCGGGCGACGACCTGATCCTCAAGCGTATGCGGCGCCGGCATGGCCGCGGCGATGTGGTCGCCGTCGCGGAGCGGGCACGGCGCCTTCGCCCGGGGCTTGCACTCGGGGCTGACCTGATCGCCGGCTTCCCCACCGAGACTGCCGCGATGGCCGAGAACACGCTCAGCCTGGTCGCGGAAGCCGGGCTCGACTTCCTGCACGTCTTCCCCTTCAGCCCGCGCCCCGGCACGCCGGCTGCCCGCATGCCGCAGCTCGACGGCCGGGTGGTGGCAGAGCGCGCCGCCCGGCTGCGAGAGGCGGGGCGGGAGGCGTCGCTGCGCTTCTTCCGCTCGCGGATCGGCACCGAGGCGTCGCTGCTCGTCGAGCGCGACGGGGCGGGACATACGGAGCATTTCGCGCCCGCGAGACTCGTCCACGCGACGGCGCGGCCGGGGCAGATCGTGCCCGTGCGAATCAGAGGCGCGGACCAATCCGGGCTCGTTGCGGAGCCAGTGCTCGCCAAGGCGGCCTGATGGCGCTGCGCGATCTCTTCCGCCGCCGTTTCGGAAGCGAAGGCGAGGAGGCCGGAGAGGCAGCGCCGGCGGGGGAACAGGGGCAGGGCTTCCTCTCCCGGCTGCGCCGGGGGCTTGCGCGTTCGACGGCGCGGATCACCGAGGGCATCGGCGCGCTCTTTGCGAAACGCAGACTCGACGACGCAGCCCTTGCCGACCTTGAGGATCTGCTGATCCAGGCCGATCTCGGCGTCGCGGCCGCGCAGCGCATCATCGCTTCGTTCCGCAGGACGCGCTTCGGCCGCGAGGTGACCGAGCGGGAGGTGCGCGAGGCGCTGGCCGAGGAGATCGCCACGATCCTTGCCCCCGTTGCGGTGCCGCTCGTGCCGGAGCCTGCGCACAGGCCGCATGTCGTGCTCGTCGTCGGGGTCAACGGCACGGGCAAGACGACGACCATCGCCAAGCTCGCAGCGCTCTGGAAGGAGCAGGGGCTCTCCCCGGTTCTGGTTGCGGGCGATACGTTCCGCGCCGCCGCGGTCGCCCAGCTTCGCGTCTGGGGCGAGCGCACGGGCTGCCCAGTCGTTTCGGGGCCTGACGGCGCCGATGCCGCCGGGCTTGCCTACGACGCGCTGAGACAGGCGCGCGAACAGGGCGCTGACGTTCTGCTGATCGACACTGCCGGCCGGCTGCACAACAAGGCCGACCTGATGGCGGAACTCGCCAAGGTGGTGCGGGTGATCCGCAAGCTCGAGCCTTCCGCGCCGCATTCGGTGCTGCTCGTGCTCGACGCGACCACGGGCCAGAACGCGATCCAGCAGGTGCGGGTGTTCCGGGAGATGGTCGCCGTGACCGGGCTTGTGGTGACGAAGCTCGACGGTTCCGCCAAGGGGGGCGTGGTGGTGGCGCTTGCGCAGGAATTCGGGTTGCCTGTGCACGCGGTCGGGGTCGGCGAGCAGGCGGGAGACCTGCGCCCCTTCGAGGCGAGGGCTTTCGCGCGATCCCTGGTCGGGCTTGACGAGACGCAAGGGGTCTGATCCGACGTCGGACCATTCCGCTGGCGTATGCCCCGAAGCGATGCGAAGCAGGAGGAGGTCGCGAGATGGAACCGGTGGAGTGGGAGCGGATGCGCGCATCCGATCTCAGGGAGAAGGCGGAGGCTGGCGCTCTCGTCGTGCTGCCGGTTGCGAGCCTCGAGCAGCACGGGCCGCATCTGCCGACGATGGTGGACACAAGGCTCGCGACCGAGGTGTCGGTCCGTGCCGCGCGACTCCTCTCAAGGACGGAGCCCGTGGTGGTGCTGCCCTGCCAGTGGATGGGGCTGTCGGAGCATCATTTCCCGTTCGGTGGCACGATCAGCCTCGACTACGCGACCTTCCACGGCGTGCTGCGCTGTATCTGTCGCAGCCTTCGGGCAGACGGCTTCAGGCGGCTCTTCATCGTCAACGGCCATGGCGGCAACACCGAGCCGCTCGCCGTCTCGGTGCGCGAGCTCGCGCACGAGTTCGGCATGGCGGTGGTGGGCGGAACCTATTGGCTGATCGCGGCCGAGGCGATCGGTGCGCTGCTCGACACCCAGAGGAACGTGCAGCACGCCTGCGAGGCCGAGACCTCGATGATGCTGGCGTTGGAGCCCGCCCTGGTTCACCGCGGGCAGATCGAGGCAGCGTCGCGCGGGTTGATGGCGGCGAACGACGTCGCCGGCCAGGGGAGCACGGACGGGCCGGGAGTCCAGCGCTTCCGCAGCTTCGCGGAGCGCGCTCCGGGCACTGGGGTGAGGGGCGATCCGCGCGCGGCGACAGCAGAGAAGGGCGAGGCGCTCATCGAGGCGATCGCGGCGAAGCTTGCCGAGGTGATGGCGAACCCAGCGCTCTGGACCGTTCCAGATGCGGTATGGGAGAGGGGCCGTGCCTTCGGCTCGACGGGCTGAGGGTCGGGAGACCGGCCGCGGAACGACCCGCTGCAGCCGAGGTTTCGGTCGCGCCTGGGGGTGCGCGATCTCCTGGCCGCAGCGGACGATGCGTTCTTGAGCCGGGAAGGTCGAGACTGGTGCCCGCGTGTGCTCGCGAGGGTCGGTGCTTCCGGTCACGCGGTTCGGCGGGGGGCGCGCGGGCGGGCAGCCCTTGCCAGGGAGATTGTGGCTCGGGGCTTGGTTGCCTCACCGCGGTGGTCAGACCGTCACGCCCGCTCCCGCAGGCCCAACGGGACGGGGGAAAATGCGCCTGCGACGGCTGGGTCCCGACTCCTGCGTCTCCAGCGGCCGCGTGCCGGCCCATCGGTGGGCGCGTCGGCAGCGGCGATCGGGGACAGCCGGGAGGTGGCACCTTGGGCGTGATTGTTTCGCGAAGGCAGGTTTGGCCGGCAGTGTCGCGGCACGTGCTCGCACCTGCGTCGGCCATCATGCGGCCGCGGCTTCAGCGCACAGCGAGGGAAAGACGGCCGTGCGCACCTGCGAGACCGCCGGCGCAGGCCTGCGGCAGAGAGCCGGTGACTCGCACCCGTGAAATCGCGCGCAAGCCTGCAGCACGCGCCGGGCTGAGCTGTGTGCGCGACCTCAGACCGTGAGGTTGAGCAGGCTGCCGCGCGGCAGGGGGCCCGGTGGCGGGGCAGGCGGTAAGGCCTGGACCGCAGGTTTCTGCGGCACCGCCTGGGCAGACGCCATGGTCACGCCGGCAGGCGGAGAGACGGGGCGGCTTTCGCGCGCCTGAATCGCCGAAACCGCCGACTGCGAGAATGCAGCGAGAGAAGAGAGCGAGATCATGCGCAAGCGTATAGGCCGCATAGGTTAACGATAGGTAAATGCTGGAGGATCGCGCAATCCACGCGCCTGCGTGCGGGTCAACGTCTCGCTCTACAGTCGGGTATCACGCGATCTGACCAGGCGGCGCACCGGCCGTCGGGCTTGCGGCAGCCGGGGCCGCCGCGGCAGCCGCAGCCACGGCAGGCATTGGCGGCGGGCGGCATGAAACCCTGATACAATCGGCATTCGTTCGTGGCGCGCGCTGGCACCGAAGAGACCGCGCACAACTCCGCCGCTTGCGCCTGAGCGACCAGCAACAGCCAGACGAAGCTCAGCCCGACAGCGCAGCGACCCCGGGCAGCGTCTTGCCTTCCAGCCACTCGAGGAAGGCTCCTCCCGCCGTCGAGACATAGGAGAACCGGTCGAGCACGCCGGCATGGCGCAGCGCCGCCACCGTGTCCCCGCCGCCCGCGACGGAGAGAAGCGTTCCCGCCGCGGTGAGCTCTGCGGCCCCCTTCGCCGCCCTGACCGTCGCCGCATCGAAGGGCGGGGTCTCGAAGGCGCCGAGCGGGCCGTTCCAGACGAGGGTGCGCATCGTGGCGAGCCGCGCAAGCAGATCGTCGACCGTGCGCGGGCCGAGGTCGAGGGCCATCGCGTCGGCAGGGATCGCAGCGACCGGAACGATTTCGTAGGGCGCGTTCTCGCGCAACTCGCGCGCCACCACCACGTCCTGGGGCAACAGAAGCGCGCAGCCGGCAGCCTCTGCCCTGGCGATGATGTCCCGGGCCGTCTCGTGCAGGTCGGGCTCCTCGAGGCTCTTGCCGATGGCAAGCCCGCGCGCGGCGAGGAAGGTGTTGGCCATCGCCCCGCCGATCGCAAGCAGATCGACGCGGCCTGCGAGATTGCCGAGGAGATCGAGCTTCGTGCTCACCTTCGCGCCGCCGACGATCGCCGCAACCGGGCGCTTGGGCGCGCCAAGCACGGCGCCGAGCGCCTCGAGCTCAGCCTGCATCAGCCGCCCCGCATAGGCCGGCAAGAGATGCGCGATCGCCTCGGTCGAGGCATGCGCGCGGTGGGCGGCGGAGAAGGCGTCGTTCACATAGGCGTCGCCAAGCGCTGCCATGGCGCGGGCAAGCGCCTGGTCGTTCCTCTCCTCGCCTGGGTGGAAGCGCGTGTTCTCGAGCACCACCACATCGCCAGGCGCCATGGACGCGACCACCCGTTCCGCCTCCGGGCCGATGCAGTCCTCGGCGAAACCCACCGCGCGGCCGAGCACGGCGGCGAGCGCTTCAGCCACGGGCCGGAGCGACATCTCAGGAACCCGCCTGCCCTTCGGCCGGTCGAAATGGCTGAGCACGATCACCTTCGCGCCTGCTGCCGAGAGCTCACGGATCGTCGGGGTGAGGCGCTCGAGCCGGGTGAGGTCGGAGACCCTCCCGTCCTGCGTCGGCACGTTGAGGTCGGCGCGAAGAAGCACCCGCTTGCCCGACACCCCGGCGGCGAGGAGGTCGTCTAGCGTGCGGAACGGCATGGTTCAGAGCGAGCCCAGGAGCGCGGCTGTGTCGCTCATCCGGTTCGAGAACCCCCACTCGTTGTCGTACCAGCCCATCACGCGCACGAGCGTTCCCTCGATCACCGCCGTCTGCGTCGCGTCGAAGGTACAGGAGGCAGCGGTGTGGTTGAAGTCGACCGAGACGAGCGGGGCGGTGTTGATCGCGAGGATTCCCTTGAGCGGCCCCGCTGCCGCGGCGTGCATGGCCGCGTTCACCTCGTCCTTCGTCACCGCCCGCTTCAGGTTCGCATCCAGCGAGACGAGCGAAACGTTCGGCGTCGGCACGCGGATCGCCGTCCCATCCAGCTTGCCCTTGAGCTCGGGCAGGACGAGGCCGACGGCGCGGGCCGCGCCGGTAGTGGTCGGGATCATCGAGACGGCCGCGGCGCGGGCGCGGTGGAGATCCCTGTGCAGCGTGTCGACCGTGTTCTGGTCCCCCGTGTAGGCGTGGATCGTCACCATGTAGCCGCTCTCGACCCCGAAGGCCTCGTGCAGCACCTTCACCATCGGGGCGAGGCAGTTGGTGGTGCAGGAGGCGTTGGAGACGACCGTCATCTCGCTCGTTAGCACGTGGTGGTTCACGCCATAGACGATGGTCGCGTCCGCTCCATCGGCAGGGGCGGAGATCAGAACCTTGCGCGCGCCGGCAGCGAGCAGGGCCGAGGCCTTCTCCTTGGAGGTGAAGATGCCTGTGCACTCCATCGCCACGTCAACGCCGTCGAGCGGAAGCTTCGCCGGGTCGCGCTCCGCGGTGACGCGGATCGGGCCCCAGTGCCTGCCGGCATGGGCGATCGTCATGCTGTCGCCAGAGGTCGTCACCTCTCCCGGGAACCGCCCATGCACGCTGTCGTAGCGGAAGAGATGCGCGTTCGCCTCGACCGAGCCGAGGTCGTTGACCAGCACCGGCTCTACATCCGTGCGCCCGCTCTCGACGATGGCGCGCAGCACGAGGCGGCCGATTCGGCCGAAGCCGTTGATCGCAACCTTCACGGGCATGGGTGTCTCTCCTTCCGCATCGGGCGTCCCTCAGCCGAGGCGTCGAATCACCGCCGCCGCCACCGCCTCCGGCGTTATGCCGAAGTGGCGGTAGAGCTTCTCGCAGGGGCCTGAGGCGCCGAAGCCGGACATGCCGATGAACACGCCCGAGAGCCCGAGCAGCCTCTCCCAGCCGAAGCCCACCGCCGCCTCTATGCCGACGCGCAGGCCGCCGCCGAGCGTGAGTGCCTGCGTCGCCTCGTCCTGCTGCAAAAACAGCTCGAAGCAGGGCATCGAGACGACGGCGGTGGGGATTGCTTCCGCCTCAAGAAGCGCGCGTGCCGCGACTGCGATCGCGACCTCGGAGCCGGTGGCGATCAGGGTCGCCTTGCGGGCGGCGGAGGCCTCAAGCAGCACATAGCCGCCGCGGGCGGTGAGGTTCTCGGGCGTGTGCGTGGTGCGCAGGGTTGGCAGCGCCTGGCGGGTGAGCGCGAGCGCCGAGGGGCCGTCCGTGCGCGCGAGCGCGAGCGCCCAGGCCTCCGCCGTCTCCACCGCATCGGCAGGGCGGAACACGCGCAGGTTCGGCATCGCTCTCAGCGCCGCGAGATGCTCGACCGGCTGGTGCGTCGGCCCGTCCTCGCCGAGGCCGATACTGTCATGGGTGAACACGTAGATCACTCTCTGGCGCATCAGCGCCGCGAGCCGGATCGCCGGGCGCATGTAGTCGCTGAACACCAGGAAGGTTCCGCCATAGGGGATCAGGCCGCCATGCAGGGCGAGGCCGTTCAGCGCCGCGCCCATCGCGTGCTCGCGCACGCCGAAATGGATGTGTCGCCCTGCCCAGTTGCGGGGCGAGAGCGTGCCCATCGCCTTCGCCTGCGTGAGGTTAGAGCCGGTGAGATCTGCCGAGCCGCCGACGAGTTCGGGGATTGCGGGGGCGAGCGCTTCGAGCGCCTTCTGGCTCGCCTGGCGCGTGGCGAGTTTCGGCCTCTCCGCGGCAAGGGACTGCTTCAGCGCGTCGAGCCCGGACCGCCAGTCATCCGGCAGGCGGCCGGCTGTGACGCGCTCGAACTCGGCCCGCTGCGGGCTGCGCTGGATCCGGCGAAGCCACGCCATTCGCTCGCGCGCGCCGCGCCGTCCTGCTTCCGCCCACGCAGCGGCGATCTCCGCAGGCACGGTGAAGGGCGGGGCGTCCCAGCCCAGCGCCCGCTTCGCCGCTGCCGCCTCCTCGGGCCCGAGCGGGGCGCCGTGCGCTGCGGCGGTTCCCGCCTTCGTCGGGGCGCCGAAACCGATGATGGTGCGGCAGGCGATCAGAGTCGGCCTGCCGGACCGGAGCGCATAGCCGAGCGCGCCGGCGATCTCGGCGTGGTCATGGCCGTCGATGCGCTTCGTTGCCCAGCCATAGGCGGCGAAGCGCTTCAGCACGTCGTCGGAGCAGGTGAGGTCGATTTCGCCGTCGATCGAGATTCCGTTGTCGTCGAACAGCACCGTCAGCTTGCCGAGCCTGAGGTGGCCCGCGAGCGAGGCGGCCTCGTGGCTTATCCCCTCCATCAGATCGCCGTCGGAGGCGATCACCCAGGTGCGGTGATCGACCAGAGACCGGCCGAACCTCGCGGCGAGCATGCGCTCGGCCATCGCCATGCCGACGGCGGTGGCGATCCCCTGGCCGAGCGGGCCGGTGGTTGTTTCGATCGCTGGATGCTCGCCATGCTCGGGATGTCCGGCCGTGCGGCTGCCGAGCTGGCGGAAGTTGCGAAGCTCCTCCATCTCCATGCCGGCGTGGCCGGTGAGGTGAAGCAGCGCGTACAGCAGCATCGAGCCGTGGCCGGCCGACAGCACGAAGCGGTCGCGGTCCGGCCAGCGCGGGTCGGCGGCGTCGAACTTCAGGAAGCGTGTCCAGAGCACGGTCGCGACATCGGCCATGCCCATGGGCATGCCTGGGTGGCCCGATCTCGCCGCCTCCACAGCGTCGATCGCAAGTGCCCGCAGCGCATCCGCCATGCGCCGCTCAGGCCCGGCGGTGCGGCCGAGCAGCTCCGCCATGGCCTCGGCCGTGATCGGTGGGGCGGATGCGTCTGTGGTCGCCACGTCGTCTCCTCTCCGAAAGCCCGACATGCCGGCGGCCGCAGGCCGCGCAGCCTATAGGAAGCGGGCGAGACGGCGGCAACCCCCCGAGGGCGCTTCCGCCCGCCCGCTCGGCGTCTGAGGCCCCGTGCGGCCATCGAGCCTGCGATCGGGGCCGCGGCCCCCTCGGTCCAGGCCAAATCTGCCGTGCGAGGACTTCCGTGTTCGGGTCACGGCGGAAGGGCGGCGAGCCTGGGGAGAAGGCGATTTCCAGCGGCGCGAGCCCAGAGACCGTGGCCGCCGCCCCGCCGCTGTGGAAGCTGCCGCTCTCGCGGATGACGATGTCTTCGGCGAGGAGGAGCGGCCGCGGGTGCGACCGCCGCAGCAAGCGGGTACGGACTGCGTTCCCTTTCCCTCTCGTCTCTCGTCTCGTTCAGAGCGGCCGCAGCACCCCGATCCGTACCGCTGCGACGAGCGGCCGCACCGCCTCGCGGTAGGCGGTCATGTGCGGGGCGGTGCTGTGCGCCCGCAGCGCCGCCTCGTCGCGCCAGCGCTCGACGATGACCACCGTGTCCTCCCCGGCGAGGGACTGCGCGCTGAGCACGCCGGGGGCATCCACCGTCGCTTCGTAGCCGAGGCAGCCATCTTCCGCAGCCACCAGCGGCTCGATCGCGCGGAAGGCGGAAAGCCAGGCGGGGCGCGCTCCCTTGTGCAGCGTGATCCGGGCAAGCACATGGATCATGGGAGCTTCCGGTTGGCGCGGGCGAGGACGGCGTCGAACAGCACCTGCGCGCCAGCGGCGGCGTGGTCGGGGAGGATGCTCTCCTCCTCGTTGTGCGACAGCCCCTCCCTGCAGGGGATGAAGATCATCGCGGTCGGCACGCGGCGCGCGACGTAGACGGCGTCATGCCCAGCGCCGGAGACGATCTCGCGCGCGCTGAAGCCGTGGCGCCGTGCCGCTTCCGAGACCAGGGCGATGCAGGCCGGGTCGAAGGGCTGGGCCCTGATGCGGAAGAGCTCGGTGAGCGAAAGCCCAAGCCCGCGCTCGGCGGCGATCGCCTGCGCCGCGCGGGGGAACTCCTCGGCGATGGCTGCGAGCTCGGCATCGTCGGGGTGGCGGAACTCCACCGAGAAACGAACCTCGCCGGGCACCACGTTGCGGCTGTTCGGGATCACCTGGAGCTGGCCCACCGTGCCGCGCCCGGCCTCGCCGCGGGCGCGCATCATCCGGTCGACGAGCGCGATGATTTGGGCGGCGCCGACCAGAGCGTCGCGCCGCGCCGAGGGGGGCGTGGTGCCCGCGTGGCTGTCGCGGCCCCTCAGCACCGCGTCATACCAGACCTGCGCCTGGGCGCCGGTGACGATGCCGATGGTCGTCCCCTCCGCCTCCAAGATCGGGCCCTGTTCGATATGCAGCTCGAAATAGGAATCCGCCGGGAAGGCCTCTGCCGGCTGCGCGCCCTTGTAGCCGATCGCCTCGAGAGCGGCCTCGACCGTCGTGCCCTCGGCGTCGGCGAGCCCGTAGGCCTTGGAGAGCGGGTAGACGCCTGCCCAGACGCCCGAGCCCATGAGCGAGTGGCCGAAGCGCGAGCCCTCCTCGTCAGTCCAGTTGCAGAGCACGAGCGGCGCCTCGGTCTCCATGCCAGCCTCGTTGAGGGTGCGGATCAGTTCGAGCCCTGCGAGCACGCCGAGAGCTCCGTCGAACTTGCCGCCCGAGGGCTGGCTGTCGAGGTGGCTGCCGAACAGCACGGGCTTGCGCGCCCTGTCGCGCCCCTCGCGGCGGGCGAACATGTTGCCGATCGCATCGACCGTGACGGAGAGGCCCTCGCGCTCGCACAGGTCGCGGAAATGGTCGCGCCCCCGCCTGTCCACCTCCGTCAGGGTCAGGCGTCGCACCCCGCCCTTGGGCGTGGCGCCGATCGACGCCATGTCCATCAGCGACTCCCACAGCCGGAGCGGGTCGATGCGCAGATTGTCCGTGCGTGTCGCGGCTGCCCCATCCATGCCGGCTGCCCTCCCTCCGGGTCGCCTGCGCATTCTGCGCCTCCGCGCTGCCGCCGCAAGGGCTCGACAGGCCTCGCCCGTGCCCTAAGGTGCGGCGATGCATCAGCACATCCCCCCCACCATCCCGCGCGCCGCCCTTGTCACCGGCGGCGCCAGGCGCCTCGGCCGCGCAATCGCGCTTGCCCTTGCAGAAGCGGGCTTCGACGTGGCGCTCCACTATGCCTCGAGCGCTGCCGAGGCCGAGGCGACGGCCGCGGCCATCCGTGCACTGGGAAGGCGCGCCGCCACGCTCAGGGCCGATCTCTCTCGCGAGGCGGAGGTGATCCCCCTGGTCCCGGCAGCGATCGAGTCGGTCGGGCCGGTCGGGGTTCTGGTGAACAACGCCTCGACCTTCGAGCGTGATGAGGTGGGGGATGCCACCCGCGAGAGCTGGGACCTGCACATGGAGCCGAACCTGCGCGCGCCTTTCGTGCTGACGCAGGGCTTCGCCAAGGCGCTTCCGGCCGGAGCCGAGGGGGTTGTGCTCAACCTGCTCGACCAGAGGGTCTGGTCGCTGACACCGCATTTCGTGAGCTACACGCTGAGCAAGGCGGGGCTGTGGGCGCTGACGCGATCGCTCGCCCTCGCGCTCGCGCCGCGGATTCGCGTGGTTGGGATCGGGCCGGGGCCGGCCCTGCCCAGCCCGCGGCAGAGCCAGGCGCAGTTCGACCGCCAGTGCGCCTCGGTGCCGCTCCGACGCGGCACGAGCCCGGAGGAGGTCGGCCGTGCCGCGATCGCGCTGCTTGCGCTTCCCTCGGTGACGGGGCAGATGCTCGCGCTCGATGGCGGCCAGCACCTGAACTGGGCGGCTCCGGGCGCGTCGGAGCCGGAGGAGTAGCCGCCCGTGCAGGATCGCAGGATCGCCTCCGCCGCGCTCGCGCTCCGGCACGTGTTCGTGCGTGACCTCGTGCTCTATGCCGCGATCGGGGTGCACAGGCACGAGCAGGGGCGGCGGCAGCGCGTGCGGATCACCGTCGATCTCGGCGTCGAAGACGAGGGGGCGTGCTCCGCCGCCGGCCAGTCTCTGTCGCTTGATGAGTTGTCGCGCGTGGTCGATTATGAACGCGTGGTCGAAGCGGTGCGAAGCATCGTCTCGGCCGGCCATGTCGGCTTGTGCGAGACACTGGCAGAGCGTATCGCCGCCGCCTGCCTCGCCGATCGCCGCGTGCGGCTCGCTCGCGTCAGGGTTGAGAAGCTCGAGGCGATCGCCGGGGCAGGGTCGGTTGGCGTCGAGATCGAGCGACGCAACCCGGCTTCGTGAGCGCGAGATTTGTCCACTGCCGGTCGCGGCACGGCACGCCGCACGCAGGATGGCGCAAGGCTCCAGAGAGAGGCGGGCGGAGTCGTTGGCCGAATCACAAAGCAAAACGTTTTTTCTTGAAAAAACAATGTCTTGACGATTGCTGCCCAAACGATGGGCAATCCGCTAGACTCCAGCATGAAGGCCGGAGTCACGGCGGCGCGAGTACGTTCCTCACAGACTTGTCCACAGAGTCGGTGGATGGATCAGCGCCATGGAAGCGCGCGCAGAGGAGGCGACGCAAACGCGCATGAGGCGAATCGACGATCCCGCCACGCCTGAGGGTGGAGCACGCGCAGGCGAGGGGAAGGCCACGGGGCAGGCGGTGATTGCCGCAGCGCTCCCGAACCTGCCCGACGCGCCCGGCGTCTATCGCATGCTCGATTCGGCCGGCAAGGCGCTGTATGTCGGCAAGGCGCGCAGCCTCAGGAAGCGCGTCGCCGCCTATGCGCGTCCGGCCCGCCTGCCGGAGCGGCTGCGGCGCATGGTCGGGCTCACCGCCTCGGTCGAGATCATCACCACCCACACCGAGGCGGAAGCGCTCCTGCTCGAGAGCAACCTGATCAAGCGCCTCGAGCCGCGCTTCAACATCGTGCTCCGCGACGACAAGTCCTATCCCTGGCTGATGCTCACGCGCGGCCATCCGTTTCCCCGGATCGCCAAGCACCGCGGCGCACACCGGCCGGATGCCGAGTATTTCGGCCCCTACGCCTCGGCTTGGGCGGTCAACCAGGCGATGACGGGGCTGCAGCGAGCGTTCCTGTTGCGCTCCTGCACCGATTCGATGTTCGCCTCCCGCACCCGCCCCTGCCTGCTCTACCAGATCAAGCGCTGCGCCGCCCCCTGCGTCGGGCGAATCAGCGAGGCTGACTATGCAGCGCTCGTCGCGCAGGCGCGCCGCTTCCTTACCGGCCACTCCGGCGACGTGCAGCGGGAGCTTGCAGCCGAGATGGAGGCGGCGGCAGCCGAACTCGCCTTCGAGCATGCTGCCCGGCTGCGCGACCGGATCCGCGGCCTCACCCATGTCCAGGGCACCGACGCCGTCAACGCGCTCGAGGTCGGCGATGCCGACGTGATCGCCGCCCACCAGGCAGGCGGGGCGACCTGCATCCAGGTCTTCTTCATCCGTTCCGGGCGGAACAACGGCAACCGCGCCTTCTTCCCTGCCCATTCTGCCGGCGAGAGCGCAGGGGCGGTGCTCGGCGCCTTCATCGGCCAGTTCTACGACGACAAGCCGCCGCCGCGTCAGCTCCTGCTCAGCCACGAGGTCCCAGGCGGGCGCCTCGTTGCCGATGCGCTGACGCTGAAGGCGGGCCGCGCGGTCGCCCTCGTCGTGCCGAAGCGTGGGCCGAAGCGCGAGATGGTGGCGCTCGCCGAGACCAACGCGCGCGAGGCGCTGGAGCGGCGGCTTGCCGAGCGTGCAGGGCAGGCGGCGCTGCTCGAGGGCGTGGCGCGCGTGTTCGGCCTCTCCGCCCCGCCCGCGCGGATCGAGGTCTACGACAACAGCCACACGCGCGGCCGCGAGGCCTACGGGGTGATGGTGGTGGCCGGCGCTGCAGGCTTCGTGAAGTCGGCCTATCGCAAGTTCATCATCAGGGGAGAGAGCGCGCCTGGTGACGACATCGCGATGCTGCGCGAGGTGCTGACCAGGCGCTTCGGCAGGCTTCTGCGCGAGGAGGAAGGAGCGAGGGAGAGGGGCGACGCCTGGCCGGACCTCGTGCTGATCGACGGCGGTGCCGCGCAGCTCGCCGCCGCAGTCGCGGTGCTCGCCGAGCTAGGCATCGAGGACGTGCCGGTTGTTGCGATCGCCAAGGGGCCTGACCGGAACGCCGGTCGGGAGCGGTTTTTCATGCCCGGGCGGGAGCCGTTCGACCTCCCCCCCCGCGACCCGGTTCTCTACCATCTGCAGCGGCTGCGCGACGAGGCGCACCGCTTCGCCATCTCCGCGCATCGGTCAGCCCGGCAGAAGACGCTGTCGCGCTCGGGGCTCGACGGGGTGGAGGGGATAGGGCCTGCGCGCAAGCGGGCGCTGCTGAACCATTTCGGCTCGGTGCGCGGGGTCGCTCAGGCAGGGCTTGCCGCGCTCGAGGCCTGCCCTGGGATCGACCGGGCGCTCGCGTTGCGGATCTATGACCATTTTCACCCGGGAGTCGCCCCCGCTAGACTGCTCCCGTCCGGCGAGGGCTGAGGCCCGCGCCGCTGAGCCGCGCTCTGGGAGCGTGGCCGATCACGCGGGGTTTCGTGCCGAGCGACCTACCCAACCTTCTGACGCTCTCGCGGATCGCGGCTATCCCCGTGCTCGCGGCCTTGATGCTCGCGCGGCTGCCTGCGGCCGACCTCGCTGCCTGCATCGTGTTCACCGCGGCAGCCTTGACCGACTGGCTCGACGGCAGGCTCGCCCGCGCGTGGGGGACCACCTCCGATCTCGGGCGGATGCTCGACCCGATCGCCGACAAGCTGCTCGTTGGCGCGACGCTGATGCTGCTCGCCGGGCTTGGGCGGCTTTCCGATCTCGGCTTGCTCGCCGCGATCGTGATCATGCTGCGCGAAATCATGGTTTCTGGCCTGCGCGAGTATCTCGCCGGGCTTGCGGTGGGGCTGCCCGTGACGGCGCTTGCGAAGTGGAAGACCGGCGTGCAGATGACAGCGCTCGGGATGCTTGTGGCCGGCGACGGCGCTGCCGCGCTGATCGGCCTTGCATGGCTGCCCGTGTCGCTGGCGGGCGAGGCGCTCCTGATGCTTGCGGCGACGCTGACCCTGCTGACAGGCTGGGACTACCTCGCCGCTGGGCTCAGGCACGTGCGCCGGGAGGCGACTCCCGCCGCTGAGCGACGGCCGGCAGCGGAATAGGGCCTGCGCGGGTTCGCGCGCTCTCTTGCGCCGCCGGTGCCCTTGGCCTAGCAAGCGTAGGGTTCTAGGCGGAGATGTTCGCCGATGCAGTCTGACAGCCGCAAACGCCTTGGCCTGCCGCGGCCGGCCATAGCGTTCGGCCTCGTTCTCGCTCTCGCAGGCTGCGGCATCGGCCGTGGCTTCTCGGGGTCGGGAGACGGCTTCGGTGGCTTCGGCGTCCGCCCGCTGCCGGTGCCTGAGGCCGAGGCGGAGGGCTACACGATGCGCCGGCTGCGCGGCCAGCCGGACGATATCGGCGCGCTGCAGGCCGACCCCTCGATCCGCTGGCCCTTCACGGCCGAGGACAGGCGCGCGAGCGCGTTCGAGGCAGAGGAGGAGCAGCGCCAGCGCCCAGAGCGTGAGCGACAGCAGCGCCAGACCAGAGGTTCCTCGACCGGGGCCCGAGAGGTCGCGCGGCCTCCCGAGCAGGTTCCCACCGCTCCTCTGCCACGCGCGCCCGCGCCCGCGCCTGAGGTCGACCAGCGTGGCCAGCCGGTCCCCTTCGCGCCGCCCGGGACGGTGGTCACAGGCGGCGCTG
>Ga0308417_1000647_pt1 | contig 24611 bp, 20 predicted proteins | sample HotsprSampleOS65_FD_203528 | JGI IMG/M metagenome (GOLD analysis project Ga0308417, IMG submission 203528) | Hot spring phototrophic mat microbial communities from Octopus Spring, Yellowstone National Park, Wyoming, United States - 20090730_OS65 ...
GGCCCGTAACCCGCAGCAGTAGCAGCTAGGCACCGGACTGGCCGCGCTGCCGCGACTCCGGGCGGTGCCTTCGAACTCGCGCAGCGTTTAGAGTGCGCCCGCTTGCTGGCGCTGTTGGAAAGCGCTACTGCCCTCGGAGTGCCACGAGCCTAACCATTGTTTCCACGTCCGCCGGATGCGTTGCTGGCTTAACAACACTCAGCCTCGGATGGCCGGCTTCCAGCCCGGCATGGGGGTGGGTAGGCCCGCACAGGCGGCATGGCCCTGAAGACAGAAAAGCTCCGCTTGCAGGGTTTCTTCCCTGCCGCAGCCGCCGAGGTGGCCGGGGGCAGACAGAAAACCCAAACCAGCAACGCCTTGAAGGGTTCGTCCTCGTTGAGTCGCTCGGCGTCGGCCAGCAAGACGCCCCCGCTGGTGAAGCAGTGGAGCCGGTGGGTCACGTACACCAGGGGTGTGGAGCCTTTGCCCCGGTGCGTGCGCGGGTCCGGCGCCGGCTGGCGCTCGAGGCGCTGGGCCAGACCAAACTCTTGGCGCAAGGCGGCTACGGCCAACTGGCCGCCATGCACACTGGCCTGGCGGGAGTGGCGGAATGCGACGAAGCACTTGAGGAGCTTGAGCGTGATGAATTTGGCCCTACCGGATAGACCGCGCCGAGCGGTATTTTGTTTACCCTTCGGGTGAACCCGTCAGCCTTGTCGGTAAGGATTCAGGAACTGGAACAGTTCGCGCAACAGCGATTGGAAACGTTCAAGCGGCGACGCCATGCTGGATGCTAAAATAGTCACGCCTACCGTCGGGCAAAAGGGCGCGCAATTTCGTCGCGCCATGTGACGATCGGCTGTTGCCGGGGCGTCAGTCCGGGTTACAAAGCGTGGAGGAGGCGAGGCGAGAAGCAGTGATTCGGCCCAAGAAGCCGCATCGGGGGAGGCCCGAAGCGCAAGTGGAACTCGTTGACTGCCGAGATCGGCGCAGGCCGGGCAAACAGGCCCAGTCTGGCTCAGCATGGTTTCGGACAAAGCGCCAGCCGTCTGCTGGCACACGCCCAATTGGGGCTGCGACTCGTTGCACTTTTCTGTTTCCCGCAGACAACCACTCTGGGCTCAGCCTGCTGGCGCAGTTCTGGTTCCTTGGGACCGCCGCCGAGAATCGCTGCGGGGGAGTTTGGTCAGCTTGGTCGCGCAGGGCTTCCGGCTCCTGGGCACCGGGGTTCTGATTGTCTGAGGCGGTAGATGAGAAGGAAGCGACCGGTTTGCAGAGTCAGAAGCGGCTTGTTTTGGCTAATCATTGGCATGAGGCTTGTGGCTTCTGCGGGCATCCTGCTGTGAGACACCGCGGGTCGTGCTTGCGTGCTATCAAGCAGTCATGGGACTGCGGAGATTGCGCGGACCGGCAACTTGCATTGGATCGCTACTGGGACTGTGCCCCCCTCGCACTCGGGACCTTGAAGAGGCAATGGATGCGCCTTGGCCCGGGGGCGTACGGCATCTGGATGCGGATCAAGGATACGACTGGCTCCACGGGAGATCTTCCTAAGTGGAAATACATCGCAGGCCACCGGCTCGATCTAACGCCTCGGCATCTCGAGAAGCAGGCCCGGCAAAAGGGGAAACCGTATCTGCTTCAGCTTCCGGAGGAGCTGCTGGCCAGCGAGAATCGGTGCATTTGGGAGGCTCTGCAGGTGGGCATGAAGTTCACAGGACTCGGTGTGGTGGGAGCGTCCGGGCCGCTGACGCTGAGGTTTCCCGGCAAGTTTGGCACCGGGGATCAATTTGTGATTCGGGCGCCAAGCCAAGCCTGGAGTTTGCCCGGGCGCGATTGGATTGTGCGGATATGACCACTGGATTTGACGCAAAGCGATGGCGAGTGGCTCATCTCCAACTTCTGTCACAAGGGAGCTGAGTTGAACGCAAGGTTCGGGAGAAATATCTGACCCCGCAAGATTGCCAAGGCACTTCGAGCCAGTCAGCCCAGGGGCCGGCAGTGAAGAGCGGCCCGCTCTCTTATCCTCGCTGGGAGTTCCAGCGGCAGCGGTGCGTCCGGGGTGGTCCCTTGGCAGAGAAGGCTGTGATTGGGGCCGGCGGAGGCGCCCGGGTTGCCTCATGGCTGGCCGTGCACCGGCTCAAATGGGCGCATGGGTGGAAGTCGCTGACTGGAAGGACGTGCCGTCAGCCACTGCGGTGACAGCAAACGCGCTGAAGGTTGGGGCATTGGTCAGGGGCGAAGTTTGGGGAAGGATTCCTGGACCTCGGGGACTTGCGGGGGTTGGGCCGCAGGGGCTAGGGTGGCGGCATGCGCGTCGGCTTGCTTTTCGCATGGCTCGGGGTGTGGGCAATGGGATGGGCCCAACTGCTCGCGGCGGCAGCGCCCCTGGCATTGCACCCGGACAATCCGCATTACTTTCTGTGGCGGGGCCGTCCCACGGTCCTGATCGGTTCGGGGGAACATTACGGGGCGGTCTTGAATCTGGATTTCGAGTATCGCAAGTACCTGGACACTCTGGCCCGGGACGGTTTGAACCATACGCGCACGTTCAGCGGGGTGTACTGCGAACCGCCGGGGGCCTTTAACATCGCCCGGAACACCCTGGCGCCCGCACCGGGCCGGCTCATCTGTCCCTGGGCCCGGAGCGACCAGCCGGGGTACCGGAATGGCGGCAACAAATTCGACTTGAGCCGTTGGGACCCGGCCTATTTCGCGCGGTTGAAGGATTTTGTGCGCCATGCGGCGCAGCGGGGTGTGGTGGTGGAGCTGAACCTGTTTTGTCCGTTCTACGAGGAGGAGATGTGGCTGTTGAGCCCGATGCACGCCAGCAACAACGTCAACGGGGTGGGCGCGGTGGCGCGCACGAATGTGTACACCCTGGACCGTCACGGGGGGTTATTGCCGTTTCAGGAGGCGCTGGTTCGCAAGCTGGTGACGGAGCTGAAGGATTTCGACAACGTGTATTTCGAGGTTTGCAACGAACCGTACTTTGGCGGCGTGACAATGGCCTGGCAGCATCGCATGGTGGAGGTCATCGTGGAAACCGAGAAGGCGCTCGGGGTGCGGCACCTGATCTCGCTGAACGTTGCCAATGGGAGCGCCAAGGTCGAGAGTCCGCACGCTGCGGTTTCGATCTTCAACTTCCATTATGCGTATCCGCCCGACGCCGTGGCCCTGAACTACGGGCTGAACAGGGTCATTGGCGACAATGAAACCGGGTTTCGCGGCACCAATGATCTGCCCTACCGGGTGGAGGCCTGGAGTTTCCTGCTGGCCGGGGGCGCGTTGTTCAGTCACCTGGATTACTCGTTTGCGGTGGGGCATGAGGATGGCACTTTTGTTTATCCGGCCAGCCAGCCGGGCGGAGGAAGTCCGGCGTTCCGTCAGCAAATGAAAGTGTTGGCGGATTTCATGCGCGGTTTGGACTTCGTCCGGATGAAGCCGATGGCTGAGCTGATCGCGGGCGGGGTTCAGCGCGGGTATCGTGCGTACGGATTGGCGGAGCCGGGGCGGGCGTATGCGGTCTATCTGGGGCGCGACCCGGGGGACAAGGTTGCCGCCACCGGGCCGCAGCAGGTGACGTTGCAGGTCCGTCTGGCCCCGGGGACCTACACGGCCGAGTGGGTCAACCCGCGCACGGGCCAGGTGGACAAGCGGGAGACGGTGCGTGCCACCGGCGAGCTCACCGCGTTGGCCAGTCCGAGGTTTGAAGACGACCTGGCCGTGCGGCTGACCCGGTGAGAAGGCCGGAGGCGGCAGTGCAGGTAGAGGTTTCCGCACGGACGCCAAGGGAGGGCAGGGCCCGAACCCGGGCGCGCAGGGACGTTGCGAATGACCTACCGGGAAGCGATCGAATACTTGTACGGGCTCCGATGGTTTGGGGCCAAGTTGGGGTTGGAGAATCCGCGGCGTTTGGCGGCGCTGGCAGGGCATCCGGAGCGCCGGCTGCGTTTCATTCATGTGGCCGGGACGAACGGCAAGGGGTCGGTGTGCGCCTTTTTGGAGAGCGTGTACCGACGGGCGGGGTACCGGGTGGGTCTGTTTACGTCGCCCCACCTGGTGCGGTTCGGCGAGCGGATTCAGGTCAATCGGGAACTGATTCCGGAGGCGGAGGTGGCGCGGCTGGTGGAGGCGATGCAGCCCTGGCTGGCGCAATTTCCGCGGAATCATCATCCGACCTTTTTCGAGGTGGTGACCGTGATGGCGCTGTTGCATTTTGCGGCTCGGGAGTGCGAGGTGGTGATTTGGGAGACGGGGATGGGGGGGCGGCTGGATGCGACGAACATCGTTCTACCGTTGGCGAGTGTGATTACCAACATTCACTACGATCATCAGCGTTGGCTGGGCTACACGTTGCGGGAGATTGCGGCGGAGAAGGCAGGGATCCTGAAGCCCGGCGTTCCGGCGCTGACGGCGGCGGACGAGCCCGAGGCGCTGGCGGTGATCCGGACGCGGGCGTTGGAACTGGGCTGTCCGTTTTGGGTGGTGGGGCCCGAGGCGGCCGAGGCGGCCTGGTTGCGGCGGTTGTCATTGCCGCTGGCCGGGCCGTACCAGCGCCGGAACGCGGCGTTGGCTGCGGCGACGGTCCGGGTATTGCAACGCGAGCTGCCCGTGAGCCAAGAGGCGCTGGAGGAGGGGCTGGTTCAGACCACCTGGCCCGGGCGTTTCCAGCAAGTGCGGCTTCCGGGTGGCCGAGAGATGGTTCTGGACGGGGCGCATAACGTGGGCGCGATGGCGGCGTTTTGCGGTGCGTTGGCGGAGCGGTATCCGGGGGTGCGACCGGTCGTTGTGCTGGGTGTGATGGCGGACAAGGACCTGGAAGGGATCGCTCGGGAAGTGGCGCAAGTGGCGGGGCGGGTGCTGTGCGTGCCCGTGCCAAGCGAACGGGGGGCTGATCCTGTGCAGTTGGCGGCGGTGTGCCGGCGGGTGGCGCCGGAGCTCGAGGTGAGACCTGTGGAGAGTTTGGCAGCGGCCTTGGAGGAAGCAGCAGGGGCGCCGCTGGTGGTGGTGACGGGTTCCTTGTATTTGGTGGGTGCGGCTCTGGAGGAGTTGGGCCTGGCGGGAGGCTCCTCGCGCGACGAAAAAGGGTTGAACACCTGGACCAGTCCGGTCGGGGCCGATGTCGGAGCCCGGGAGTCAGCTGTCGGGCCGAGCCTATGAAACTATGGGTACGGTTTTGACGGCCTGGACGAGTGTTTCCACGAAGCGGCTCACCTGGGGTACCAACTCCGGACTGGAACCGAGCTGGCCGATGCGGTGGACCACAGCGCTGCCGACGACGACGGCGTCGCCCCAGGCGGCCACCGTTCGGGCCTGCTCAGGCGTGGAAATGCCGAAACCGATGGCGATGGGCAGGCGGGTATGGGCGCGGATTTTGGCGGTCATGGTGCCGATCCCCTGGGCCAACTGATCGCGCATGCCGGTGACACCTTCACGCGAGATGTAATAGATGAATCCGGCGGCGTGTTGGGCGATGAAGGCGATGCGCTCCTCCGGGGTGGTGGGCGCGATGAGGTAGATGGGACAGAGACCGGCGGCGCGCATGGCGGCCTCGTAACCTTCGTCCTCGTCCGGCGGCAGGTCCAGCACGAGCAGGCCATCGACACCGGCGGTGCGGGCGCGATCGATGAACCGTTCAAGGCCTATGCGATGAATGAGGTTGTAATAGAGGTAGAGGACGATGGGGATCTGGGATTCGCGTCGGATGGCGGCGACGGTTTCAAGCACGGCGGCGGGCGTGGTCCCTGAGGCCAGGCCACGCTGGGCGGCCAGTTGGTTGACCAGGCCATCGGCAAGGGGATCGCTGAAAGGCACGCCCAATTCCAGCACGTCCACGCCGGCCCGGTCAAAGGCCAGGGCCAGTTGCCGGGTGGCCTCCAAGTGCGGGTCACCGGCACCGATGTAGATGATCAGGCCTTTTTGACCGAGCTGACGCAGCGTGGCGAACCGTTGTTCGATCCGATTCATGTGCCGCGCAGCATAATGAAGCGGGCGGGGGCTTCAACGCTGGAGACGTTGGCCGCGGTCGGCTGCCGGATCGTCAGGGTCGGACCTTGGTGCCTAGACCGCTCGCCACGGGGTTGGGCTCCTCGGGGCCGGGCCCGAAAAAGGAAGCAGCCCCGGGCAGTCCGGGCAGCCGGCCCGTGCACGCCGAACGCTCGCGCAGTTTGTGCGACGTTTTGGGCCCGGCTCCGGTACAAGGGGTGCGGCGCCCGGCTGCATTGGCCAGACGGATCGCGGGAGAATGGACCCAGAGCGCTCGCCGGGACGGTGCGGGCCTACAATTTTCTGGAGTGGGGCGGGCCGGCCCGACAAGATTCGGGCGCGGCTGGGGAAAACGAAACCGGCAAGATCAAGCATGAAGGCTAGAATCATTGTGACACCGAAGAAGGCGGTAGTGGATCCGCAGGGCAAGACGGTGCAGAATGCCCTGGCGCACCTGGGCTACACGGGGGTGCGTGCGGTGCATGTGGGTAAGTACATTGAGATCGAGCTGGAGCCCGGAACGGATCGGGCGACGGCGGAGCGCGCGTTGGACGACGCGTGTCGGAAGTTTTTGAGCAACCCGATCATCGAGGATTACCGTCTGGAGATCGTGGAATGACGGGCGGCGGGTCTGCGCGGGGCATGGCGGGTGCGGGGAAGGTGCGGTGCGGAGGTGGAGCATGAATGTGGCCGTAGTACAGTTTCCGGCGAGCAACTGCGATCAGGACGCCGTGCATGCCATTCGAGTGCTGGGGCATTCGGCTTGGCTGGTGTGGCATCGGGACACCGCGCTGGGGCCGGCGGACGCGGTGATTATTCCGGGCGGTTTCAGTTACGGGGATTATTTGCGATGCGGCGCGATTGCGCGGTTCAGTCCGGTGATGCAGGCGGTGCGGGCCTTTGCGGAGCAAGGGGGCCTGGTGCTGGGGATTTGCAACGGGTTCCAGGTGTTGACGGAGGCGGGGTTGTTGCCCGGGGCACTGGTGCGCAACCGGTCGCTGCAGTTCCGATGTGAGCATGTATTTTTGCGAACCGTGCACACGGATTCGCCGTTTACGTGGAAGGCGGACGTGGGGCGGCCGCTGCGGATTCCCATCGCCCACGGGGAGGGTTGTTACTATGCCGATGAGGCGACGCTGGATGCGATGGAGGCGCGGGGTCAAGTCCTGTGGCGATACTGCGACGCCGGCGGGGCGGTGACGGAAGCGGCCAATCCGAATGGTTCGCTGCGAAACATTGCCGGGGTTTGCAACGAGCGACGGAACGTGGCCGGGTTGATGCCGCATCCGGAGCGTGCGTCCGAGGCGATCCTGGGGAGCACGGACGGACGGGTGATTTTGGAAAGTTTGCTTGGTTGGTTGGAGCAGCGGGCGAGTCGAGCGGTAGAACCAGCGGCGGCCTAGAGCAGCGCCGGAGCAGTGAGGCTGCACAGCGTGACTTGCGGGTGGGTTCAGCGCGGAGGGGGTGGAGACCCGGGAAACCTTTCGGCGGCGGCTGGGGCGTTGGTGGAGCTGGGGCCGTGCCGGGCCTGGGTCAGCAGTCGTTGGGCTTGTGCGTAACTGCCGAGGTTGACCACGTTGGTGTAGCCCAGTCGGCGGAGTTGTGCGGTGGCCAGGCTGCTGCGGCGCCCGCTGCGGCAATGGAGCAGCAGGATTTGTCCCTTGTCCGGAAACCGCTGCGGGACTTTTTGGGTAATTTCGTCGAGCGGAATGTTGATGCCGCCCGGCAGGTGTTCTGCCCGGAATTCCTCTGGGGTGCGCACATCGAGCACTTGGGCGCCGGCTTGCAGCCATGCGCGCACCTGCCCGGGGGTCAGTTGTTGGTCTTCACCGAGGGCGCGTCGGGTCCACGAGAAAAGAAGCCCCATGGCGATCAGCAGGCCTGTCCAAATCCACGCGTTTCTCATGATGCGTTTCGAGTTGGGCCTGCGGCCGGTCGGAGATGCCGCGCCTCTGCCGCCGGGTCGGCCCTGCAATGATTAGAATCCGATCGAGGCAAAAAGTTACAGAAGAGAGCCTGAGCGGCCAAGCGGAGGGGAACGAAGAGTGGGAGGCGGTCGTGGCGCTGGGTTGGCCGGGCAGGCTCTGGGCCTGGGAGACTCGCGCTGCGGGGGATGTGCCACCTTTTTGGGTGAAACCTCAACCGCCAATGGCGGTCATGGGACGGCCGGGTTGATAACAGCTACGGAAGGCGTGTTCGCGGGGTTTGATAGCTAGGGCCTGGAGGAAAAGCTGCCGGAGCGCATCATCGTCGGGTTGGCGCAGGGCCTGGTGAAGGTTGATTTCGTCGTGGTGTCCGAGGCACGGGCGGAGTCGTCCATCGGCGGTCAGGCGCATTTTGTTGCAGGAATCGCAGAAGTGGGTTTGGGTCAGGGCACCAATGAAGCCGACGAGGGCGCCGGTGCGGGGGAGGCGGTAGTATTTGGCGGGGCCGTGGCCGAGGCGGGCCTCGGGGGCGGGGATCAGTTCGTCGTGTTGGCGCAAGCGATCCATGACCTCCTCGACAGAAAGGAAGTTTTCGGGGGTCAGCACGTCGCGGGAGGTCAGGGGCATCAGTTCGATGAGGCGCAGGGGCAATTGATGTTCGGCGCTGAAACGGACGAGGGGCCAGATTTCCTCTTCGTTGACATGCCGCATCAACACGGTGTTGAGCTTGACGCGTTCGAAGCCAGCGCGGACGGCGGCGTGGATGCCTTCCAGCACGGGTGCCAGGGCGCCTCCCGTGATGCGGTGATACAGGGCAGGATCCAGTGCATCAAGACTGATGTTGACCGTGCGCAGGCCGGCCTGTCGTAGGGCCGAGGCCAGCGGGGCCAGTTTGACTCCGTTGGTGGAGAGGCCGATGCACTCGACGCCCGGAAGGCGGGCCATCTCGCGGATCAGATCGACCAGACCCGGTCGGAGCAGCGGCTCGCCGCCGGTGAGACGGAACTTACGGAACCCGAGGGAGGCGGCCACGCGGACGATGCGCAGGAGGTCCTGGTCCGTGAGCCCTTCACCGGAGGTGATCCAGCCGGCGTAGTTCCGGGGCCGGCAATAGACACAGCGCTCGTTGCATCGGTCGGTGACCGAGATGCGCAAGTAATCGATGGTTCGGCCAAAGGCGTCCATGGGAACGCGCCGCTGCGGGTCGGGTCGGGCTGCCGGCTGTATTGGGCAGGGGCCGCGCCACGGCCTGCAAGGTTGGCCGAACGTAAACCAGATTGATGGATACCACAAGTCCGGTTTGGAAAGAGGGAAGAATGGCCGCTGCTCTGAAGGGCGGCGCAGTTGGCAGGGGTGCATGGACAGCGGGTAGGGCCGGAACGGCTGGTTGCGATGCGGAACGCCAGGGGGCGTGGCGTTCTGAGGGGGCGGGTGCCGCCGGGAGGGATGGGAGATTGCTCAGGGGCACCAGTTGACGGTAGGCTGGGGGATGATGAGGCGGTGGCTTGCTTGGATCTGGATGGCCCTCTGGCTGGGGGCTGTTGAGGTCGCCTGTGGGCAGGGGCCGGATCAGCAGTACATCGGAATTTATGCGGCGATTCAGGACGGGGACCGACTGCTGGCCGCTGGTCAGCACAAGGCCGCGCTCGGAAAGTATTTTGAGGCGCAGACGGCGTTGCAGCGGCTGCAGAGTGCGTATCCGGACTGGAATCCGCGGGTGGTGCGATTCCGGCTGAATTATTTGGCCGACCGCATTGCGGTGGCTTCGGGGCGAGCGCAACCTCCGCTGGTTCCCGGGCCGGTGGGGCTCGGTTCGGGGGCGGAGGCTGCCCCAGCTGCTGTGCGCCCGGATCCGGTCCTTGTGCAGGAGTTGGAGGTGCTGCGGCAGCAGGTGGCGCAACTGCAGTCGGACAAGGCGCTGTTGGAGGCGCGCCTGCGCGAGGCTTTGTCCATTCAGCCGGCGGCGGTGGATCCGCGGGAACTGGCTCGGGCCCAGAACCGGATCCGTGATCTTGAGAAGGAGGTGGACCTGTTGCGTGTGGCGCTGGAGCAGGAGCGACATCGGAAACTGCCGCCGGACCGATCGGCCGAGGTCGAGCAGTTGCGCCGTGAGCTGGAGGAGACCCGACGGCAGCTTGAGGAACAGACCGAGCTGGCGCATCGGCTGGCGCGAGACAAAGCCGCAGTTGAGGAGCAATTGACGGCACACGGCCTGGCTGCGGCGCAGGAGCTGGAACGCACGCGCCAGCGGATCGCCGAGTTGGAGCACGAGTTGGGCCAACTCCGAACACGGCCTGTCCCGGCGGGAGCGGCGATGTCGACCGAGCAGGAGGCGGGGGCACTGTTGGCGCTGCGGCAGGAGCTGGAGCAGGCGCAACGGCGTGTGGCCGAACAGACGGAACGGGCGGAGATGCTGGCGCGGGAGAAGGCGCAGTTGCAGGCCCAGCTTGAAGCGCTGCGCGCGGGGGCGGTGAGTCCGCAGGAGCTGGAGCTGCTCCGAATGGGTTTGGAAGACGTGCAGCGCCGGCTGACGGAGCAAGAGACGCTCAACCGACAGCTGATGGCGGAGAAGGCGGCGCTGGAGACGAGGCTGCAACTGTTGCGGGTGGATGCAGAGACCTTGGAAGCGCTGCGTGCCGAAAATGCGGTCTTGAAACAGCAGTTGAGCGAGGCGCGGGCCACGGCGCAGGTCGAGCCGGAGGCGCATCAAGCCCTTCAAGAGGCCCGGGCCCGGTTGGCGGCCCTGCAGTCGGACTTGGAAATCGCGCAACTGGAGCGGGTTGCTTTGGAACACCGGCTGGAAGCGGCCCGGAGCAACGCGCTGGCGGAAGCTCTTGCGCAGGCGGAGAGGGTGGCCCATTTGGAGGCGCGTCTTGCGGTGCTGGAGGCACAGCCAGTGCCTTTCACGCCGGAAGAACTGGCCCTGCTGAGGGTGCCGGTGCCGCGGGCTGTGGCAGACGTGGCAGGCGGGGCGGAGCGGGGTTCCGAGGGTTCGGTGGCCGGGACGGCGGCGCCGGTCAGGCCGGTTACTGTGGAAAGCCCGAGCGCTTCCGATGTCTCGGAGTCTCAGATTCGCGACTGGTTGGCCCGGGCGCGCAGTGCTTTTGCGGAGGGGCAGTATGAGGAAGCGGTGCGGTGGTACCGGTCTGTGTTGCAGGTACGACCCCGGGATGCGTGGGGGTTGGCTGGTTGCGCTCTGGCGGAGTTGCAGAGGGGCGAGCTGGCCGCCGCCGAGGGCCATGCAGTGGCAGCAGTGGACGCGGCGCCCGATTTGGCGACGGCGCGCTTGGTGTTGGGGCAGGTCCGGTTGCGCCAGGGGCGGTATGACGACGCGGTGGACGCGCTGAGTCGGGCGGCCCAACTGGACCCGCGCAATGCTGAGATTCAGAATTTTCTGGGCCTGGCTCTGGCCCGGAAAGGTCTTCGGCAGGCCGCGGAGACTGCGTTGCGTCGCGCCATTTTGTTGGAGCCCGGGTATGCCGTGGCGCATCACAATTTGGCCGTGTTTTATTTGCACCGGCAGCCGCCGCTGCTGGAACTGGCGCGTTGGCATTACCAAAAGGCGCGTGCGGGTGGGCAGCCGCCCCATCCTGAGCTGGAGGCGGCGCTGGCGGCCAGGGCCGGTGGCCCGGCGGGTTGAACGGCCCGCTTTGCGGCGCCGGGGCTCGGGGCGGCCGGCCGCGGGCCGCCACCGGGTCCGGCACGAGCGGGTTGGGGACGAGTGTGGACTTAGGCTGGTGGGGAGGTGCCACGTTCAAGGCTGGGGCGCCGCGACAATTTCTCCGAGGAGTTTCAACGGTTTTGGCATGGGGGTTCGGTGCGCGGGCCTACGCCTCGCGAAAGCGGAGGCGTCTCAGTGAACGGCGGTGGCTGGCAGGCGAGGGACCTGTTCCAGCAATTGGGCGATGATTTGGTCGGAGGTGATGCCTTCGGCCTGGCCTTCGAAGTTCAGGAGAAGGCGATGGCGCAGCGCGGGCAGGGCCACTGCCTGCAGATCTTCGCAGCTTGCGTTGAGCCGGCCCTGCATCAGGGCGCGGACCTTGCCCGCCAACACCAGGGCTTGGGCACCTCGCGGGCTGCTGCCAAACCGGAGGTACTGGCGCGCCAGTGGCACTGCGGAGGGATGGTCGGGGTGGGTGGCTAAGATCAGACGTGCGGCATAATCTTTGACCGCGCGTGCCGCGGGCACCTGTCGCACCAGGTTCATGTGATCCAGCAGGGCTTGTCGGTCCAGCACGGTCCGCACCGGCTCGGGCCCTTGGCCGGTGGTGCGTTCCAGGATTTCCACCAGATCGGACTCGGTGGGGTAGCCGACGCAGATTTTGAAGAAAAAGCGGTCCAACTGCGCTTCCGGCAGGGGATAAGTGCCTTCCTGGTCAATGGGGTTTTGGGTGGCCATGACAAAGAAAGGTTCTTCCAACCGGCGCCGTTCGCCGGCGGCGGTGACCTGATGTTCCTGCATGGCTTCCAGGAGAGCGGACTGGGTCTTAGGAGTGGCCCGGTTGATCTCGTCGGCCAGGATGAGCTGGGCGAAGATCGGGCCCGGCTGGAATTCGAATGTGCGGCGGCCATCCGGGCCCTCCATTACCAGGTTGGTACCGAGGATGTCGGCCGGCATCAGGTCGGGGGTGAACTGGATGCGGCTGAACTGCAGGTCCAAAGCTTGCGCCAAGGTACGGACCAAGAGGGTTTTGCCCAGGCCGGGGACACCTTCCAACAAGACATGCCCCCCGGCAAAGAGGGCAAGGAGTGTTTGCTCCACCACGCTTTCCTGGCCGACCAGCACGCGCCCGATTTCGGCGCGTAACAACATGAGGTCCTGGTGGAAGGCTTCGATTCGTTGCTCCAGTTCGTTCGGTTTCACGTCAGCCATCGGGCGAACCCATTCCAAGTAGATCAGAAATCGTTCCGGGGTGCTCGAGCCGGTCCGTGGTAGAATCTTCTACGGCTGCCTTTCATCGAAGTACATGCGGACCGTATGTCGGTAGGCTCGGGGGATGCGTTCCAAGTTCACGGCTCGGGGCTCGACCGATTCCGAGGCCGTCAGGGGTGCCCTGACGGTCACTCGGGCCGCAGCAGGGGCGGCTTCACCGATCGACCGGGCCACGGGCAAAGGTGCCTCTCCGAGCCAGGGCGCAGGCACGTGTTCGGGCGTCAAACCGCCTGGTCTGGGCATGGCGTTCTGGATCTGGCTGAAGAGCTTGCCTCCCGGCTGTGTCCCGGCCCCGCTACCCCCTGGTCCACCGCCGCGGCTGACGGCGGTACACTCCATCCAGGATCGGCCCGTTCCCATGCACGCCGCAGCTTGGGCTACCCGGCGCGCGGCCTCCCAGAGCTTCTGAGTAGCGACGGTGGCGCGACAGGCTGTGGCTGCCTGGCTCAAGCATTGGGCGGCCGAGAAACAGTTGCCTGCCTGCAGGGCTCTCAAGGCGGCCTGCAGATTTTCGCGGGCGGTGCTTGAAGAGGCACACAATGGAAGCAGCGAGTGTAGTTTTGACGCGATTCGTTGCTGTTCTGCGGCGGTCAACTGGCCTGCGCCCAGAGTCTCGGCCCACGCATCCAAGCGCTGAGCCACGGCCAGCAGGGCTTCGCCGGTTACGGCCTGTGGACTCTCTGGGCTTTGAAGACTAGAGCCCCGAGTGCCGCCGGCCATGGCCAGCGGAGGCTCGGAACGGCCCGCAGCTTGCGGCTCCGCCGAGGCAGGGCTGACGGCAGCGGTCAAGGCAGTGGCCGACGGGGCGTCCGCTCGGGCCTGCGCGCCGCGGTCTACCATGCGAGAGGCGTCCGCTTCGGAGGCCAGCCGCGCGTGGGCCGATGGTTCCTGGGCTGGATGGGACGCATCGGAGCGGTCCACACCAGAAGTGGCGTTTTCCCTGGTGCCACCGGGGGCATCGGCCTGGCTGCGCGCCCGTTCCTCCAAGCGCCGCGCCAGCTCTGCAAGCGCCTGCAAGGCCTGGTCCGGGGTCTGGGTGTGTTCCAGCAATTGCCGGCCCATCGTTTCCACCTCGCGCAGGGCTGCTTCAACCTCGGGACTGAGCGCTTCCGTCTGAAGTTCCCGTCGAGCAAATGCTACCAGCTCGCGTCCGGCTTCCTGTTGGGCCCTCGATTGGCGTTGCCGTTCCCGCCAGCCTTGGGACCGATACTCCGGCACCCAGAGGAGGCCCAAGCTGACCACCAGCAATGTCCCGGTGACATATGCCTGCCGCGGCCAGAGGAACCGGACCACTTCCTGCCATCGGGTCTGCCGTAGAGCATCCGCGGCACGCGCTATGACCAAGGGCGTCCAAGGGCTGCCCGGTTTTTCGCGAGCCAGTTCCCAGGCCGTGACCAGTCGTTCTTTCAAACCGAGCTGAAGGTCCAACCATTGAGCGGTGTCGGCCATTGAAGTGCGGCGCAGCAGGGCGAGCACCATTCCCGCCACGGCAGCCAACGGAACGGCAGCCAATGCGGCCCAGGGCCAGGGTTCTTGGAGGGGGATCAGCTTGTAAGCGATCAGAACGCCCACCCACACCACGGCTCCGACCTGGAACCCGTGCCACAGCCCCTGCCAGAGTTGGAACACACGGCGTCGGCGCCTGGTCTTTCGGATGGCCTGTTGGATGTACTGGAAATCAGTGTGCACAGCCCGGCCTACTGCTGGAACATTGCCTCATGAGGCGCCGGCTGGCTAGTGCGAAAAGGACCCGAGCTCGCGGCGGCAGAATCCCTGGCCAGGACTCCAGAACGGGACATAAACAGGGCCCAAAGTCCGGGGGCAAACACCACGCTGCGGGCAGGCCCGGTTCCATTGGGTATCGGCTTTGGATTGGCCCTGACGCGTGGGTCTGGGTACAGGCAGCGGCCGCAAGGCGGGTTCAGGCATTGTCGCAACTGCCCTCAACCGAGTCAGGCTGCACCCTGGTTCGAATTAGATTTTCCGTGGGGCCACACGGAGTGCGTTTTCTGGTTCCTGAATCCTTGCGGGCAAGAAGCGTTTGGCGCGCTCTGATCCATTTGGCATCGATGGCTCTGGAGACGTTCCCCGGTGAAAGCGCAGTGGGATCGGCGTTGCCTGGGAACGATGCCCTAGCTACCACGGTGAGGCCGTCCTTGGAGGTCAGGCCTTTGAATTGTCAAACACCGCAAATGTTTCCCGCCACCGGAAAACCGCGGAGGTCCGGTCAGGAAGTTTTGAGGCTTGCCCCGGACCTGCACGGTCCGGAATCTACGCCTTGCAACCGGCGTATGGATCGGATCGGCGGCAGGATCAGGATGGGGATTGTGATCTGGAGCGCGGTTGGGGCACTGACTGCGTGGGGCGCTGCGCCGGAGCCGCCTGCGCCGGTGCGCGAGTTTCGAGCCGGCTGGGTTGCAACGGTCGGCAACATGCACTGGCCCTCCCGGCCCGGGCTTTCGGTCGCCCAACAACAGGCCGAGCTACGGCGGCTTTTGGAGGAGGCGGCAGCGCTGCAACTCAACGCGGTGATTCTGCAGGTGCGGCCTGCGGGCGATGCTTTCTACGCGTCGGCCACGGAGCCGTGGTCACCGTACCTGACGGGCCGGATGGGACAGGCCCCGGATCCTCTCTATGATCCGCTGGCCTTTGCGGTGCGTGAAGCGCATGCACGCGGGCTGGAGCTACATGCTTGGTTCAATCCGTTTCGCGCACTGGTGCGGTCCAGCAAGCTGGGGCCGGTGTCCGACCGGCATGTGAGCCGGCGTCGGCCCCAATGGGTTCGGTCGTACGGCTCCTACCTGTGGCTGGATCCGGGGGAACCGGAGGTGCACGAGTACCTAATCGGGGTAGTTCTAGAAGTGGTGCGGCGATACGACGTGGACGGGGTGCATTTCGACGACTACTTTTATCCGTATCCCGAGAAGGGCCCGGATGGGCGGGTCGTTCCATTTCCCGATGACGTGACTTGGGAACGGTACGGGCGGGACAGCGGGTTGGACCGTGCCAGCTGGCGGCGGCGGAACGTGGACCGGTTCGTGCAGCGGATGCACCAGGCGCTCAAGCAGACCCGGCCCACAGTCAAGTTTGGGATCAGTCCATTCGGCATCTGGCGCCCGGATCATCCGCCGGGCATTCGGGGGTTGGACGCGTACGATACGCTGTACGCGGATGCCCGGAAATGGCTGCAGCAGGGCTGGCTGGATTATTGTGCTCCGCAGTTGTACTGGCCCAGCACGGCAAAGGCGCAGAGTTTCCCGGCGCTGTTGGACTGGTGGAACGCACAGAATCCCAAACGCAGGCACGTGTGGCCGGGGTTGAACACTGCCATGGCGGGCCAGTGGGGCACGGAGGAATTGCTGCGCCAGCTCCGATGGACGCGGCAGCAACCGGTCAGCGCCGGCCATATTCACTGGCATTTGCCCGGGTTACTAGGGCAGACGAATTTGGTGCGATCGCTGCGCGGTGAAACCTACGCCCAGGCGGCGCTGGTGCCCGCCTGTGCCTGGTTGCCGGGACATACCCCAGAGCGACCGCGGCTCGAGGTGGGGACCGAGACAGGGACACAGCGGGTCCATCTTCAGTGGAAGAGCAATTCGAAAGAGCCGGTGCCATTCTGGTTTTTGCAGGTGCTGCTGCCGGAGGGTTGGAGCAGCCGCCGGCTGGGCGGGGAGACCCGTTCGCTGGTGGTCGAAGGGGCGCAGGCAGTGGCGTTGCGTGCCGTGGGAGCCAATGGTCTGGTCAGCAGCCCGGCCGTGTGGCGCCGAGCCTCTGGGGGTGGGCCCCGACCCCGGTCCTGAGCCATTGTGGGGACAGGAGCTTTTGGCAGTCAGGGAGGGCCGGGCGCATTTTCTCCGAGCCACTGCTGGATCAACAGCCAGGCCGCCCGGTCGCAGGCCTGCTCGGCTGCTGAACCACCCGCGTTGGTGGCGACCACGACTGCGAAGTCGCGTGCGGGTGCCAGCCACACGACAGCAAAGAACATCGTGTTGGACCCGGCATGAGTGAGTGCGCGGTCAGCGGCCCACTCGCGTCGGACGACTATCCAGCCCATCGCATAATCGCTTGCGCCCACTGGTGTGTGAAGTTTTTCGAAGGAACGCGGTGTCAGCCACGATTCCCGGCCACGAGCGCCTCGGAGGTGGAACCGGGCGTAGCGGGCCAGATCTGGCAGCGAGCAGTGGACCGCCCCGGCCGGGGCGATGGCCGGGGGATTATCGGCGCGAGGTCCGGGAGGAACAGGTTGGTAACCGCGTTTGCGGAACAAATGGCCCCACGGCTGATCCATTTGGCCGGGTGTGGCCGGCGCGCCGAACCCGGCCGACGACATTTCGAGCGGGTCGAACAATTCGCGTCGGATCAACTCTTCCCAAGCCTGATCCGTCACGCGTTCCAGCATGGCACCGGCCAAGGCGTAACCGCCGTTGGAGTAGAGGTGCTTCGTTCCAGGCGGCACTTCAGGAGGACGAGAGGTCAAACGGTCCAACAGGTAAAGCCGTTGTTCACGCGGCGGCTCCCGGCGCTCCCACAGGCTGGCCCACCAACCGTCCGCCTCAAGGGAGGCAGGCACCCCACCCTGATGGGCCAGCAGTTGCTCCAAGGTGACTTGGCGATAAGCCGGGTCAAAACGCGCAGCCCGTTCCGGGAACACCTCGCCCAAAGTGGAGTCCCACCGGATCTTGCCCTGTTCCACCAGGCGCGCCGCCAGCGTGGCTGTCATGGATTTGGTCAGAGAACCGATATGAAACTTGTCACTGGGGGTGACGCGGGCATCGGTTGCCCAGCGACGCACCCCGCATGCGCCGAGGGCGACCAGACGATCGTCTCGCACCACTGCAGCGGCCAGGGCCGGTAGCTCGAATCGCACGCGCACCGGCTCCAGCTGGTCCGTACAGTCGACGACCGCCATTTCCATTGAATGAGTAGCTGCGCAGGCAGCGCCCATGAAGGCTGTCCCGCCAAGAAGGACCACGCTGCCAAGCAAGCGCCTGCGGCTTGCGGACCTGAACCAGGACGGAGGGTCAGTTGCGGGCTGCGACGTCACGGCTCTCAAAGTGGCGCCGATGCCGGGACCTCGCAAGGTCCTTTCCCGGAACCGGCCCGGCCCCGGCCCCGGCTGGCTGGGGATGGACCGGACCTGATCCAGTTTTCGGCAGCGCGTGTTCCCGGAGCGCAGGCTCCGGTCAGTTGGCCGTGTGCTGGGCGATGTCTGCGAGTCCCGGGGTCGCCCTGCGGTTCCTGGGCCGGGGCGCAGCGACAGTCCAGCTTTCATCAAGTTTGGGAGCGGAGGGAGGTTGCATGGGCCGGGGTTGCTGGGCTACGGTGACAGCGCTCCAACAGCCCGGCTGGAAGGATACAGCGCACGGCCCCGCGCGCATCAGCACGAGGGCGGTCGGGGGCGAAGGAGGCGGCGATGCAAACCAGCTACAGTCTCGTAGTGAACGGCGAGCGACGGACGGTACAAAGCGAACCCGGTCGGTCGCTGCTGGAGGTGCTGCGGGAAGAGCTGGATTTGACCGGCACCAAGTACGGATGCGGCGAGGGGCAATGCGGTGCGTGCACCGTGCTGTTGAACGGCCGGCGTGTGCATGCCTGCGTGGTGACCATTGAGGAAGCCGCCGGGCAGGCGGTGACCACCATCGAGGGCCTGGGCAGTCAGGGGCGGTTGCATCCGGTGCAGCAGGCGTTCCTTCAGGAGCAGGCGTTTCAGTGCGGGTATTGCACACCGGGAATGATCCTGTCGGCAGTGGCGTTGTTGCAGCAACGCCCCAACCCCACCGAGCGCGAAATTGTGGAATGGATGAACGGCAACATCTGCCGTTGTTGCAGTTATCCGCGCATCCTGCGGGCGGTCCGGCGTGCGGCCAAGCTTTGGCAGAGGTGATCATGCACCGAGCAGTTCCGAATCCCAGCGAATGTCCCCGGACCCACGGCTTGGATCGGAGTCCGGTAGGGGGGCTGGACCGACGCCAGTTCCTGCAGTGGTTGGGCGCAGGCGTGCTGTGGATGGTGACGGAGGCCGGCGTCTGGGCCCAAGCACGCCGGGTCGGGGCCGGTGCCAGAGGCGAAGCAATTCCGTTGGGTGCGCGACTGCACCTGGGGGAGGACGGCACCATCACGCTGTTTTGTGGCAAGGTGGAATGTGGGCAGGGGGCTCGGATCGAATTGTTACAGGCAGCGGCCGAAGAGTTGCGCGTGGGACCGGAGCAAATCCGGGTGCTGTTGGCGGACACGGCCCAAGTACCGGATGACGGCATTACGGCCGGCAGCCGGACCACGCCCAGCACGGTACCTGCGGTGCGCCGGGCTGCGGCGGCTGCGCGCGAGTGGCTGCGACAACTGGCGGCTCGCCAATGGCAGGTGGAGATGGCGGCCCTGGAAGTGCGCGAGGGTCAAGTGCGGCATCCGAGCGAGGATCGGACCCTGCGCTATGCAGACGCAGCACGACTGGCAGCGGAGGATCCGGCTTGGAAAGAACCGGTCCCTGCCCAGGTTGAGCTGACGGCACCGACGCGGTGGCGGATCATGGGCACGTCCTTGCCGCGGCCCATGGGACATGAGCTTGTGACCGGGGCGCATCGGTTTCCGTCCGATCTGCGTCGGCCCGGCCTGTGGTATGGGCGGGTGTTACGGCCCCCGGCGTACGGGGCGCGACTGGTGTCGGTGGACCTGACGGCGGCGGAGAAGGCGGTGCCGGGGGTTGTGGCCGTGCGCGAGGGCGACTTTGCGGGTGTGGCGGCACCCACGACGGCTGCGGCGAACCGGGCTCTGAAGGTGTTGAGCGCCACGGCCCAGTGGACCGAGTCATCTCATCCCTCCAGCCGGGCCGTCTACGAGTATTTGCGCAACCAGGTGGAGGGTTCAGTGCCGTCGAATCCGTTTGCCGAGGTGGTCGCCACCGCCGCGCATCGGCTGCGTGCCACGTATCAGGTGGCCTATGTGCAACATGTGCCGTTGGAAACACGGGCAGCCCTGGCGGAGTGGGACGGGGAGGAGCTGACCGTGTGGATGGGCACCCAGAATCCCTTGGGGTGCCGGAACGAGTTGGCGCGAGCGCTCGGCCTGGCAGCGGAGAAGGTCCGCGTCGTTGTGCCTGATTTCGGGGGTGGGTTCGGCGGCAAGCACACGGCGGAGGCGGGCGTTGAAGCGGCGCGTCTGGCGCGCGCGGCTCGGCGGCCGGTACTGGTGCACTGGACCCGCACGGAGGAGTTCACCTGGGCCTACTTCCGGCCTGCAGCTGTCATCGACGTGGAAGCCACGTTGGACCGTGATGGCCGGCTGAGCTCGTGGCATTTCGTCAACATCAATTCCGGCCAGGCCGCACTGGAGACGCCCTATCAAGTGGGCCGGTCGCACTGTCGTTACGTGGCAGCCCGTTCCCCGCTGCGGCAAGGGTCTTACCGTGCGCTGGCGGCCACGGCGAATCACTTTGCCCGCGAATCGGCCATGGACGAGTTGGCGGCGCTGGCCGGCCAAGATCCCCTGGAGTTTCGGTTGCGCCACCTGTCGCCGGGTCGGCTTCGTGCAGTGTTGGAAGAGGCGGCGCGGCGTTTTCGATGGGCCGAGCGCATTCAATCGCGTCCGACGGGTCTCGGATACGGGTTGGCCTGTGGCACGGAGAAGGGCTCGTACGTGGCGGCTTGTGTGGAGGTTGCAGTGGACGAAGCCGCCGGTCGGATCGAGGTGCGCAAGGTCTGCCAGGTATTCGAGTGCGGGGCCGTGATCCATCCAGACAACCTGCGCGCGCAGGTGGAAGGCTGTATTCTGATGGGGCTGGGACCTGCGCTTTGGGAAGAAATGCGCTTTGCCAACGGGCGCATGGCAAACGCGGCACTGAGCCGGTATCGCGTGCCTCGCTTCACGGATCTGCCAGAGCTGGATGTGCACCTGGTGCACCGACCGGACCTGGACAGTGCCGGTGGGGGCGAGACCCCGATCGTGGCGATCGCCCCGGCCATTGCCAACGCGGTGGCCCTGGCCACGGGCCGGCGAATCCGGCAGATGCCCCTTCGACTGGAAGCGGCCACCGCGGGAAGGTCCGGAGCTGTGCCATGAAAGCCTGCGGCATCCTGTTGGCAGCGGGGCAGGCCCGGCGGATGGGCCGGCCCAAGTTGTTGCTTGCTTGGGGCGATTCCACTGTCCTTGGCACGGTGGTGGATGCGTTCTTAGGGGCCGGGATGGATCCGGTGCTGGTGGTCATCGGGGGGCCGACCGGCTCCGCCTTGCACCAGGCCGTGGGGGCGCGCAGGGTACGTTTCGTGGAAAATCCGGAGCCGGAGGGCGAAATGTTGAGTTCTGTGCGCTGCGGCCTGAAAGCCGCACCGGAAGGCATGGACGCCTTCGTGGTGAGCCCTGCGGACATGCCCGGTTTGACGTCCGCTCTGATCCGTGAGCTGCTGACCGCCCACCAGAGATTGGGCGGCAAAATCACCGTACCGGTCTGGCAGGGCCGCCGGGGGCACCCGTTGGTGTTTGCTGCGCAGTTGCGGGGTGAAGTGCTGACTCGGTTCGACGGTGTGGGCCTGCGGGGTCTGCTGGAGAGCCACGCGCCAGAGGTGCGGGAATGGCCGGCGCCTGATGCGGCCGTGGTCTGGGACCTGGATACCTTGGAAGATTACGCCTGCTGGCAGGCGTGGGCGAGCTCCGCAAAAGCTGACGAGGCCCGCGGTTGAGGCTGCCGACCTCCGAAGGCAGGTGGCCGGGTCGGTTCCGGGGCTCCCGGCAAAAGCTGCAGCCTTGCTGGCAGGTTTTGCCAGTCGGGAGGGGTCCGGGGGCAGTCCCGGCCGGGGTATTGGTGGCTGGCACATGCACTGCTCTGCAGGCGGGTGCATGAATGTGAGCCTCTACCAGGCCGCAGCCGCGCTGAATGCCCATGCGCGGGTCCAGGAGCTGATTACGCAGAACCTGGCCATGAGCGCAGTGCCGGGGGCCCGCCGCTTGGAGACCTCGTTCTCCACGGTGGCCGCCGGATTCGCCTCCGGAGCCCCTCAGGCACCCGGCAATCGTTTTCACATCCCCGCGGTTTCGGTAGGCACGAACTTTTCTCCGGGCGAGATCACCCCCTCGGAGTCGCCTACCGACCTGGCCATCGACGGGCCGGCCTTTTTCGAGGTGCAACTGCCGGACGGCACCTTGGCCTATACGCGCCGGGGCCAGTTCCATGTGGATGCCCAAGGATACCTGGTCACCCAGCATGGCTACCGGGTGATGGGCCAAAACGGGCCCATCCAACTGGATCCCGCCAACGGTGGGGCCCTGACGGTCACGCCGGATGGTCAGGTGTTCCAAGGCCAGGAGGCCCGGGGCCAACTGCGGCTGGTGGAGTTCGAAGATCCGCACCGGCTGCGGGTTCTGCCGGCCGGGCTGTTCCTGGCCGAGGATCCGCAATTGGTGGCGCAACCGGCGCGGCAATCGCGCGTACTGCAGGGGGCCCGCGAGTCGTCCAACATCTCGCCCCTGAACGAAATGGCCAGTTTGATCACCACGCTGCGGTTGTTCGAAGCCAACCAGCGGGTTCTGCAGGCCCAGGACGAACGCATGGGCCGCGTGATCGCGGAATTGGGAAATCCGGGCTGAGTGGTCAGTTCACCGAAGCTGAGAGGTTGCCATGTTGCGCGCCCTGTACTCCGCCGCTGCGGGAATGGAATCGCAGCAACTGAACCTGGACGTCATCGCCAACAACCTGGCCAACGTCAACACCACCGGGTTCAAGAAAAGCAAGGTGGAGTTTCAAGAGCTTCTCTACCAAACGTTGCGCGCGCCCGGCTCCGAGAGCGGGCAGGGCAATCTGTTGCCCACCGGGCTGCAAGTGGGTCAGGGATCGCGTCCCGTCGCCACGGCTCGTGTCTTCACCACGGGAGAACTAACCCGGACCGGTGAGCGGTTGGACGTGGCCATTCAGGGCGACGGCTTCTTTGAGGTACAATTACCCGACGGGTCGCGCGCCTACACCCGGGCCGGCGCCTTCAAGACCGCTTCGGACGGACGCATCGTCACCAGCGAAGGGTTCACGCTGTTGGGCGGATTTCAGGCCGTGCCCCCCGGTACCACCAACATCACCATTTCGCCCAACGGCGAAGTCACCTACAGCGGTCCCAACGGAAACACCACCTTCCGGGTGCAACTGGTCCGGTTCAACAACCCGGCCGGTCTGGAAAGCATCGGGCGCAACCTGTTCCGTGAAACCCTTGCTTCCGGTCCGCCCGAACTTGGCAATCCCGGAGAAAACGGCTTCGGGGAATTGGAACAGGGGTATTTGGAGCTGTCCAACGTGAAGGTGGTGGAGGAAATGGTGAACCTTATCCTGGCCCAGCGCGCGTATGAGGTGAACTCGCGTGCGGTCCAGGCCGCCGACGAAATGATGCAACAGGCCAACAATCTGCGACGCTGATGCACGCCGCCCTTTCCACAGCCCGATTCCTGCGGCCTAAACGCGCGGCAGCGCGGCCGCAGATGCGGTCCGCGCCGGCTGCCCTGCTGGGCTTGTTGTTTTGCTGTGCCTGCCTGGACGGCGGGTTCGCCGGTTCTCCACAAGCCGGCGAGCCCGCCTTGTCCCGGGCGGAAATTGCCACTGATCCGTCCCCACCGACTCCAAGTCCGATGGTCCGGGAATCGGCCGCCGCCCTGGCCGCGCCGGTGGTGGCCCTGCGAACTGTCACCAGCAACGAAATCGTGCTCCTTCTGACGCAGGCGCTGCAGGAACAACTGGCCCACGGCCAGGGGCGATTGGAGCTGCAGTTGTTGCGGCCCTGGACTCCGGTGCAGGTTCCGGACGAGCCGTTGCAAGTGCTGCTGCGCGAATTGCCCGCCACGGGATTGAGCCCGCAATTCATCCTGCGGTTCGAGTTGCGCGCGGGCGATCGTTCCGTGGGCCTCTGGCAAACCGCCGTGCAGGCGCGCCTCTGGCGCGAAGTCTGGGTGGCACGCACCCTCGTGCGCCGGGGCACCCCGCTGCGGGAGGCCGAACTGGTGCGCGAGCTGCGCGACGTGCTGACTCTGCGGGAGCCGTTGGCTGACTTGGACCACCCCAGCCCGGTCGAGCTGGAAACCTGCGACGTGGTCCCGGCCGGGGCTCCGATCCTGGCCCGGGCTGTGCGCCCTCGGCCGGTGATCCGAAGGGGCCAACTGGCGGAAGCGGTCCTGCAGGACGGCGCCCTGCGCATCAGTCTCAAGGTGGAAGCCCTCGAGGACGGGGCGCCGGGTCAGATCGTCCGGGTCCGCAACCCGGTCAGTCGGCGCGACCTTTACGGGCGCGTGGTGGATTCGCAAACCGTCCAAGTCTCCCTTTGACCATGCCTGGGACTCTGCCATTTCCGGCCTCTGTTTGCGCGGGTCTCGTGGGCCTGGTGGCCCTGGTGGCCCTTGACCCGGCCGCGCCCGCCCGGGCGCAGTCGCTTTGGCAACCCGAGGTCTCCCGCTCCATGTACGCCGACAAACGGGCCCTGGCCGTGGGTGACATTCTTACCGTGCTGGTGCAGGAAAGCACCGTCACGGCCAAGGACAACAAAACCGCCACCACGCGCGAATCCGGGATGGACGCCGGCCTGAGTGCCTTCTTCTACAGCCCCGGCGCAAGTTCCCTGCTGACCCGGCGGGGCCAATTGCCGGCGCTGCGCTGGAATTCCAAGAACCAGTTCAGCGGTGGCGGTTCCGTAGCCAACTCCGAGCGCATCACCGCGCGTGCGGCTGTGCAGGTCATCGAGGTCCTGCCCAACCGCAACCTCCTGGTCGAGGGCCGGCGTGAGACCATCGTAGGCAACGAAATGCAAACCATGGTGTTGCGCGGG
>Ga0308417_1000648_pt1 | contig 24603 bp, 15 predicted proteins | sample HotsprSampleOS65_FD_203528 | JGI IMG/M metagenome (GOLD analysis project Ga0308417, IMG submission 203528) | Hot spring phototrophic mat microbial communities from Octopus Spring, Yellowstone National Park, Wyoming, United States - 20090730_OS65 ...
TTCGGCTACACGGTTGAAGACCTGAAGATGCTGATGCTGCCCATGGTGGCAACGGGGCAGGAGGCAATCGGGTCGATGGGGACGGACACGCCGCTGGCGTGCCTCTCGGACAAGCCGCAGCTTCTGTATGCGTACTTCAGGCAGCTCTTCGCGCAGGTGACCAACCCGCCGCTGGATGCGAACTTCGAGTCGCTGGTGACGTCGCTGTACACCTACCTGGGTCGCGAGGGCAACCTGCTGAGCGAGACTCCGAAGCATTGCCACCTGATCAAGCTCAAGACGCCGATCCTGACCAATGCCGAGCTGGAGAAGCTGCGCGAGGTGGGCGCGACCGTCAGCGACATGAAGGCGGTCACCATTCCCATGCTTTTTGAGGTCAGCGATGGCGAGGCGGGACTGGAAAAGGCGCTGCAGCGCCTATGCGACGTGGCGGCCGAGGCCGTCAAAGACGGCGCCACCATCCTGATCCTCTCGGACCGGGGCGTCGACGCGGAGCATGCGCCCATCCCGGCCCTGCTGGCAACGGCGGCAGTGCACCATCACCTGATCCGCGAGGGCACGCGGACCCAGGCGGGGCTGGTGATCGAGACCGGCGAGGCGCGCGAGTGCCACCACTTCTGTCTGCTGATCGGCTACGGCGCCGGCGCCATCAACCCCTACCTGGCGTTCGAAACCATCGCCGATCTGCACCGTGACGGCCTGCTGCCCAAAGACCTGACGCTGGAGAAGGCGTACAACAACTACATCAAGGCCGCCAACAAGGGCATCATCAAAGTCGCCTCGAAGATGGGAATTTCGACGGTGCAGAGTTACCGCGGGGCACAGATTTTCGAGGCCATCGGGCTCAGCCGGCAGGTCGTCGACCGGTATTTCACGAACACCGCCTCGCGCATCAACGGCGTGGGGCTGGATATCATCGCCCGCGAGTCGCTGGAGCGCCATCGCAAGGGCTTCCCGCCGGTGGCCGTTGACCATCAGACGCTGGACCTGGGCGGACAGTATCAGTGGCGCAAGGGTGCCGAATACCACATGTGGAACCCGGACACGGTGGCGAAGCTCCAGCACGCCGTGCGCATCAGCAGCTATGCCACGTTCAAGGAGTACAGCAGGCTCGTCAACGACGAGTCGCGCAACCGCTGCACTCTGCGCGGGCTGCTGCAGTTCAAGAAGGGCAACCCCATCCCCCTGGACCAGGTCGAACCGGCCAGTCAGATCGTCAAGCGATTCGCCACCGGGGCCATGAGCTTCGGCTCGATCAGCAAGGAAGCGCATGAAAACCTGGCCATCGCCATGAACCGCATCGGCGGCAAGTCCAACACCGGCGAGGGCGGCGAGGACCCCGAGCGCTTCAAGCCCGACCGCGACGGCACCCTGCGCCGATCCGCCATCAAGCAGGTCGCCTCCGCGCGATTCGGCGTCACCACCGAATACCTGGTCAACGCCGACGAGCTCCAGATCAAGATGGCCCAGGGCGCCAAGCCCGGCGAGGGCGGACAGCTGCCCGGCCACAAGGTCGACGAGTACATCGGCAAGGTCAGGCACACCACCCCCGGCGTGGGCCTGATCTCGCCGCCGCCCCACCACGACATCTACTCCATCGAAGACCTGGCCCAGCTCATCCACGACCTGAAGAACGTCAACCCCCAGGCGCGCATCTCCGTCAAGCTGGTCAGCGAAGTCGGCGTGGGCACCGTGGCGGCCGGAGTGGCCAAGGCCAAGGCCGACCACATCCTCATCTCCGGCGACAGCGGCGGCACCGGCGCCTCGCCCCTCACCAGCATCAAGTACGCAGGCATCCCCTGGGAACTGGGCCTTGCCGAGACTCAGCAGATCCTGGTGATGAACAACCTGCGCGGGCGGGTGGTGCTCCAGACCGATGGACAGATCAAGACCGGCCGCGATGTGGCCATCGCGTTTCTGCTGGGCGCCGAGGAGGTGGGCTTCAGCACCGCGCCCCTGATCGCCTCCGGCTGCGTCATGATGCGGGTCTGTCACCTCAATACCTGTCCCGTCGGCATCGCCACTCAGGATCCCGACCTGCGCAAAAAGTTCGCCGGCAAGCCCGAGCACGTCATCAACTTCATGTTCTTCGTGGCCGAAGAGCTGCGCGAGATCATGGCGGAGCTGGGCTTCCGCACCGTGGACGAGATGGTCGGGCGCTGCGACATGCTGGAGTTCGCCGACGTTTCGCAGCACTGGAAGGCCAGGCACCTGGACCTTTCGCCCATCCTTCACCGGCCCCAGGTGCCGGCCGACTGGGCGATCCGCAACGTGCAGAAACAGGACCACGGTCTGGACAAGGCGCTGGACAACACGCTGATCGAGCTGGCCCGGCCGGCTCTGGAGAACCACGAGCCGGTGCACCGCGTGCTGACGATCCGCAACGTCAACCGCACGGTGGGCGCCATGCTCTCGGGGGTGCTGGCCAGACAGTGCGGGCACGGCGGACTGCCCGACGACATGATCAACTTCAAGTTCGTCGGGTCGGCCGGACAGTCGTTCGGCGCCTTCCTGGCGCGCGGCATCACGCTGACGCTGGAGGGCGATGCCAACGACTACCTGGGCAAGGGCCTCTCCGGCGGGCGGATCGTGGTCTATCCCCCGCGCAACTCGCCCTTCAAGGCCGAGCAGAACATCATCGCCGGCAACGTCATCTGCTACGGCGCCATCGAGGGCGAGGTGTACATCCGCGGCGTTGTCGGAGAGCGCTTCTGCGTGCGCAACAGCGGCGCCCACGCCGTTGTCGAGGGCTGCGGCGACCACGGCTGCGAGTACATGACCGGCGGCCGCGTCGTCGTGATCGGGCCTACAGGGCGAAACTTCGCGGCCGGCATGAGCGGCGGGATCGCCTACGTGTTCGACGACAACGGAATGTTTCCGCGGCTGTGCAACCGCGACATGGTGGAGCTGGAGCGTCCCGACAAGCCGGAGGATATCGCCACCATTCGCCGCCTCCTGGAGAACCACCTGCTGCTGACCGACAGCCCGGTGGCCAGGGAAATCCTCGCGAGCTGGGAGAGGGACTTCAAGTACTTCGTCAAGGTCATGCCGACGGACTACCGCCGCGTCCTGGAGAACCAGCTCGCCATAGAGGAGCGGGCCAGGAAACTGGCGCAAAGGCAGGTATGAACGGGAGAGGAACGTCTGTGTTCATCTGTAGTTCCAATTGGATTCAGCATGGGTAAGCCGACAGGATTCAAGGAAATCGACCGCGAAACCCCCAGGCGACGGGATGTGCGCCTGCGCATCCTCGACTGGAATGAGATCTATCTCGACTTCGACGAGAAGAAGCTGCGCGACCAGGGCGCGCGCTGCATGGACTGCGGCATCCCCTTCTGCAACAACGGCTGCCCCCTGGGCAATGTCATTCCCGAGTGGAACGACCTGGTCTACAAGAACCGATGGCGCGAGGCCATCGACATGCTTCACAAGACCAACAACTTCCCCGAGTTCACCGGCCGCGTCTGCCCCGCGCCCTGCGAGGAAGCCTGCGTCCTGAGCATCAATGACAAGCCCGTCACCATCAAGCTCATCGAGCAGAGCATTATCGAGTACGCCTTCAACCAGGGCTGGGTCACGCCCCAGCCGCCCGCCAGGCGCAGCGGAAAAAAGGTCGCCGTCGTCGGCTCCGGACCCGCCGGACTGGCCTGCGCCGCTCAGCTCAACAGGGCCGGCCACCTGGTCAGCGTCTTCGAGCGGGCCGACCGCATCGGCGGGCTGCTCACCTACGGCATCCCCAACTTCAAGCTCGAGAAACGCATCGTCGATCGCCGCATCGATCTGATGAAGCAGGAGGGGATCGTTTTCCACACCAACGCCAACGTGGGCTTCAACGTCAGCGTCGAGGATTTGCGCCGCGAGTTCGACGCCATCGTACTCTGCGGCGGGGCCACCAGGGCGCGCGACCTCAACGTGCCGGGACGCGAACTGAAGGGCATCCACCTGGCCATGGACTACCTGCCGCAGCAGAACAAACTGAACCTGGGCGACAGCATCCCCCCCGAACAGTTCATCACCGCCAAAGACAAACACGTGATCATCCTCGGCGGCGGCGACACCGGCGCCGACTGCCTCGGCACCGCTCTGCGCCAGGGCGCCAAGTCGGTCAGCCAGTTCGAGCTTCTCCCCGAGCCGCCGAAGCAGCGCACGCTGGATATGCCCTGGCCCACCTGGCCCATGATCCTCCGCACCAGCTCCGCACACGAGGAGAGCATGGTCCTGCAGGCCGGCCTGGACAAGGACCGCCCGGCGAAAATTCGCGATTACTCAATCAACACCAAGCGGTTCAGCGGTGAAAACGGCGTCGTGCGGAAGCTCCACGGCGTTCGGCTGGAGTGGATCAAGAGCCCCGACGGCCGGTTCGCGATGAAGGAAATCCCCGGCAGCGAGTTTGAGATGCCCTGCGACCTGTGCCTGCTGGCTCTGGGCTTCGTCTCCCCCGAGCACCCCGGTCCGATTGAGCAACTGGGCCTCGAGACGGACGCTCGCGGCAACGTGAAGGTGGATGCCAACTACATGACCAGCGTCAAAGGCGTCTTCGCCGCCGGCGACATGCGCCGCGGGCAGTCGCTGGTGGTCTGGGCCATCAGCGAGGGCCGCCAGGCGGCGCGGGGCGTGGATGAGTATCTGATGGGGCGGTCGGATCTGCCGTATATCAGGCTGTTCTGAGCGCGGGTCTGGGGTGTGCGACCGCCCCTGCGCCCTGCGTCAGGCTCCACCAGATCCTATCGCCTGAGGGCCAGGATCAGTTCCACCTCGCCGCGCGGGCGGTCGAGCTTGCGCGCGATCTCCTGCGGAGCCTCGCCCCGGTCCGAGAGGGCGTAGATTTCGGCATACCGCGCATCCTCATTCGACCGCGGCGGGGCCGGCGCCTCCTGCGGCTCTTGCGGCACGGCCGTGGCAGCGCCGCCGGCCAGGCGCGTCAATTCGGCGATGCGGCGGTCGGCCTCGTCGATCAAAGCCTCAAGTCGGGCCGAGCGCGTGTCGAGCTGGGCCGACACCTGGCGCGCCATCTCCGCCAGCTCAACCAGCACGTTGTTCATCTCGCGCTCGACAGACCGCTGCTGCGCCAGTCCCATGCGCGGAAGCGATTCGAGGGGGTCCTTGTGCTTTCGGAACGGCCGGATGACGACGTAAACGATCAGCGCCACGGCAAGTCCGCTCAACACCCACAGCGCCGAGTCGTTTCCCACCGCCAGTAGGAGATCCAGGTCCATGGTTCACCTGCACTGACTTCCGTGTCCGGCGGATTAGGTTACCCGATCTCCCGCGCCGTGCAAGCCTCCGCGGCCTCCGCGACCCCCGCGACCCCCACCGACCCCGCACCGCCCCCCGGGGCGTGACACTTTCGGCGGCCGGCGCCCCGGGGTCGCGCTAACGTCCGACGTAGCACGGACGTCCTCGCCCGTGCCAAACCACGCACCGACACCGCGCGCAAGAGCATACCGCGCGAACCACCTCTGCCCAACCAAGTCTCGCGTCTCGCGCCGAGCAGTCTCCCCTAAAACGGCGGCTCCTCCCCGCGCTTCCACCAGTCCGCCGGGTCCTTCCTCGGGTGCGGCCTGCGGTCCTCGGCCGGCGGCGTGGGCCCCGGCCCCTCTCCATTCTCCGCCGCCTCGCCCGCCACGCTCCCGCGGACGGCGCGGGCCAGCGCCAACGCGAACAGCGGGCACATGCTCCTGACCGCCCCCACGTCCTCGTTGCTGAAGGGCGTGCGGGCATCGCGAAACATCGCGATCGCTCCCAGTGATTCGCCCAAGTAGCTGCAGTTGATCGCCAGGATATCCTGGCCCGCAAGGTATTTCAGCTCGGCCGACGTCAGGCTCGAGCGCAGCTCGGCGTCGCGCAGCCTCACCAGGCCACGCCGGATCGCCATCCGCAGCAGATTCTCCTGCATCGCCCCGGTCAGTTCGGGGTTGGCCGCGATCGTGTATTTCATGAAGGCGCCGAGTTGAAGCTCCTGCTCGGCCGTGGTCAGCCAGATTCCGATGTTGCAGTAGCCCACCGTCCGCAGCAGCCAGTCCATGGTGTGGCAGAGAATCTGCTCCAGCCCATCGGCACGGTCAGTGAAGTGGCGATAGCTCTCCTGCACGCGCACGGTTTCGGTCTGCCGCGCCAGCTCGCTGTAGGCCCCGATCAGGTCATTGCACAACAGATCCACCTTCCGCGCCAGCGTCTTGCGCTCGGCGTTGAGCTGCTTTACCGACCGCCGCAGCCGCGACAGCCGCTGCTCGCGCCGCTCGGCCAGTGCGTGCGACGCCAGGGCGTTGCGGAGCCGGCGTTGGAAGTCCTCGGCATTGAACGGCTTGGCGACGAAGTCAACGGCCCCCCCACGCAGCGCCTCCACTGCGCTCTGGAAGCTGACCTGGCCGCTCACGATCATCGCGGCGGCCGCCGGCTGGCTGCGGCGGAGCTGCGGCAGGAGGTTCAGCCCGCTGCCATCGGGCAGGGCCAGGTCGATAATCGCCAGGTCGAACTCGTGCTCGTTCATCAGTCGGCGGGCCGCTCGCATCGAATCGGCGCACACCACGTGGGCCGCGCCTTCCCGGCTGACGATGTCCGCCAGCAGTTCCAGCACCTGCGGCTCATCGTCCACCACCAGCACCACGGGGGGCTTCCCCATGGTTGCCTGTCGCTGCGTTGTCGGCATACTCACTCCCGCTCCACGCTCATCCCCCCGGACGGCTCACTCTTCGGCTGCGCTTCGCGCATCCTGGCCCGGGGCTTCCGGACCGCGGGCCGCGGGCAACAGCACCATCACCCGCGTGCCCTGGTTCAGATGGCTCTCCAGGCGAATCGAACCGCCGCTCGACTCGATCCACCTCAACGCCTTCGCCAGGCCCATGCCGCGCCGGCGGCCCGCCGGCTGGGCGCTGAAGAACGGATCGAACGCCCGCTTCACAGTCGCCTGGTCCATGCCCCGACCATTGTCGCTTACAGTCACAGCCACGCGCGACGAAAACGCATCGTACGCCGCGTGAACCTCGATCTGTCCATTCCTCTCATCGGTCGCCTGGATCGCATTGTGAAGAATCTGCGTGAAAGCTTCCTGAACCTGAGAAGCGTCCACCCGCACCGGCGGCACCTGCCCCACCGTCACCTCAAAGCGCCTCTGCCCCGGGTCCGATAGACACTTGGCCTCGTATAGTGCCCGGTCCAGCAGCTCCGCCAGATCGCAGTCCCGCGGCCGCGCCGGCACCGGCTTGGCGAACTCCATCAGGTCGGTGATGATCTGGCTGAGCCGATGGCTCTGCTCCACGATCGTAACCGCCGCGTGCTTCAGCCGCGGGTCGCTCAGCTCGCTGGCCAGCAGTTGGCTGCGGCCGCTGATCACCGCCAGGGGGTTGTTCATCTCATGGGCGGCGCCGGCGGCCATCTCGCCGACGCTGACGAGCGTGCGGCTGCGCAGCAATTCGTCGTGGGCGCTCTGGAGGCGGCGGTTGGCCTCGGCAAGCTGTTCCGCCAGCGATCGCGACTCCTCGCGTATCTGGGCCGTCCGCAGGGCCAGGCTCCAGCCGCCGGCCAGGGCCGTCAGTTCCTGCGCCTGGGTGCCCAGCCGCTGCGATTCGCCGGCCGCCGCCCCCCACAACACGCCGCCGATGCACGCTCCCTCGGCCTCCAGGCATATCCAGAATCGCTGCTCGCCGCTGAGGCGGGGCGAAACCGTGGCGACCAGCCACTCCAGCTCACCTCCGGCGCACAGAACCGGACCCACACCTCCGGGCGGCCGCGCCGGTCGCACCGCGCATTCCAGGACGCTGCTGCCAATGACCTGACCGTCCTTGTCCACCACGGCCACGTCCGCGAAGGGCTGCCCCGGCGGCATCGAAAACACCACCGCCGGCGAGCATCCCAGGGTTCCCGTTGCCGTGTGGCCTATGGCCTGCATCACCAGTGCCGCCGGAGCATCGGGCCGCAGGTCATCCTGAAATCGCGCCAGGGCATCGAAGAAGGCGGCGCGCGATGCCAGACGCCGATTGCGGGCGGCCAGTTGCTCGGCCACTTTGCCAAGCTCCTGATTGGCGCGGGTCAGCGCCGAGAGGTAGAGTTCGCCAGCGGCGGATCGGCCGATGCCCAGCAGCTCCGCCCGCTGCTCGATGCGCTGCATCAGGTTGGTCTGCGCCGTCTGGAGTCCCCGCTGGGTGAGACCCAGGTCGCTCTGGATGGTCTCGGGAGCGATGGGAAAGGTGTAGTTGCCGCTGTAGCCCAGATGGTGCTGCCGCGCCAGCACGTCCGCCAGCGTCACCAGATTGACCATGGCCGCGTTCCGCACGGTGGCCGGCAGACCCTGGGGGCTTTGGCCATGAAGCCAGATGCAGTCGCGCACGCCGGCCGGCAGGCCCCATCGTTCCGCCAGGCGCTTGCCCACCACCATGTGGTCCAACCCGATCACCGTGCGTTCCACGTCGGCGATGTTCCCGCGCAGCAGGTCGACGGCTTCCACCACGCGGTCGAAGCTCTTGGGCAGTATCCTGGCCAAAGCGATCTTGCCCAGGTCGTGCAGCAGACCGCAGAGGAAGGCCTCAGAAGCGGCCAGCTCCAGGGCGGCGCCCTGCTGCGTCGAGGTGGCGGATTCGGCCAGCAGCTCGGCGCAGCACGCCACCGCCAGCGAATGCCTCCAGAACTCCTCGTGATTGAATCGAGGCTGGGGTGAGCCGGTGCGTGGGGAGCCCTGAAAAACAGCGAAGACCGATACCGCCAGCACCGCGCAGCGTACCGCTTCAAACCCCAGCAGCACCACGGCCCGCTCGACGCTGTTGATTTCCCCGCGCACGCCCTGATCGGCCCGGTGGACCAGTTGCAGGATGCGCGTGGTCAGCGCCGGATCGGCCTCGATGAGCTGTACCACCTGGCGAGCCGAGGAATCGTCGCTGCTGGTGGCCTCCAGCACGCGAATGGCCACCGTCGGCAGCGTGGGCAGGTGCTCGAGCTGCTGGAGGATGAGTTCAACTCGCTTTTCCCTGAGGTCGGGCATTGGCCGCCGTGAGCGCGTCAGACTTCGAGCAACTGCGACACCCGTTCGATGAGTTTCTCGATGTTGAAGGGCTTCTTGACGAACTCATCGGCCCCCGCCTTCAACAGGTCGTTGATCTCCTCCTGATTCACCACGCCGGACACGATGATAATGCGGGTGTTTTCAAACGCCGGGTTGGATCGGATCGTCTTGCAGACGACGTTGCCGTTCACGTCCGGGAGCATGTAGTCGAGGATGATCAGGTCGGGATTGAACTCCTGGGTGGCGATGCCGGCGTCATAGCCGGACATGGCCGTGCGCACCTCGAAGCGACCGTCGCGTTCCAGCACATCCACAAACAGCTCGACGATCTCGGGATCATCATCGACCACGAGAATGCGCTTCTTGCCGCTGTCCAGCGCGTCGGCGGGGATGCCGTTCTCCTTCATGAAGGCCAGCAGCGCCTCGCGCGGAATCCGGCGAAAGCGGCTGCCCGGCACCCGGAAACCCTTGAGCCGTCCGCTGTCAAAACAGCGAATGATGGTCTGCTGCGAGACTTTGCAGATTTCGGCGGCCTCGCCTGTCGTGAAAACGGTCTTCATGCTATCTCACTTTCCGGCTGTCTCTGCGGCTTGGGAAAGATGGCGGCCATTTATCTTTGCCCGTTTATCCATCTTCTCTATTTAACCATCGGAGGCCCTCCCAGGCAACTTGAGTAAGCTGCTTCGTGATACAGATCGCTTTGCCAGAGGTCCCATATTCCACATTACGCCGCCAAGTGCCCCGCCGTCACCTTGAAGACCGGAACCTGTGCGACGGCCATTCGGCCACTTGCAGTGCGCTGGGCCGTCGGCCCTGCGTGTGCAGGAGAGATAATAGCAAAGGCAATAGCGCATAGGCACCGCCACGAACCGGGCGGCAGGTCCGTGTGAGGGGGAGGCGCGCCTTGACCTGCCGGCGTCCGGCCGCCACAAGCTTGCGGCCGACCCCCGGCGCCGTCACTGCTGGGCGGCCGGGAAGCCCAGTCCTTTTTTGGGCAGAAGGATGCTGTCCAGTTCCAGCCTGGGCTGCACGCCATTGCCGGTGCGCGCCGGACGAGCCTGCGTCGGCGGCGGGCCGGGCAGGATGCCTGCCGCATCGCCCCAGATGCAGTCGTCCTGGTCGCCCGCCCAGCAGGTCGGCCGCCATTCCACGTGCCCGTCGTTGTACAGGACATTCTGCCCGTCACCGCCGTGATTGCGGCTGTTCATCGCCCGCTGCACCTCCATCGGCGAGGCGGACGTCGCGCTCAGATTGCCATCCAGATCGCCGTCGTTGCGGTCGGCCATGATCGCGAAGGTGGCAATGACGTTGGGACCCAGACGATATCCCAATCCAATCGAGTGCACGCTCGGATACGGCATCGCATACGAGTAGCTCAGGTTCCGCTCGCTGCTGAAGTTGACGCGGCCCGACGGCTTCTGATTGTTCAGGTCATCCGGCACCTGCTTCGTGCTCGGGCAGACGAATACCGCCGGCGCCACGTCGATGGCGCGCACGAGCAGGAACAGCGCGGCCGTCACGTCGTTGACCGCCGGGCGATTGCGTCCGAAGAAGGGGTCGGTCTCGTTCATGGTGATGCCGCCCTCGCCCACGGTGGTGAACGCGGTCGGTGGCTGCGTGGCATCGTAGCGCGTGCGCGGATACGTTCTATAATTGGTCGAATAGAGCATCAGGCCCTGGCCGATCTGGCGCAGGTTTCTGGCGCACTGGACGCGCTGGTTGACATCCTCGGCGGCCCGGACGCTCTGCATCAGCAGGGTCAGAACCATGATGGCCAGCAGCGCGACGGCGATTGGGCCGGCACACTGCGACACGGCGCCGACAATCGCGCGCCCGGAATGATGCGTTGACGTGAAGCGGTTCATGAGGGCTCCTTGTGTCAGATGACTCTGAGATGGGCCGCTCACGGCAGGCCCATGCCTTTCTTCGGTAGCAGAATCGAGTCCAGCGGCAGCTTCGGGTCGACGCCGTTGCCCGTCCGCGCGGGCGCGAGCTGCGACGGCTGCGTGGTCGAGGCGCTGACCACCGCATCGCCCCAGATGCAGTCAGCCCAATCGCCGGCCCAGCAGGTTTCGCGCCATTCCACGTGCCCGTCGCTGTAGAGCACGTTCTGGCCTTCGCCGCCGTGGTTGCGGCTGTTCATGGCCCGCTGGACGGCGGACGGTGAACTGGAGGTGGCGCTCAGATTCCCGTCCAGGTCGCCGTCGTTGCGGTCGGCGGCGATGGCAAAGGTGGACAGTGGGGCGGGATCGAGTTTGTACCCCAGGGCAAGCGCTTCCTCACTGGGGTAGGGGTTGGCGTAGGAGTAACTCAGATTGAGCGGACTGTTGAAGTTCACGCGGTTCTGAGCGCCAACGTTGTTCAGCGTGTCTTTCTCGTGAAGCGTCGCCGGACAGATGAACACATCCGGAAACACGTCGATGTGGCGGATGAGCAGAAACAGGGCGGCGCTGACATCGTTGTCGGCCGGGCGGTTGGGGCCGAAATAGGGATCGGTCTCGTTGGGCGCTGCGCCTCCAGGCAGCGCCGGCGGCGTGAAGGCGGTGGGCGGCCTGGCCGGATCGTAACAGGTGCGCGGATACATGCCGAAGTCGGTGAGATACAGCAGCAGCCCCTGGCCGATCTGGCGCAGGTTGGCGGCGCACTTCACGCGATTTGCGCGTTCCCGGGGGGCCCCCATCGACGGAATCAGAATGCTGATGCCAAACAGGATGATGAATGCGATGATCGCGACCGTCACCACGACCCGCACAACCGACCGCATATCCGTCCGCAGCACGGGCGTGGAATACTCCAGTGGCCACCGACGGGCCAGCGGCGGCTCGGGCTGTTCCGGCTGCGGGCGGGGCGAATCATTCGTTGGCGGATGCGGTTCACTCATGGCAGTCCCAGTCCTTTCTTGGGAAGCAGGATACTTCGGCGGCCACTGGCGCGGCACCGGCGCATTTGCTTGATCGGGCTGATCTGACGGCATCCCGTTGCGTTGGCTCACGAGACCTCCCCGGGAAAGATGAAATCATGTCTACGACTGCTCCTGCCGGAGGTCAATGCCAACAAGCCCACGGAGCCGACAAGGGGGCACGGGCGGCATCTCGGATGGCGACGGTGCAATAATGTAGCATGGGCGTCCTCGCCCATGCCGAAAGACGCACCGCCACCGCGCAGCACGCGCAGCACGGGCATCTTGCCCGTGTCCGTCCGCGACGGGCACGACGTCCCATGCACAGGCGCAGGCGCCCACGCTACGGCGCACCGGATGCCGTCGCACGCATTGCGGGAGTGTGCCCATTCTTCCGGGCAGCCGCTAATCCTGCCCGGCGGTGCTTTCCACGTTTGAGGCAGCGGCTTTTTGCTGTTGCAAGCGGCGGCGGAGGGAGCCCCTGGGTACACGGCCACGGCGGATCCGCAAACCCGGCCCATCGATGCCGCATTCTCTGGCGGAGTGTGGTACACTACAGCCGTGGTGCGGATGCCATCGAGCTGTGGAGGACGCATGTTGGGCGCCGTCTGGAAAACCGTGGTGCCGCTGCTGGCCGTTATGGTGTTGGGGTGCGACCGCCCGGACACCGCCGGACCGCCGCCCCCCACCACCTCCCCAGTCGGCCAGCATCCGGCGCATCCTGCCTCGCGGCCGACTCACTCGACTTTGCTGATCGGCGCCAGGGAGGTTCGCTTTCCTGCCGCGCGGGTGGTTCTTCAGCAGAGCGAGCCGACGCTCAAGCTGCTGCTGTTCACGGACGAAGCGCGCTCGGCCCTTTCGCCGGGATACTCGGGAAACCGCTACTACCTGCAGTTGTCCGTGCCCGCCGAGGATTTGGCCGCGCTGCCCGCGACCCCGTGGGTTTTCGAGGCCGGCAGCATGACGCGCGTGGAGTCGCCCGACGGCATCTTTCTGGAGGGCGACCGCAAGCAGCTTCAGCCGCACAAGGTGCGCATCGACTTTTCCCTGGCCGATGGCGAGCTGACGCTGGACCTGCACGGGGAGTTTCTCATGTTCGACATGCAGGAGGAGACCGCACCGGTGAAGGTGGAGGTGCGCGGGCATCTCACGGCCCAGCTCGAGCAGGCGGGGCGCGGCCTTCGCCCCGATGTTCCCCCGTCCCGGTAGTGGCAGCAGCGGCGCCGGCGGCGCTGTTCAACCGCAAGGACTCGTATGACCTCGATGCCTGTGGTGGCGATTGTCGGGCGGCCCAACGTCGGCAAGAGCAGCCTGCTCAACGCTCTGGCCGGTCGTCGCATCAGCATTGTGCAGGACACGCCGGGGGTGACGCGCGATCGGGTCTCCTGTCCGCTTAACATCGACGGGCGCTATATCGAGCTGGTGGACACCGGCGGCTACGGCTTTGAGGACCCCGACCATCTCACCGAGCACATCCACCGGCAGATCGAGCTGGCGATGAAGCAGGCCGACCTGGTGCTGCTGCTGGTCGACTGTCAGGAGGGCCTGACGGCGGCCGACCAGCAGATCGCATCGCTGCTTCGCCGCCAGGGGATCAGCACCGTGCTGGTGGCCAACAAGGCCGACGGCGCGCGGGCCGACCTGATGCTGGCCGATTTCGCGCGCCTGGGCATGGGCACGCCCATCGGCGTCTCGGCGCTGCACCATCGCAATCTCGACGCCGTGCTGGATGCCATCCGTCAGCGCATCAACCTCGCTGAAGCGCCCGCCGAGCTGCCCGAGCCACGGATGCTGGTGGCCATCGTGGGCAAGCGCAACGCCGGCAAGAGCACGCTGGTCAACGCCATTGCCTCGCTTTACGAGGGGCAGAGTGAGCGCGTGATCGTTTCGGAGGTGCCGGGCACCACGCGCGACAGCATCGACGTGCGCGTCGAGAAGGACGGTCAGGTGCTGGTGGTGATCGACACCGCGGGGGTGCGCAAGAAGCGGCACATGGTCACCGACGACATCGCCTACTACAGCTTCCACCGTGCTCAGCGCTCGGTGCGACGGGCCGATGTCGTACTGCTTCTCATCGACGCCACCGAGCCGGTCAGCGAGCCCGACAAGAAGCTGGCCTCCTACGTGGAGCAGCAGCACAAGCCGGTCATCATCGTCGTCAACAAGTGGGACCTGGCGCGGCAGGCCATCGAGAAGCAGCGCCGGGCCGGCGCCTCCGCAACGGACGATCGCCGGCTCATGGACGAGTTCCGCCAATACCTCGCCCAGGAGCTGCCGCATCTTTCCTTCGCTCCGATCGCCTTCGTCACCGCCAAAGAGGGACGCAACGTACAGGCCGTGCTCGACCTGGCCCAGAAGCTCTTCAAGCAGGCCGCCACGCGAGTGACCACCGGGCAGCTCAACCAGGCCGTCCGCAGCATCCTCCAGCAGCGTGCCCCCGGCAGCCCCGGGGGGCGACGGGCCAAGGTGTTTTATGCGTCGCAGATCGACGTGCTGCCGCCCACGATCGCGCTGGTGGTCAGCGACCCGGAGCTGATCGACGCAGGCTATCAGCGCTTCATCGTCAACCGTCTGCGCGAGCTGCTGCCCTACCCCCAGGTGCCCATACGCCTGCTGATCCGCCCACGCACCGGGCGGTCGACCCCGGCCGATGAAACGCCCCTCGACGAGCCGCCGCGCCAGTCCACGCCCGCGCGGAGCAATGCCCGCCGCGCATCATCGAGTGGGAAAACATCGAAGCCGACCGCCAGGCGCGGCAGGCCCGCCCTCCGCCGCCCGCGCCGCTGACGTTCCCGGCATGCACGCATCGGGTGCCCGCAGCGGTTGTCTTCCGCGCAGCCATTCTGCCGACGGCAATGTCGTCCCCTCCTCCTCACGGCGACTTGAGCCGTTCCAGACGCGCCCGCAGGCTCGGGCCCAGGGGCATGCCGGCCGACAGGAATGCCTCGATCCTTTGCAGCTCCTCCTGGGCTTGAGTCTTGTTGCCGGCCTTCACCAACGACTCGGCCAGATGAATGCGCCACTCCAGGTTGCGCGGCTCGATGGCGACGGCGGCCTGGCAGGCCTCCACGGCCAGGCGATGATCGCCCATGTTGGAGGCGATGCTGGCCAGAGAATCGCGGAAGCTGGCCACTTGCGGTTCCTTGCGCACCGCCCGTGTCGCCAAATCCATCGCCTGCTTCAGATCGCCGCCGCGTTCGGCCAGCAGCAGCGCCAGGTTGTTCATCGTGGCCGCATGTTCCGGCGAATGCTCCAGCACCTGACGATAGAGCGACTCGGCCAGTGCCGCGTCGGCGCCGGCGGCCTCGACGGTGGCGCGGGCAAACAGGATCGCGGGATTCTGAGGATGCTCGGCGGCCAGGGCGCTGACGATGGCGCGGGCCCGCTGCAGATGCGCCGGGTTGCCGGATTCGACCGCCAGGGAGCGCCAGGCGTAGGCTACTTCCACGCGGCCGGCCATGGCCGAGGGAGGCAGGTCCTCTTCGAGGCGCTGGATGTAGGCGGCGGCGCGATCGAAGTCGCGGCGGATGGTGTGAAGCCACGCCAGATCGGCAACGATGGCGGGATTCCCAGCGGACAGCCGCGCCGCGGTCTCAAGCTGCTGCTGGGCGGCGGTCATCTCTCCCGCCATGACCAGACGCGCAGCCAGTTGCCGGCGAAGGGAGACGTCGTTGGGTACCAGAGCCACAACCTCGCCGAGAAGCTTCGCCGCGCGTACATCGGCGTCGGGCGCGCTGTCGCGCGCCAGCAGTGCCGCCTGCGCAAGACGCCAGCTCGTGGCCTGATCGCCAACCAGGGCGCGGACCCGCGCAATGGTGGCGGCCAGGAACTGCGGCTGGGACTGGACCGGCGGGGCGTACAACACGGCCAGTTGAACCGTCAGATCGCGTGCCAGTGCCGGATCGCTGCCAAGCTGCACCCATGCGTCGACAGCGCGCTGGTCGCGGCAGTCGGTCAGCAGCCGCGCCCAGGCCAGCCGCCACGCCGGCTCAGGCGCCGGTTTGGATGCCATGCGTTGCGCGAACAGCTCGATGGCCGACAGCGTCTGACCCGCCTCCAGCAGGGCACGAGCCTCGGCGGCGGCCAGCTCCGGCGTCGTGCCGTAGACCGCCCGCGCCCGCTCGAGGCACGCCTGCTCCAGTCCCAGCGATTCGGCGCGGCTGACGGCGGCCAATTGCAGCAGCACCCCCTGCGGCGGTGGCTGTGGCGCCCCCAGCGCATCATTAATGGCGGCGCGGGCTGCCTCCTTCTGACCAGAGGCGCACAGCAGGCGAACATAAATCGGCATCGTGCGCGGCTCGCGCAGCCGGCCGGTCTGGAAGTCGGCAAACCACTTCAGCAGCTCGCCCCGCCGCTGCTCGTCGATCCGTTTGAAGTCGGCCAGCCACGCCTCGGCGCGCATCGCCGCGACCTCCCTCAGCGCCGCGGCCACCGACGGATCGCGCGGCAGGCGCGTGGCGGCGCGCTCGACCAGGTCGATGGCCACTTCGGTCCTTGCCTCGTCGAGATAAAGCCTGGCCGCGCGCAGCAGTGGAAGCACCCATCCGGGGCTGAGCTGATGGGCCCGCTGCAGGGCTTCAAGGGCGCGCGAGACCTCGCCTGTCGCCGCCAGGGCCTCGCCCAGGTGATAGCGGGCAAGTCCGCTGGAAGCGTCGACCGACAGGATCGCTCGCGCGGCGGCGATGATCCTGAGCTGTGCCGCTGTCGTGGGCGGCTGAGGTGCCAAAGAGGTTTCGCTGACCAGGGTGCTCCAGGCAACCGCCAGGCTGTCGCGACGGGAAGCAAGGCCCTGCGCCAGCGTGGTGGCACGCTCTTTGAGGCCCCCCTGAGCGCAGGACATGGCGACGATGGCGATCACCTCCGGGTCGGTCATGATGCGCTGATCGAGGCTGCTGCCGGCGCGAACAATGACGTCGTAGGCGCCCCATTCCCACAGCCGCCGGAACAGCAGCCGCCTGAGCTGCGAGTCGTTCAGCGCCACCGGCGCGTTGCCCATCGCCAGCACCGCTTCGTAGAACAGCTCGGCCCGTTCCATGGCCATCACCAGCATGCGCAGGTATTCCCCGTCCATGGGCGTTTGTCTGGCGGCGGCCTTCAGTTCGGCGGCGGCCTTTTCGCGGTCGCCGATCGCCAGGCGGGCCATGCCGCGAGCCAGCGCCGCTGCCGGGGCGGGGGCATCCTCCGGCACCTGCGACAGCGTGCGCGGCAGGATTTCGTCGGCGCGGCCAAGGGCGAGCATCGCCTCGATCCAGATGGCGCGGGGCTCGGGCGCCAGCGGCGAGATCGCCAGCAGCGAGTCCAGCGCCTGCACCGCCTCGGCCGGCCGGCGCATGCCGAACAGGGTCTTGCCTTTGGCGGCCAGGGCCACGGTGTCGGCGACGTCGACCGCCAGCAGCCGGTCGGCCGCTTCCAGGGCCTCGGCAAAAAGTCCCACCCGCGCCGCAATGACGGCAAGCTGCCGGCGCGTGGCCACATCCTCGGGATCCAGCGCCAGAAGGCGCCGCATGGCGGCCAGGGCAACCGGCAGGTGACTGTTGTCGGGCAGCTCCGCCGCCAGCCGCGCGGCGATGAACAGCCGCACGGCCTCCAGGTCGCGGTCGTAGCGGAGCGTGTAGCTGTCCAGGAGGCGGCAGGCCTCGGCGTAGTCGCGGCGCTGGTAGGCGGCGAACGCATCGGCGCGCATGGCGCTGTATCGCACATCCGTCGCGGGCGCCGTGGTCGAACGTCCGGTCGCGGGGACGGCGGCCGCCTCCGACGGCGCCGTGGCCGCCGGCTGCGCCCACGCCGCCGAGCCCACACACAACAACAGCGCAATGGTGCGCACGCGAAGGGGCACGGGACCTGCCTCAGTTGGCGGCTCGGATCATTTGCGTGGCCAGCGATTCCAGCCGGTTTCGGACGCGTGTGAAAACGGCCGGCACGCCGGCGGACGCGTCGGAAACGACCACGCGCTTCTGCCCGTAGGCGATCTCCACCGTGAAGGCATCGACGGCTTGAGCCGGATAGCTATCGGCCAGCGTCTGCCATTCCTCGAAGAGCCGCACGAGCTGCATGATCTGAAACTCGCTCAGTCGCATCGTGGCGTCGGCGAAGAGGCGCCCATGCGTCCGCACCGTGCCGTCCACGTCGATCGTCAGGTGGTCGTCGGTGCCGATGATGCCGCCCGTGCGGTGATAGGTTACCGGCTGAAAACTCGCCAGGACTGCGTCCCGATGAAACTCCAGTCGCTGCGGTTCCTCGGCGGCACAGCCGGCCACAACCGCCACTGTCACTATAAAGGCCCAACGCATGGCCGGCACATTGTTCCGATTCCGGCGCATCCCACAAGCACGACTACTTCACCTGCCTCACCGGCGTGGTGAGGACGGGGCCGTTGGGGTCGCGGCGCTTGCCGACGTTGCGGTAGTTGCCCCAGCCGCTGCGGTCCATCCACTTGCTCAGGGTGGCCACGAAGGGGCTTACGCGGTCGCGGGCGATCAGGCCGGTGCGATAGATGTCGTCGCCGGAGTAGTTCCACCAGTTCCAGCCGATGCCGAAGCGCTCGAAGAAGGCCAGGTAGTCGTTGAGCCACGCCTCGCCGTCGTCGCCGGGCTGGATCATGGAGATGCCGAACTCGCCGCAGTGGATGACCTGATGGTGTTTGATGCCCCACAGCAGCGCCTCCAGCCAGGGGTCGATGTGCGTGCGCTCGGTGGTGCTCATATAGCCGGGGTAATACTCGTCGTAGGCGTAGCCCCAGTGCTTGCCGTAGTGATGGAAGCTGTAGATGACGTGGTCGTCGTCGACCGGCTCCATCCACATGCACCAGTGGGGCTGGGCCCAGCCATCGCCCGACTCCCACACGATCATGTGCGTCTTGTCCTCCTCGCGGATGATCTTCGTCAGCTCCTTCATCACCTGGTTGTAGTGATCGATGTTCATCTGGGCCGGTTCGTTGAAGAAGTCGTAGGAGATGGCCCACTCGGGATAGTTGGCGTAGCGCCGCGCCAGCAGCCGCCACAGCTCGTAGGCGGTGTCGCGATGTTCGGGCCGGTCCAGCCAGAGACGCGTGCCGGTGTCCGAGAACCAGGTGAGCATCATCTGCTGCCCGGAGGCGATGCAGTTGTTCACTACCTCGTCCAGACGCTTCCACATCCGCTCGTTGTCGGGAATGATCGGCCCGGCCATCGAGCGCACCAGCGGCAGGTCCCAGTCGGCCTGAAACGCGAAGGCGTAGCGGCAGTGGTCGAAGCCCCAGTTGGCCATGCGCTGGAACATGCCGGGCTCGTCGCCCCAGGCATGGTGGTTATCTTGCGCGGTCTCCTTGGCGAACAGCTCGCCCACGCCCTTCATGACGGCCGAGCGCTTCACCGACGGCACGCGATAGGTGGCCGTGTCGGTGTTGTCAAAGACCATGTAGGTGGCGTGCTCGGAGCGATACTGGGTGGGGCGGGCGCCGCTGAGGGCGAGATTGGGGTATTTGTGCGCAAGGCCGTAGCTCAGGAGCATGGGCACCGGCGCGGTCTTCGTGCCCGCTGGCTCGCCCAGCTTCAGGTAGTTGTAGCGCACGGCGCAGGTCTGCATGGGCCCGTCGGTGAGCGTGCCTTTCTGCGGCAACGGGGCGCCGTCGCCGGCGCGCACGATCTGCGAGGCGGAGACCGGATAGTTGCGCAGCGAGTCGGCCCATGCCTGCGCCGAAGCGAAGTCGATGGGGGCATCGGCCGGCAGCGACAGCACCGCCACCCGCGCCGGGCCGGCGCCGAAGTTGAGCGTCAGGCTCATGCCGCCCAGATCGTCGCGCCCCCACGTTGCGCTGACGGGCGCGCGTTCCCCCACCAGCAGCACGTTGGTCGAGCCGCCGCGAAGCAGTATCCACGAATCGGAAGGTGCGGCGCCGCCGGCCTCAAGAACGCTGGCCGACTCGCCCAGGCGCACGCTGCGTGCCCCGGCGCTGGTGGGATACTCGGCAGTCTGCGGCGGGGCGTAGCCCTTGGCCTCCCAGCCGCGCACGACCAGCGACGGCTGGTCGGTGGCGACGATGGTGGCCGGCGACAGCGCGCTGCTCAGCAGGGTCGAGCGAACTGTGCCTTGCCCGGCCGGGAAGGCATATTCCTTCACATAGCCCATCTCCGCGGGCGTCTCGACGTAGCGCGGCTCAGCGCCCTTGACATACAACGCCAGGGTACCGCCCACGATGCCGCCAAAGTTGTCGTGGTTGTAGACGTGAATGGCGATGGTGTTCTCCTGACCGAACTTCACCAGCCGCGCCGGCACGTCGGAGACGGTATTGGGGATCACGCGCCGCTGCTCCTCGGCCTGGCGCACCTGTGCGATGGGCTGGCCGTTGATGTAGATCTGGCTCCAGTTCTGCACGTTGCCGGTGACCAGGACCAGATCCTTGCCGCTCCAGGCGGCCGGAATGAACAGCGTCTTGCGATACCAGGCAAAGCCGTTGTAGGGCTTGTTCATGCCGGTCGTCGTCTCGCCGCCGCCGCGGCCGCGCCCGCCGATGGGTGCGCGGGGGGCACGGCGGTTGTCCTCGCGGAAGCCCTGCCGCTCCCATGCCTTGGGCGCGTAGATCCGCGTCCAGCCGCCGTCCAGCGCGGCCGTGTGATAGCCGCTGGCCTCGCCCACGTTCTGCGGGTCGATGCGGAAGCTCCACATCCCATTGAGCTCGATGTATTGCGCGCCGGCCGGAAGCACGCTGAAGCTCCAGTGAGCCGGGTCGTGGCCCATCAGCTCCCGCGCGTTGAGCCAGCCGAAGCGGTCCTCGGGGAAATCATCCAGCCGGCCCAGGGCGCCGACCATGTTGCTCTTGCGCGCTGCCGATTCCAGCCGGCTGCGAATGTCCCGCGACAGATCGCCTAGGCGCCCCGTTGCCTTCTGCACCGACGCCCAGTCGAGCTGCGCATGCGCCTGCCGCGCGGATGTCACCAGAAGCGCCAGCTCGCCCAGGTCCTCGCGGATGAGCGGCGAATCCTTGCCAAGCAGCGCCGAGAGGTTCTCCAGGTGGGTCAGCTCGCGCTGTGCCGTGTAGATTGCCGTGACCGCCACTACCGGCGCCTCGGCCGCCGAGATCAGTATCGCCGCCTGTTGAGCGGCCGCGATGGCGTCGGCGAAGCGCCCGGCCTTCTGGGCAGGGATGGCCTGCGTCGTGAGGATGGTGCGCGCCTGTTCAATGAGCGGTGCGGCCAGGCGCTCCGCGCGCCGCCAGGGCAGGTCGTCGCTGAAGGAGAGCACTTCCTCGGCCGGCCGGTAGCGCCGCATGAGGAAGACGAGCTGCTCGCCGTGTTTCTGAATTCGCGCCAGGCCCTTGGCAATGGACGACTTGCCGGTTTCCTCGTCGTTGTACCAGAGCAGCCGCCCGTTGTGGGCGGTGTCATAGGCTCCGCTGCTGTCTCTCACCACCATCTTCTGTGTTCGAACACGGTTGCCGCCCTCATCGAGCCAGTCCTCCCCGGTGGCGAAGGGATATCGTTTGCCGTCGCGGCCGACGATCTCGCCCTCGGCGCAGACCCGTCCACCGCCGATAAGGAGGGTCACCTTCTCGGCGCCTTCGACAAAAGGTCTCAGGTCGTAGTCGTCTATGAGAGCGTTCTCGACCGACGAGGCGACCTGCTTGCCGTTGACGCGCAGGTTGTAGGATCGCTCGCCCCAGATGAGGATCCAGCCGCCGGCCGCGCCACCGGGCACCTCAATGGTGCGGGTCACGGCCAGTGTGGCGTTGCCGCGGCTGCCGCCGGTTACCGACACGCCTTTCCAGTCGTCTTTGTAGTACCATTTGTCGGCGCCCCGCTCCCACCAGAGCTGGGCAGCGGCCATCTGCGAAATGGCCAGGAGCGCGGCGGCGCATGCAATGATCCGGATTGCGGTTCTCATGATCGTTCCTCGATACTCAGATGGGGTGTCCTACGTCCGACCCGCGCCCTGCGCGGCAGGCGCAGCGCGGCTGGGAGTTCTTACCACGGCTTGAGGCGGCGCGTTGTGGGCAGGCGGAAGTTGCTCGAGCTGCCGCCGGCGGGAACACGAGCGTCCCCTCGTGCGCCTTCTGCCCGCGTGCCCCCGTGCCTTGGCGCCATCCGCGTGTATAATGCTGCAAGTCACCCGTCGGGGACGGAAAGGAGCAGACAGATGCCGATCACTGTGAGCAAGGCGGAAGTGTGGGCTGGTGAAATCCACGATCAGCCCGGAGGTCTGGCGGGGGTGCTGGGCGCTCTGGCCGACGCCGGCGTCAACCTTGACTGTGTCATCGCGCGGCGGCAGGCGGAGCGGCCGGGCACGGGCGTGGTCTTCCTCACTCCCGTGAAGGGCAAGAAAGCCCAGGACGCCGCCCGCGGGGCGTCGCTGGGAGTGGCCAAGACCGTTCCCACGCTGCGCGTCGAGGGCAGCGACCGCCCCGGCCTGGGGCATAAGCTGATGGCAGCCATCGCCGACGCAGGCATCAACGTGCGCGGAGTCTCGGCCATGCGGCTGGGCAACAAGTTCGTGGCCTACCTGGGCTTCGACAGCAACGCTGATGCGACGAAGGCCGCCAAGGCCCTCAAGGCGCTGGACAAGAAGCGCAAATAAGCCGGGGCGGCTGTTCAGGCCCGGCCGGCTGTGGCCAGCGGCTGGAGCTGACGGATCAGCTCCTCCACCATCCGCCGGCGCTGGCGGAGCTGTTCGTGTACGGTTTCGTTGTCGGTGTGGCGGATTTCCACCGGCAGTTCGCGGCGCTCCGTCTCGAGCAGGTCCAGCAGCAGCTCGATCTGGGCATCGGAAAAGGTGGGCTGATGCGTCATGGCGGACCTCCCGTGGTCAGGGTCTGCGTGCATCCATACGGAGCACGCACCTTATTATACCACCGCCGCCTGCAGCGCCTTGCGGATTTCCGTCAGGAGCTGTGCCACCTTGAAGGGCTTGTAGAGGACGGCCGCCAGTCCCTCCTGGCTGGCGCGGACGATGCTGTGGCTGGGATCGTACCCGAAACCGGTCATGAGGATGACTGGGACCGCCGGGGATCGCCGCCGCGCCGCCGCAAACACGTCGTAACCGCTCTTGTCGGGCATGCGGATGTCGCTGACCACCAGGTCAAACGGTTCGCGCTCCAGCAGGGCCATGGCTTCCGCCCCGGAGCTGGCCACCGCCACAACCGCCCGGTACTTCCGCAGCACGTCCGAAATCGTCGTGCGAATGTTCGGCTCGTCGTCGGCCACGAGAATCCGCGTGCCGGCGATCAGGGGGTCGTCGGCTTCCTTCACCTCGCCGGCGCCCAGCAGCGTGTTGGGGCCCGCCGCCGCCTGCCTCAGGCACCGCTGGACGGCGCTGGCATTGTCGATGATCTGTTGGAGCCGGCCGCGCAGGTCGTCCCGCCCGATGTACTCCTCCATGAGCGCCCTGGCGTCGGAGACGATGTCGTTGAGCGGGCCGGCCGCCTCGGCGCTGACTTCGTCGGCCACTTTGTGGCTGGTGCTGACCCGTTCCACCACCATCAGATCCAGGATGTTCAGCGCCAGCGCCACATAGCGACCGAAGATTTCGGCAAACTGTCTGTCGTCCTCGTTAAAGGCCGCACGCTGCCGACTCTCGATGTTGAAGACGCCGATCACCTTGTCGTGAAGGAACAGGGGCACCGTCAGCGTGCTCTTGGCCTGGTCCAGCCCGATGACATAACGCGGGTCGCGCTCCACGTCGGGGCAGATGTAGGAGCGCCCGGTGGCGGCGACGTAGCCGCTGATGCCGTGCCCCTCCGGCTTGGCGTAGAGCTCGACCTCCTGGGCCTCGGGGGGAAGGCCCACGCAGATGACCAGCTCCAGCTTGTTGGTGCGCCGATCCAGCAGGCGGATGGCGAAGTGGTCGAAATGAAGCAGGTCGCGGGTGTACTTGATGATCTTCTCTTCCAGCAGCTTGAGGCGCTGGCCCACGTTGAGCTTGCCGATCAGGTCGCTTTCCAGCCGCACCAGCTCGCGCCCGGCTCCGTCGATGGCGTCGATCTTCTGCTGCAGCCGGCGCGAACTGGTCGCGTCCCAGACCACGGCGACCACCTGCACCACCTGCCCGGCGGGGCTGATGACCGGCGAGGCAATCAGTTCCAGGTACTGGTGGTCGTCCACGTTCAGCGAGTAGCGCTTGGAGCGGTTGACGGGCGGGGCATCCGGCCCCGGCGGCGAGGTCTGCTGGCTGAACAGGTCGAACGCCTCCTTGCAGGTGCGCCGGATGCGCTCGTGGACGCGGGCCGGCCACGCCTGCATCTTGCGGTTCATCCAGTTGCAGCGGGCCTCGCCGTCAACAATGCACACCCCCTCGCCCAGCGTGTTGAGGATCAGCGTCGCCTGCTGCGACACCAAAGCCCGCTCCAGGGGCAGAAAATCGGCCGCATCCGAAAAAACCGCGTCAAACTGCTGGGAGCGCAGGGCGTCGATGGCCTGCTCGATGGAGGGCATCTGCACGACGCTGGCGTATTGCCTCAGACACTCCACCAGCGGCGCAATGGCGCCCGACTGGCCTGACAGCACAAGCACTTTGGCAGCGCGTTCTTGCACCGGATCAGCTCGCATCCAAACCCTTAATTGTATAGGCGCTGTGCGCGACGCGTCAATTTCACAGCTCACGCCCAGGGGTATGGGGGCGCGTGACAGTTTCTGCGTTGGTTGGACTCAGGATGGCCGTGGCGGAGCCTCGTTGGCACGGGCGAGGACGCCCAATGCCATCAACTTAAGATTGTTCGTAAGTCATTGTCACAGCGCGCTTT
>Ga0308417_1000649_pt1 | contig 24590 bp, 21 predicted proteins | sample HotsprSampleOS65_FD_203528 | JGI IMG/M metagenome (GOLD analysis project Ga0308417, IMG submission 203528) | Hot spring phototrophic mat microbial communities from Octopus Spring, Yellowstone National Park, Wyoming, United States - 20090730_OS65 ...
GAATGGAATCAGCGGCCGTACCAGTTCCCATTGCTCATCCGTGAGCGCGTGTCGCGTAGACATTGCCAACCTCCGTGTCGTTTTGCACCATTATAGGCAAGATTCGGGTTTTAAGACAGAGCCTAGTAGGGCTGATGCTTCCATTCGGCATGTTCTGGATCCGCTGGGATACGTCGTTTACGGAGTTGCCAAATCGCTGTTTTCTTGGTCGCTGGTACCGGTCAATGATGTCCTCTCGTGCAAACGTGTTGTGAACTACATTGCGCTCGGGCCGGCGCTGCATGCAGCCGGTCGCCCGAGTCTTCCCGAGCGACTGGCGAGGCGCCTGTCGCGGTGTTGAGCCCGCCTCCTCCAAAGCCCCGACGAATTCACCTCGTCCTAAGCGCTCTGTCGCTGCGTTGGGCCAAGCTGGCGGTACAGACACTGCTCTCACGTTCAATCCAGACGCTTCGGGTCCATCTCATCACTGATGGCGCTGAGGATGAACGCCGCATCCGTGACACGCTCTCATCAGAGCTCTTGTTCCCCACTTCTTGGTGCATTGCCTCCAAGGCTGAATGCGACGCTCTCGCGGGCGACTACTATCGGCAATTCCCCGCCATCCGTGGGTTCCGGGAGGGCCATCCCTGCTGGCGGAAGATTACTGATCCGCCCCTCTTCGCGGCCCCTGGAGAAGAGATGGTCATCCTTGACCCGGATGTGTACTTCCCAAACCGGTTCACGTTCGAGCCCACGCCCGACCGGGGACTTCTGCTTATGTGGCAGCGGCCGCACTGTCTGCTGCCGGCGGCATGCGTCCGGGCGGCCTACGGGGCGCCAGCCCGCCTGGCGCATCACACGGATATCGGAGTCGCACAGACGCGCGCCCCCCTGCCTTGGGACTGGCTCGAGTGGTTTCTTCGCCGTCTCGGCGGATCGGACATTCCGCGAGTCATGCACGTTGAGTCAATCGTGTGGGCCGCCCTTGCCATGCGCATCGGAGGCGGCTACCTCAATCCCTCCAAATGGATCTGCTGGCACCGTTCGCTCCTGAAGCGATGTCTCATGCTGGCGGGCATGGCCGGCCCGCGATTGCTGCGCCTGGAGCGGCTGCAACAGGCCAAGTGCTTTCATGCTGGCGGCGTGGCCAAGGAATGGCTCGTCAAAGCTGTCGAGCGCGGCTGGCTTAAGGGAACCGCGGACCAAACCGAACCCACGCCGATCCTTCCGTTCGAGGAACTCACACCGGCGCAATTCGAGGTGCGCGAGGTGGCCAAGCGAGTGTTCCATCGCCTGACCGGAGCGGCACTATGATCTGCGTCGTTCCACTGTGGCCGTGATGCTTGGCCATGGGCCAGACTCCATCCGTCCTCATCGTCGCCGAAAACGTCTCGGCCCGCTTCGGCGGCGAGGCGGCCATTCCGCTGCACATCTTCCGCGTGCTGCGGGCGCGTGGGATCGAGGCGTTCCTCCTCACGCACGAGCGCGTGCGGCGCGAGCTGGATGCGCTGTTCGCCTCCGATGCCGGCCGGATCAGCTACATGCCCGACACCCCGGCGCAGCGGCGGCTCTCGGCCCTGAGCGGGCACCTGCCCGACCGCGTCTGCGCGTTCAGCACCGGCCTGGCGATGTCGCTCATCAGCGAGCGGACGATGCGGGACATGGCCCGAGATCTCGTGCGCCAGCATGGCATCGCCGTGGTCCACAAGCCGATCCCGGTCTCACCACGGAGCGTTTCGCTGCTGGCCGACTTGGGCGCGCCCGTGGTCATGGGGCCGATGAATGGAAACATGGCATATCCACCCGGCTTCCGCACCCGCGAGCCGCGCTGGATCGACAGAGCAGTGAAGGCGGCGCGCGGCCTGTCCGGCGCGATGCACCGCCTGTGCCCTGGCAAACTCAAGGCCGACGTGCTGCTGGTGGCCAATGAGCGCACGCGCCGCGCCCTGCCGCGGGGCATCCGCGGCCGGGTTGAGGTCATTCCGGAAAACGGGGTGGATCTGCGAATCTGGAGCCAGCGCCCCGCCGGCGCCGCCAGCGATGGCTGCGTGCGGTTCGTGTTCCTGGGGCGACTGGTCGCTTGGAAGGGGGTGGACCTGCTGATTCAGGCGTTCTCCCAAGTCAGACAGCGGCATCGGGGCTGCACGCTGAGCATTATTGGCGATGGAGAGTGCCGCGCCGAGTTGAAGGCCAGGGCGGCGGCGCTGGGGTTGGAGGATGCCATCGAGTTCGCCGGCTGGATGAGTCAGCCCGAGTGTTCGGCGCGGCTTGGTGCGAGCGACGTGTTCGTGTTGCCCAGTCTCTACGAATGCGGCGGCGCCGTCGTCCTCGAAGCCATGGCCGTCGGACTGCCCGTGATCGCCACCAACTGGGGCGGCCCGGCCGATTACCTGGACGAAACCTGCGGCATCCTCGTGGATCCGTCCGGTCCCCAGGCGTTTGTGGACGGTCTGGCCCAGGCCATGCTCAGGCTCGCCGCCTCGCCCGAGCTGCGCCGGCGCATGGGCGAGGCCGGGCGCCGTAAGGTCGTGGAGCGCTACGACTGGGAACGGAAGGTGGACCGGCTGCTGGAGATCTACGAGATTGCGGCCGACGGATATCATCATGGCGCGGCGGCGCAGGCCTGAGCCGTTCATCTCCCCCACCGAGCCCGACTGGGACCGCGAGCGCCCGCGGCGGATGTGGGACCCCTCGCGGAAACTCCTGCGGGCGATTCGCAGCTTTCAGCGCTGGCGCGCCCGGCGCGGGCCCATCGCCGTGCTCTTGTGCAAGTGGTGCGTCCTGCGGCACCGTTTCTGGTCGGTCGTCTGTGGCGCAGACATTCCCATCGACTGTCAGATCGGCGGCGGGCTGCTGCTGACCCATCCCAACGGCGTGGTCATCAGCCCCGAGGCGCGCATCGGCGTCAATTGCCTGATCTTCCAGCAGGTAACCATTGGCAGCGGCGGCCCCATCGACGGGCATCCCATCATTGGCGGCCACGTGGACATCGGCGCCGGCGCGAAGATTCTGGGCGGCGTGCGCATCGGCGATCACGCCAAGATCGGGGCCAACGCCGTGGTCCTCTGCGACGTCCCCGAAGGCGCCACGGCCGTGGGCGTGCCGGCGCGGGTGATTGAGGGAAACCGGAATGCTGCTGGCGGCTCCAATCCAACCTGAGCGATGCAGGCGGTAGTCGAACTTATGGTCGACGTGCGGCGCCGGCTGCGCGATGCGGAACACCTGCTGGTACTCCCCGTTCCGTTTCACTACCAGGACGGCCGACTTCTCGTTGAATACCAGGCACACATCGGCCTTCGGAGGTGGCTGGAGAACTTCGCGTCGCTGATTGTCGCTGCGCCCGTGTTGCCGCCAACGGTCCGCCTGACGAGCACGATTATCTGGTCAGAGCCCAGCGACGTGATGGACCGGATTCAGTTCGTTCCCCTGCCCTGGGCATATTCGGCTGTGGAGTGCTTCCGATACTACGGAACGGTCCGCCGAACGCTCAGAACCTGCATCCGAAGCGCAAGATACCTTCAATTCGCGATAGGGGGCCTGCACGGCGACTGGGCCGGCGTAGCGGCGGAGGAGGCGATTGCTCTGGGGAGGCGCTACGCCGTGCATATGGACTGGGTGGCGCACGAGGTGACGTGGCGGTCGGCCAGATCGCAGCAGCCCGCTCGCCGTATCAAGGCATGGTTGAGCACAGGCGCGATGCGCCGCTGGCACCGCCGCCTGATTCGCCGCTCGAGTCTGGCGCTGTGTCATGGCGCTGATTGCTTCACCGCCTACGCGCCCTGGTGCTCTTCGCATAGCGTGCCGCATCTGATTCATAACCTGCTCATCGAAGGGGAGGATCGCATTTCAGCGGACGCCGCCAGCATGAAGGCGGCCGCCTGCGAGGGACAACGCCCTCTGCGGGTCTGTTACGCCGGCAGGATCGACGCGATGAAGGGTCCGATCGACTGGGTCCGCGCCGTGGCATGCGCGCGGGACGGCGGCGCGGCGATCGAAGGCATCTGGATCGGTGACGGACCCATGCGACCGGCGATGGAAGACGAAATCGCGCGTCTGCGTCTGCAGAACACTGTCTCTCTTCCGGGCTTCGTGGCCGATCGCGGACGAGTGCTTGAATTGCTGCGGGATTCCGATCTGATGCTCTTTACCCACCTGACACCCGAGTCCCCCAGGTGCCTGATTGAGGCGCTGCGCTGTGCCACACCGATCGTCGGTTACCAGAGCGCATACCCTGCCGACCTCATCTCGGAGCACGGCGGCGGCCGTCTTGTACCCATGGGGGACGTCACGGCGTTGGGCGAGGTACTGAGGACTCTGGCCTCTAACCGAAACGCTCTGCGCGATCTGATCTGTCGCGCCTACCGCGAAGGTGAAAGGTTCTCAAGCTCGGCCGTTTTCCGCCATCGCAGCGAACTGATCAAACGCCACCTCGGCGGGTATCCGAGATAGTGGGCATCACCAGCGGCGGTTACGATGAATACGAATCGGCTTACCGACAACCTATGGTTGTTGCGGGTGTGCCAGGACGTGAGCACATGGAGGGCGATGAAGGGACGACTTCATGATGAAAGTCCCCTGAGGCGTCTTTGCCTTAGAGGCCTGCCTGGCCCGATCAGCTGTGGGGCAGACTCCACGGACATTGCGGTCGTTTGGGAGCTGTTCAGAGGCAGAGAGTATGCGCTGGTCGCCGGGCCGTGGGTGTTTCGGACGGTGCTGGACTGCGGCGCGAATATCGGCGTATTTCTGGCCTGGGTCGTGAGTTCCTGGGGTCGACCGCCGGGGCGCTACGTCGGCGTCGAGCCAGATCCGGACTGTTTCCCAATCCTGTGCCGACAGGTCGAGTCGCTCGGAGTTGAGCGAGTAGCAGAGGTGATACAGGCTGCCGTGTGGGACCGCACAGACGATGTACCGTTTGACAACTCGGGTCCGAGTTGGTCTCACTGCGTCGGCGGGCAAGGGAACATGAGAGTTCGGGCTATCACGGTCGAAGGGATATTGGATCAGGCTGGGCTCGCGGAATGCGATCTGCTGAAGTTGGACATTGAGGGAGCGGAAATGACGGTTCTACCCACAATCACGCGCTGGGCATCACGAGTCAAAGTGATCGTTGCCGAGTTGCATGGCAGCGCAAACTACCAATGGTTCCGGCAAGTAGTGGAAAGCGTCGGATTCCGGGCATATCCGGCTGGGGCTCTGTTCCTCGGACACCCATCCGCAGTAAGGCTGGACGCAATGGATTCCCTGGGTATGGATTGGTCTAGGCTACATAGTTAGAGCCCATCTGATGGCGTGCGAATCTGTGGTGGTACCGCAATGATTTCGGTCGGCGCTGTGGTCATTGGCCGGAACGAAGGGGAACGACTACATCGTTGTCTGGAGTCGATCGCCGCTCGTATGCGGTCAATTATATACGTAGACTCCGGATCGAGCGATGGCAGTCCCGAATTGGCTCGCGGGATGGGCTTTGACGTCCTGGAGCTGGACCTGTCAACCGGCTTCACGGCCGCACGCGCCAGAAACGAGGGACTGCGGCGGCTGTTGAGCCTGTGCCCCGACCTCCAGTTCGTCCAGTTCGTCGACGGCGACTGCGAACTCCGCGAAGGCTGGCTGGCGACCGGGGCGCAGGTGCTGGCGTCGCGGCCGGACGTGGCCATTGTGGCCGGGCGGGTCCGCGAGCGGCATCCGGAGAATTCGTGCTACAACCGCCTGTGCGACATGGAATGGAACACGCCCGCCGGCGAGGTCGAGGCCTGCGGCGGCATCTTCATGGCCCGCATCAGCGCCTTTCAGGCCGTCGGCGGCTTCTCGCCCCACGTCATCGCCGGCGAGGAGCCGGAGCTGTGTCTGCGCCTGCGTCAGGCCGGCTGGAAGATCCTGCGCCTCGACGCCGAGATGGTCCTGCACGACGCCCAGATGATGCGCTTCGGCCAGTGGTGGAAGCGCGCCACGCGCGGCGGGCATTCCTTCGCCGAGCACGTCTGGATGCATGGGCGGGCGGCACGCAGCGCACTGCGGCAGGTGATGTCGATGCTCCTCTGGGCCATCCTACTTCCTGCTGTTGCGCTTGGGCCAGCCTGGCCCACGCGCGGGTTGAGCCTGCTGCTGCTGGCCGGATACGCGCTGCTGTGGCTGCGGGTGTATCGGCGCAAGGCCCGCGAGGGCCTGCCGCGGCCCGATGCGCGGCTCTACGCCACGTTCATCCTCATCGGAAAATTCGCCGCGCTTCAGGGCGCTGTCAGGTTCCTGTGGCGGCGGCTGTGGCGGCGGCAGTCGACCATCATCGAATACAAAGCCGCTCCCGCCGCCACCTCCAAGTGACCGTCGCCTACCTCGTCAACCAGTACCCCCACACCAGCCACAGCTTCATCCGCCGCGAGATCGCGGCCGTCGAGGCGGCGGGGCTGCCCATCGCGCGCTTCTCTATCCGCCGCTCCATGGGCGAGCTGGTCGATCCGGCCGACTTGGCCGAGGTGCAGCGCACGCGCTTCGTCCTCTCGGCCCGGCCGGCAGCGCTGCTGCTGGCGGCCGCGCGACGGGCGCTGACCCGGCCGCTGCGGTTTCTCAGTGCCCTAACCACGGCATGCGCCATGGGCTGGCGCTCCGATCGCGGCCTGGCGCGCCACCTGGCATATCTGGCCGAGGCCTGCATCCTCTGCGACTGGCTGGCCGGGGCGAAGATTCAACACATCCACGCCCATTTCGGCACCAACGCCGCCACGGTAGCGATGCTCTGCGGCCTGCTCGAGGATGTCTCCTTCAGCTTCACCGTCCACGGGCCCGAGGAGTTCGACCGGCCACAGATGCTGGGGCTCACCCGCAAGATCGAGCGCGCCAGCTTCGTCGTGGCCATCAGCGACTTCGGCCGGGCGCAACTGATGCGGTGGTGCGAGCCGGCGCACTGGCCGAAGATTCACGTCGTCCGCTGCGGCGTCGACGAGGGCTTTCTGCAAGCAGAGCCGGTGCCGGCGCCGCCTGAGCCACGCCTCGTCTGCGTAGGGAGGCTGTGTGAGCAGAAGGGCCAGTTGCTTCTGGTCGAGGCCGTGGCGGCGCTGCGGCGCGAGGGCATCGCGGCGAAAGTCGTACTGGTGGGCGATGGACCGATGCGCGGGCACATCGAAAGTCTGGCCCGCCACCTGGGCGTGGAGCACCTGATCCCTCTTGCCGGCTGGCAGAGCGGTCAGCGCGTACGCGAGGAGATCGTCGGCTCACGGGCGCTGGTCCTGCCGAGCTTCGCCGAGGGTCTGCCCGTGGTCATCATGGAGGCGCTGGCGCTGGGCCGTCCGGTCATCAGCACCTACGTCGCCGGCATTCCCGAACTGGTGAAGCCCGGCGTCAATGGATGGCTCGTGCCGGCCGGATCGGTAAGCGATCTGGCCGCCGCCATGCGCGAGGCGCTGCTGGCGCCCGTCGAGCGTCTGAGCGAGATGGGCCAGGCGGGCGCCCGCATCGTCGCCAGACGCCACAACGCGAACACCGAGGCGCGGAAACTGGCGACCCTGTTTGGCGAAGCCGTCGCCCGGCGTTCGTCCACCGAGGCAACGGCGATGGCGGTTCGTAGCACGGGCGTTCCGCCCGTGGGCGCGGACACGGGCAAGATGCCCGTGCTACAGAGCGGCCGTGCGGTGGGCACCGTTATACACCCTTCCGCAGATCGATAGTGTCCGTCCTCCCCACCATTCTCTGGCTCCTGGCCGCCGCGGTGCTGATGCCGCTGGCGGTTTTCTGCACAGAGTGTCTTCTGAGCCTTCCGCGCCGATCGAAGCGGGCGCGACAGGCCCCGGCCAAGCGCCCGCGAATCGCGGTCGTGATCCCCGCCCACGATGAGGAACAGATAATCGGTCAGACCGTGGCGTGCGTGGTCGGACAACTCGCCCCGGACGACCAGCTTCTGGTCGTGGCCGACAACTGCACCGACTCGACCGCGCGGGTCGCGGCGGCCGCGGGCGCCGTCGTTATCGAGCGGCACGATGCGGATCGGCGCGGCAAGGGCTATGCGCTGGACTTCGGCATCTCCTGGCTGCGCCGGCATCCGCCGCAGGTTGTTGTCTTCCTCGACGCCGACTGCCGCGTCGAAGAGGGATGTATTGAATCGCTCGCGGAAACTGTGGCGGAGTCTGGCCGGCCGGCCCAGGCGGTCTACCTGCTGGCCCCGCCCGCACAGCCGTCGGTTCGAGACCAGCTCTCGGCCCTGGCATTCCTCGTCAAGAACCTCGTGCGGCCGCTTGGACTGCGACGTCTGGGCGGGCCCTGCGTACTCACCGGCACGGGCATGGCCTTCCCATGGCAAGTCATCGCCGATGCCCCGCTGGCCAGCGGAAATATCGTCGAGGACATGCAGCTCGGTGTGGACCTGGCCATCGCCGGGTATCCGGCAATTCTGGCCGACGCGGCGACGGTGCGGGGCCAACTTCCCCAGGGCGCCCAGATCGCCGCCACTCAACGCCGCCGCTGGGAACACGGCCATCTCCAGACCCTCCTGACCCAGGCGCCGCGCCTTCTTGGTCAGGCCCTGCTACAGCGCCGTTGGGACCTGCTGGCGATGGCCATGGACCTGGCCGTGCCGCCCCTGGCGCTGCTCGTGATGCTCTGGGCGCTCATCACCGCCGCCGCAGCCGCCGCGTGGTGGCTGGCGGGCATCGGCGGACCACTGCTGGCAATGCTGGGTGGGGGACTGCTGCTGCTTCTGGCCGTCGTCGCCGCATGGGCGCGATTCGGGCGCGGCATCATGCCCGCGCGGGCCTTGCTCGCGGTGCCGTTGTACGTAATCTGGAAGCTGCCGCTGTACGCCGCGTTCCTCTTTCATCGTGAGAAGGCCTGGGTGCGCACGCGGCGACAGGAGGGCTGAGCCGAGGATCGACATGGCCGCCAGCGCCACCGCAACCGCGTCGCAGTATCTGTCCCAGTTGAGCCAACTCGCCGGGCGCCTCGATGCGCGCGCCATCGACGCCCTGGCCGACTCGATCTTCGCGGCCTGGAGCAACCAGACCAGCGTGTTTATTTTCGGAAATGGCGGCAGCGCCCTGACCGCCAGTCATTGGGCGTGCGACCTTGTGAAGACCGCGGCGGTCGCCGGACAGCGACGCCTTCGCGCTGTGAGCCTGGTTGACAACATGGGCCTGGTCACGGCGCTGGGCAACGATATCAGCTTCGATGAGGTCTTCGCCTTCCAGTTGGAGTCGTACGCGCGCGCGGGCGATCTGGCCGTGGCGATCAGCGCCTCGGGCAACTCGCCCAATGTCCTGCGCGCCTGCCAGTGGGCCCGGGAACACGGCCTGCTCGTCGCCGCTCTGACCGGCTTTGCCGGAGGCAAGCTGCGCTCGCTGGCCGACATCCACGTCAACGTTCCCAGCGAGAATTACGGCCTGATCGAAGACCTTCACATGTCGGTGGGGCACATCGTCGCGCAGGCGCTACGGGGGCGGGTCGCCGCGGCCGCGCCCGCGCAAACTCGCTGAACCGGCGCTGAAGCGCGCCGGCGGGACGTGTCCGTTTCCACCTGTAACCAGCATCCGTCCAACCGCCTCGAGGCGGCTCGGCCATCGTGTCGGGTTGTGCGCATCGCCGGGCTGCGCATCGACGCCCTCAGCGAAGCGGAGTGCATCCGGCGGATCATGGATGATCTGCGGGTTGGCCGCGGCGGCTGGGTGATCACGCCCAATCTCGATCACCTGCGCCGGGTCTGCCGCGACAGTCGCCTGCGGCGCATCTATGAGGAAGCGAGCATCATCGTCGCCGACGGCATGCCGCTAATCTGGGCCTCGCGGCTCCAGGGAACCCCCCTGCCGCAGCGTGTGGCGGGCTCGACCCTTATCTGGACGCTCAGTGAGGCGGCCGCCGCCAATGGCCGAAGCGTCTATCTGCTGGGCGGAGCAGCGGGTGCCGCGGACCGGGCGGCAGCGGTTCTGCGGTCGCGTTATCCGGACCTGCGCATCGCCGGCACAAGCTGCCCGGAAATGGGATTTGAAAAGGATCCGACACAGATGGCGGGCCTAATCGAGCGGCTGCGATCAGCCGATGCGGATATCGTGTACGTGGCTTTGGGTTCGCCCAAGCAGGAATGGCTGATTCATCGGGTGCGCCACTGTCTGCCACATGCATGGTGGCTGGGCGTGGGCATCAGCTTCAGCTTCGTGGCCGGCCAGGTGGCACGTGCGCCACTGTGGATGCAGCGCATGGGACTCGAATGGCTGCATCGGCTGTCACAGGAGCCCCGGCGACTGATGCGGCGATACCTTGTCGATGGTCTGCCGTTCGCGGCCTGGCTGCTGACCCACGCGATCCTGTCGCGTCGGGCCGCGCGTGCGAGCCGCGTTGGAACCGCGCCTGGCGGCGTACTGATAGAATAGAGCGATGGGGGTACTTTGGCAATCTGCGCCGGCTTGTTGGGCCGGGTTGAGATTCCCGTGGTTGCCGCGCCGGAACGAGGCTATAATGCTCTCGGTAGGGCATCCGGGAGAGCGGAGAGAGTCCCCCGGGAGAGCGGAGAGAATCCCCCGCTTGCGTCATTTCAGGAGTGCTATGGCTGTCGTTGCGGTCATGAGAGCTGCGGCGGAGAGTAGTGAGGCCATCGTGCCGAATCTGGCCGCGGTCGTGTTGCTGGGCGGGTCGGTCCGTCCGCGCAAGCTCAGCGAGGTCATCGGCCGCCCCATGTTCGAGTTGCCGTTGCGGCCGGGCTTTACCATCCTCGACCACTGGTGCCGGGAGGTCGCATCGCTCGGCGATGGCGCCCACTGCATGAAGCTTCGCGTCATGATGGAACGCGCCGCCGCCGAGCCGCTGGTACCGGCGACCCAGGCTGATGGCGTGGATTTGAGCATCGAGCGCGACCCCTTCGAATACCGCGGCACCGGCGGGGTGCTGCGCGACCTGGCTGTGGCGTATGAGAATGACGAGCTGCTGCTCGTGGCCAACGCCGCGCAGATTCTCATCCAGCCGCTGAAAGACCTGGTGGCGCACCTGGCCGGCATGCGCGCGGACGTGGCGGTGCTCTCGCACCTGGACGGGACCGTTGGCGGCACATACCTGATCCGCTGCGGCGTGCTGCGCGAGCTGCCCGCGTCGGGATTCCTCGATCTGAAGGAACAGGCTTTGCCGGCCATCGCCGCGCAGCACATCGTGCGCGTGTACGAGTCACGTCAGACGGCGACCCTGCCGGTCAGAACGCTGTCCGACTACACCACGGCGCTGCGCTGGCACCACCGGCTGCTGTCGGGCCGCAGCGCCCAGCCCGACCCGTTGGAGGAGGATCTCGAGCCGGCGTTCGCCCTGGTTGAGCCGGGCGCCGAGGTTCATCCCGCTGCGCGGCTTCACGACTCGGTGGTGCTGCGCGGCGGCCGTGTCGAGGCCGACGCGACGCTGGTGCACTGTATTGTCTGCCCGGGCGGCGTGGTGCGCCGCGGCCGCATGATTGTCGACGAAATCGTGGCCCCCGGGCATAAGGCCGACTGATTCAACCCGCGTATGCGTGCGATCCTGTCAACACGACGTTTGACACCGTGGCGCGGCATGGCCGCGCTGCTCATGGCGGCGCTGAGCGTCGCTGTGACCTTCAACGCCTGGGCGGACATCGTGCATATCGCGTGGGTCGACGAGGAGTCCAGTCACATCTTTCTGGTCCTTCCGATTGCGGCCTGGTTGTTCTGGGTGCGACGCAGCCGCCTGCGCTACTGCCGGTTCGGCGCCAGCTACCTGGGCCCGCTGCTGGTGGCCGCCGGCTGGCTCCTGGGCACATGGGGATTCCATCGCGGCATTCAGTCGTTCTATCATTTCGGCGCCGTGGTCGTGGTGGTAGGCGCGGCCGTGACGGTCCTCGGCGGCGACGTGCTGCGCAAGTTCCTGCCGGCCTTCGCCGTCCTGGTCTTCCTGGTGCCGGTTCCCGGACGTGTGCGGCTGGCAGTCTCCATGCCCCTGATGACTGCCACCGCCGCCGTCACGCAGACCACCTCCGAGGTCCTGGGCGTTCCCGTGGAACGCACCGGCAACCTCCTGAGCATTCAGGGTCAGCACATCACGGTCGCCGAAGCCTGCAACGGTCTGAGGATGGTCTTCGCCCTGGTGCTGGTGTCCTACGCCTTCGCCTTTGGCGAGCCGTTGCGCAACTATGTCCGATTCCTGATCCTGGCGATGAGTCCGCTGTCGGCCATCGTCTGCAACGTCATACGCATGGTGCCGACTCTCTGGTGGTATGGCTTCGGCACCCAGAAGGCGGCCGAGCGCTTCCATGACCTGGCCGGCTGGATCACGCTGGGCGTCGCCTTCCTGCTGCTGATGGGCATCATCCGCGTGCTGCGATGGGCCCTGGTGCCGGTCAGTCGATACACGCTGGCCGCCGAGTAACACAGACACGCCATGAACGCGAGTGGTCTGACAATTCTGCCCGTGGTGCTGAGCGTTGGCCTTCTGGCCGGACTCGCTGTGGAGGGCCGCCTGCGGCCAAAACCAGCCGACGCGGCGCCTTTTCATGAGAGGGCGCGCCAGCAGGCCGAGCAGATGCCGCTGGAAATCGGCAACTGGCGCGGCCAGGAGCATCCGCCCGAGCCGGCGGCCACCAGACTGCTGCGCCCCAACGTCATCCGGCAGATTTCCTTCGTCAACGAGGTTACCGGTCGCTCGGCCAGCCTTCTGCTCGTGCAGTGCCACAACGCCCGAGACATGATCGGCCACTACCCGCCCAACTGCTACGGCGGACAGGGTTGGACGGAGGAGCAGCGCAGGCCCCTACTGCTGCAGTTGAGCCAGACCAGTCTGCCGGGTCGCGAGTACCGCTTTTACCGCGTGCGGGGGGGCCAGCGGGAAACACAGTATATCTGGAACGTGCTGATACTGCCCAGCGGACGTCTGGTCGATGATATGAGCGAGGTCGAAGAGGCCGCCGCCGACTATCAGCGCTATTTTTACGGTGCGGCACAGTTGCAGGTGGTGGTATCCGGGAATCTGGAGGAGCCGGAACGCCGGGAGATTTATCGGGAGCTGATCGAGGCCAACTGGCCCATGCTGAAGGTTCTCAGCTCCGGAGGGTCCAGATGAGTCAGGAAATCCAACTCCGCCCGCAGGGGGATCTGCCGGACGTGGCCGACCCGTTCGGCAGCCATTCCTCCGCACAACCGCAGCAGACCATCTTCCATAAGCTGCACGCGGTGCTTCGCGGCCGCTACCACTGGTGCGTTCTGCTCGGCCTGGTGCTGGGCGCCGCCGGCGGGGTCTGGGGTTACCTCTCGCAGCAGCGCGAGTACTTGTCCAGGGGAATGATCGAAATCTTCCCCGAACTGCCGCCCATCGTGAGCCCGACGATCGAGACGACCCCCCTGAGGATGTACGACCAGTACATGAACACCCAGGTGGCGCTGATGACCGGAGAACGGATCTTGCGGCAGGCCATGAGCACGCCCGAATGGCGGAGTCTGGATCGCAGGGTAGAGGATCCGCTGGTCGACTTTCAGTCGCGGCTCTCGGTCAGCCGTAACAATCAGCTCATCATCGTGTCATTTCGCGATCCCGATCCCAGGGCCGCGCGGGCGGCGGTGGCGGGCGTCGTCGGCGCCTACAACAGTATCTTCGTCGAGGCGGAAGTCGCCAAGGACAAGGCCGTGCGCGACGAGCTGGACCTGCGGCGGCGGCAGTTGGAAGCCGAACGCGACACACTTCAGGGCAGAATCCAGGAAGTGCTCAGAAGGCACAATACCGATGATCTCAAGACGCTGCATGCCGCCAGGATGCAGCAGCAACTGAAGCTCCAGGAGGAGCTGGACGCGATCGAGAGAGAGCTGCGCGAGCTGGAGACCGCCCTGGCCTCCAGTCCGCCGGTTCCCGGCGATCCGGCCGAGCTGACCATCGAGCAGATCGGGCGGCGGGATCAGCGGATGGAGGGCCTGCTGCGCGAGCGCCAGAATCTCCAGGACAACAGGATCGTGCTCGTGGAACGCCTCGGCGAGAACCACCGCGCGGTCCGCGACGTCGACGACGCCCTGCGCCGCCTGCAGCTCCAGATCAACCGGCGAGCGGAGGAGTGGCGCGCCTCGGCCCGGGAGGCCCTCAGCAAGGGCAACCTTGCTCCCCTTGATCCGCTGCGCGGACGCCAGGAGCAGCTTCGCCAGGTCCAGAAGGCGCTGCTCGAGCAGTATGACAGGAATCAGCAGGAACTGGTGAGCCGCGCCCGCGACATGTTTGAGGTTGAGCGGCTCCGCACCGAACTGGAGCGGAACACCCAGTTCTACTCTCAGATCCTCACCCGCATTCAGCAGTTCGACACCGAGAAGCGCAGTCAGATCGTGGATCGCAGCCGCGTGAAAATCCACGAGAGCGGCACCGAGCCCCGGCTCGTCCGCGACGGACGTCGCCGCTACGCCATCGTCGGCGGCATCGGCGGCATCGGCCTGGGTTTCGCCATTGTCCTGGGACTCAGTCTCCTCGACCGCCGCTTCCGCCGCCCCGAAGATGTCCGAGCCAGCGCCCCGCTCAGCCTTCTGGGCGTCCTGCCCAGTCTGCCCGAGGACCTGGCCGACCCCGAACAGGCCGCGGTTGCGGCCCACTGCGTGCATCAGATCCGTACGCTGCTTCAGATCGGCGCCGGCGGCGGCGACCGGCGCATCATCGCCGTCACCAGCCCCGCCAGCGGCACCGGCAAGACCAGCCTTGCGCTCTCACTGGGCGTCTCCTACGCCGCCGCCAACTGTCGCACCCTCCTGATAGACTGCGACCTCGTCGGCGGCGGGCTGACCGCCCGCGTCGACACTATCGTCCGCCGCAAAATCGGCCAGATCCTCCAGCGCGAGGGACTGATCACCCAGCAGCAGCTCGACATGGCGATGAAGCTGGCGCGGAATTCCCAGAAGAAGCTGGGCGAGATCCTCGTCGACCTGGGTTACCTCACCCCCGACGATGTTCAGCACGCCCTGACGCTTCAGGAACAGCGCCCGCTGGGCATCATGGATGTGCTGGCCGGCGAGAAGCTGGAGAACTGCGTCGCGGAAACAGGCATCCAGGATCTGTGGATCCTGCCGCTGGGGGCGGCCCTGCCCGGCGACGTCAGCAGGTTCTCCCCCGCGGTCATTCGCAGCCTCTTTGCCCAGGCCCGCGAGCAGTTTGACGCCGTTCTCGTCGACACCGGTCCCCTCCCCGGCAGTCTCGAGGCCTCGGTCGTCGCCGAGGCCGCCGATGCCGTCGTGCTCGTCGTCTCGCGCGGCGAACACCGCCCCCTGGCCGAGAGATCCATCCGCCATCTGGCCGAGATCGGAGCGGTTGTGGCCGGCATGGTCTTCAACCGCGCCGAAGGCCGCGACGTCGATCTGGTCAGCACCACGGCAAGGCTCAGTTCCTATGGGCGCGGCGCCCGCTCGGTGCCGCCTGCCGAGGTCGTGACCGTGGATTCTCCCAAGTTCGGACCCATGGCTCGCGCCGTGGCCAGCCGCGGCGTGGGCAAGCCTCAGGACGGCAGCGAGTCATGATCAGCTCAGCCGATCCATCCATCACCACGGTCGGACCGACGGTCTGGGGCCTCTCAGCCGTGCAGGTGCACGACCGCTTCTGGGCGGCGCGGGGGGTGCAGGTGGTGCGCCAGGGCGAACCCTCCGAGATCGTGGACGATGCCGAGCTGTTCCTGCTCACCGATGCCCGCACCCTCACGGTTTTCAAGCTTACCCGCGCGGTTGACGCCCTGAGCTGGCTGAAGCCCGACGTGCTGGCCGTGCGCCTGCACGACTCGCGCGATCGCGGCTACCGCGAGCGCGTGATCAGCGGTCCCGACAGTCGCTTTCTCCGCTTTCAGCGCCTCTATGGCGGGTCCGATCCCCGTCTGGCCCGCGTCGCCCTGACCCCCGAGCGGCGCCTGGCCCAGTTGTGGCAGAAGGCCCTCGACCTGCGCAGCGCCTGGCGCCTGCTGCGCGAAGAGGCACCTCGCTCGCGCCGCAGCGTGCTGTCCCTGGCCGGACGCGTCTACGACCGCGGCGAGCCGGCCGAGGTCATGCAGTTCCTCCGCGAGCTGGTGCAGGCATGGCGTTCTCCGGCCTCTACCATTCCCGGCCTCGTGGAGCACCGCAGCAGGGTCTGGGCGTACGAATCCTCGCAGATTGAGCCGGGCACTACGTTCGTCGGGCCCGTGTGGATCGGCGCCGGCCGCCGTCTCAATGGTCAGGCCAGCATCGTTGGACCGCAGGTGCTCTGGGACGATCCGTCGGCCAGGCCCGCCGTCGACACGCTTCAGTGGGACCAGATCGAGCCGGCCGTCAACTTCGCCCGCCCCATCGCCCCCCGCCGCCGGGCTCCCCTGGCCCTTCTGGCCAAGCGCGCTTTCGACATCGTGTTCGCCGCCACCGCCCTGCTGTTGACCCTGCCGCTGTACCCGATCGTGATGATCGCCATCTGGCTCGAGGATGGTCGGCCGTTCTTCTTCCGCCACAAGCGCGAGACGCTGGGCGGACGGGAGTTCAACTGCATCAAGTTCCGCTCGATGCGGAAGGACGCCGAACAGATCAAGCAGCAGTTGGCGGAGCAGAATCAGGCCGACGGGCCGCAGTTCTTCATGGACGACGATCCGCGCCTGACGCGGGTGGGCAGGTTCATCCGCCGTACCTACATTGACGAGCTTCCGCAGTTCTGGAACGTGCTGATGGGAGACATGAGCGTGGTCGGCCCGCGCCCCAGCCCCTTCAGCGAGAATCAGTTCTGTCCGCCGTGGCGCGAGGCGCGCCTCAGCGTCAAGCCCGGCATCACCGGCCTGTGGCAGGTCCGCCGCACCCGCCGCCAGGGGTTGGACTTTCAGGAGTGGATTCGTTACGACATTGAATACGTGCAGAAGGCCAGTTGGCTTCTGGATGTCCGGATCATCCTGGAAACTATCGCACTTGTGGCCCGGAGAGCCTTCCGACCATGACAATCAGAGCAAAGACGAAGCGCAGACTGGTGATCCTGCTGGTCTGCGTGGTTGGCGTTGCCGTCGCGGTCAGCGCTTTTGTCGCCCTGCGCATGCAGCGGCAGCGCGCCTGGTACCTGTCGCAGCGGACCGAGGGCATGGCTTTGTACGAGCGCGGCGAGTACGAGAAGTCGCTGCTTCCGCTGAGCCTGTACGTCAGCCGCTACCGCGACGATGCCGAAGCGCTGTACTGCTTCGCCATGGCCCGTAAGCACGTTGAAACCGCCGACGGCCGGCACGTCGAGAATGCCGCCCGGCTGCTGCAGCGATCCATCGAGCTGGATCCGACCCGCACCAGCGCCTGGCGCGAGCTGGCCCTCCTGTTCACTTCCGCCGGCATGGTCACCGAGGCCATGACCGCTTCTGAAAGGTGGCTGGCTGTCAATCCCAACGATGCCGAAGTCCAGTTGGTCAAGGCCCGCGCTCACCTGCAGCAACGCCAGTTCGCCGAGGCCGGCGAGATCCTTCAGTCGCTGGTGGCCGCCGACCCGTTGAACTACGAGGCCCAGGAGCTGCGGCTATGGGTCCTGGCCGAGACCAACCGGCGGGGCGAAATCGTGCCGGAGGCGCAGAAGCTGGCGGAGGCCCACCCTGCCGATCCGCGCGCCCTGCTGCTCATGTCCATTGCCTACGGCGTGGCTGGCGATTTCACCACCGATGCCCAGCGACGGGAGCACTGGCAGTTCGCGCAGCAGTTCGACAAGGATCTGTCCACGATCAGGGGTGATCTGGGCGGGCTTGCCATGCCGCCGCCCGATCGCATGGCCGAGGCGCTGGCTCGCATCTTTGCCCGCCTGGCCGCCCGCCAGCCGCATCCCGACGCCACCTTCAGCAAGGCCCTTTTCGATCATCTCCAGCGGCGGCTGGGCCTGCCCGTGGAGGCGCTGGCCAGCATCGAGAAGGCCAGCATTCCCCCCGACGATGCATGGGTCCGCTCCACCCTGATTCCGAGACTCTGGGAGTTTCAGAGCTACGACCGCGTTGACAGGCTCGCCAGTCAGATCAATCTCTCAGCTCTGTCCCCCATCAATGTTCAGACCCTGGGGCTGCGAGCCATCGCCCTGGCTCGGCTGAACCGCGCCGCCGAAGCCGAGCCTATCCTTCAGCGGCTGGAACAGCAGACGCGAAATCCTCTGGCCCTGGCCTGGGCCGCCGTGGTGCGCGACCTGCATCTCGACAGCGCCGAGCGCCGCGCCGACCGCCTCCGCCATGTCATAACGGCCATTCAGGCGGCCATGCAGGAGCAGCGCAACGCGCCCTACCCGTATCTGCGGTACTTCCGCGGCGATGCGCTGCTGGCCCTGGGCGAGCGCGAGCAGGCGGCCGAGTTCTACCAGCAGGCCAGCAGCTTCGCCCCCTACTGGGCCGCACCCCATGCGCGGCTCGCACGCATCCACTTGGAGCGCGGCCAGTTCAAGGAGGCCCGCGAGCATGCCATGATCGCCTCCAGCCTGCTGCCAAGCGCCGAAATGGCCATCGGCTATGCCGTTGTGGCCGCTGCCTCCATGCCCCCAGATCAACTCGTCAGCGATCCGCGGGTGCGGTATGTCGTTGAGGAGGTGCAGAAGGCCTCATTCGGCGAAGAGAACACCTTCCCGATCTTCGTCAGCATTCTCCACAAGACCGACCCGGCCAGACTTCGCGAAGTGATGGAACTGATCCTCGGACCCAAGGCAACACCCGGCGAAGCGCTTCTTCTGCGGCTTCTGGCGCAAAGCCAGGCTCTGAAGCTCGGGTTTGACGATCAGATCAAGGCCGCCATTCAACAAAAATACGGCATGACGCCGGGCCTGGCCGTCGCCGAGGTGACCGCCGTCTACACACGGCTCCAGGCCGCACGCGCCAACCGCGATGCCCTGGCCAAATCCGGCGCCGATGCGGCCGCCCTTCAGACCGCCGACGCCCAGGTAGCCTCGGCATCACAGGATTTGGCCAAGGCACTGGCCGAGTTCGACGAGCTGCGCCAGAAGAAAGCGGTGGGGTCGGAACTGGCCTGGCGCATCAACTGGGCCCGCCTGCTTGAGCTGACGGGTGACGGCCGCGCGGCCGCCGCCTGGGCACAGTTGGCCGATGATCCGGCCTACGCAAATGATCAGACCGTGCAGCAGCTCGCCTTTGAATCCCCGTCGGTACGCGGCGACCGCCAGCTCTTCCAGCGCGTGGTCGGTCGTCTGGAAGAAATGAACCGGGACTTCGGCACCGGCTGGCGGCTGGCCCGCGCCTCGCTCCTGTTGTCTGATGCCTCCGGCGATGCCGCCGAAGCAGTTAAGCTCCTTCGCGAGGTGCTCCAGCTTTCGCCGGGGCATGCCCAGGCCACCGACATGCTGGCCGTCGCGCTGGCGCGGGCCGGCGACATCTCCGGCTCCATCACCCAGTTGGAGACCATTGTCAAGGCCAATCCCGGCGCCACCGCCGCCCGGATTCGCCTGGCGGCGCTGTATCAGAGTCGCTTCGACTTCCCCCGCGCCCTTCAGCAACTGGAGGCGATCGACACCAGCAGCCTCTCACCTCAGCAGCGCATTCAGGTCGCCCAGCTCTACAGAACCCAGGGCGACGCCGCCCGGGCCTTGCAGCTCATCGAAGGCATCCCCGATCAGCAGATCGGCGAGTTTGGCGAGTTGCTCCTGGCCGAGCTGTATCGCGACCGCGGCCAGAACGATGCCGCCGCCGCCGTCTTCGAGAAACTCCTCAAGACGCCGCAGGCACAGGAGGTCATGGCCGCCGCCGACTTCTTCGCCTCCATCGGCAATGAGGAGCGCGCCAAACAGGTGCTGGGGATGCTGGATTCACTGTCGCTCCCTCCCGGCGCCCGGGAACTGCTCCTGGCTCAGTTCGGCGCACGCTACCAGTCGGCCGAGGCCGCCGCCGATCTCTATGCGGCCGCGGTCAAGGCCAATCCCAGGCAGGCCATGGCGTGGATCGGGCTGATCACGCAGCAGTTTCGCCTGAACAAGATCGAGGAGGCTATCGCCTCGGCGACGGCGGCGGCCGCGGCGCTTCCCGACCTCCAGGCCGCGGCCCTCTTCCGCGACCAGGCCCCCCTGGTGCGCATGGCCATCGAGCGGCCGGGGCTCGCTCCTCTCATCTTGGCGATGCTTCAGGCGGACGGTGCCGGCCGCTCCACCGAGTCGGCGAAAGCGGCCGTTGAGAGCCTGCGGCTGATCGACCAGGCGATTCGCGAGCGGCATCGCGTATCCGACCTCATCGCGCGGCTCAGCCCCCTGGCCGACCGCAACCCTCGCCTGATTCCTCTGCAGCTCTACCTCATGCAGGCCCATCTGGCGATCGGACAGTCCGACGCCGCCGTTGCCATCGCCCTGCGCACGCAGGCCGCTGACCCCGCCTCGCCCGACGTTGCCCTGGCCGCCACTTTTGTGCTCTCCGATGCCGGGCAGCTCACCCAGGCCCTGAACATGGCTCGCCGCTGGCGCGAGCTGACGCTGCGGCAGCCCTACCAGGCCGACCTTGTCATCGCCGAACTGCAGTTGCGGCGAGGCGATCCCGCCGCCGCTCTGAAGCAACTGGCCCCCTACCAGCAGCGGGCGCAGGCCGCCCCCGCGGAAAATGCATCTCTTGTTGCGCTGATGGTCCAGGCCCTGCTTCGCCAGAAAGACCTCGATGCGGCCGCGGCAGTGCCTGGAGCGGCGCTGAACACCTCAGCGCCCCTGCGCGAATTGATGATGCGTCAGGCCCTGAGCGAGGGTCTGGCCGCCGAGACCGCGGCCGCCTGGCTCGATCGTATGGCGGCGCTCATCCCCGCCGACGAGGTTCTGGAGAACCTGATTCTGGCCGATATGTGGCGCACCCTCGGTGTCCGCACCTCCAGCAAGCCGTATCTGCAGAAAGCCGTGGCCATCCTGGACAGGCTCACCGCCTCGCCGCGGAAGGATTCGCGAGTCTTTCTCGCTCAGGGCATGCTCGCCGAACAGACCGGCCGCCCCAGGGATGCCGAGCAGCACTACCGCCAGGCCCTGCAACTGGAGCCGGCCAATCTGATCGCCGCCAACAATCTGGCCATGGTGCTGGCAAGCGGCGACGGGAACCTGGACGAAGCCCTGCGGCTGGCCAGATCGGTCGTCGAGGCCCAGCCGAAGGCGGCCACGTTCCACGACACGCTGGCGTTCGTTCAGGCGCGGCGCGGCGATTTCGCCGGCGCCATCGCAAGCCTGCGGACGGCGGTGGAACTTGAGCCGGGAAGCCTTGCGTGGCGGCTGAACCTGGTTCAGATGTGTCTGGACGGGGCCCGCCCGGACGAGGCCAGGGCAGTGCTCGATGAGGTGGAGCGCCTGATCGTCGACCGCAGCCGCCTTCCCGCCGAGGACCGCCAGCGCATCGCCGACCTGCGGGCCAAACTCACACCGCCAGCGACCACCGCGGCCTCCCCCGGCTGAGTTTCCGACACACCGTCTGCGATACTCCTCCACCCCTCGCCCCGCCGAGGGGTTTTTTGTTGCCCGTGGTGTCGGTGATCGGTGACCGGGCCGGGCAGAGCACCATCCCCCGCGCCCAGCCGAATCCCGGGGGGGTTGTGGCGCGGTCCCGAGTCGTCGGCGGCCCGGTTCGGCCGGGGTGGGCGGACGAACTGGGGGAAAGTTTGGTATTTGTCAAGAGGACGGAGGCCGTGCGTTGTCAGTGGTCCGTTGTCAGTGGATGGGTCGGTGGTCCGGTGGTCAGTTGTGGGGAGGGCGGGACCGCGGATTCACCCCCCGGGTCCCTCCTCGCGAACCTTGTACCAGTTGACCTTGTTGGTCGGCGCCGTGGCGTCGAGGTAGCTGGTGCTCTTGGGCCCCACCCAGCCCACGACGTCGTAGTCTCCATACTCGCTGGAGCAGCGCAGGATGCTGAAGCCCGTCTCCACGCTCGAGGACTCCGACCAGCGCAGTTCGTTGCCCGTGGAGGCGGCCGCCAGACGCGTCTCCGGATAGGCCGGACGTCACGGTGTTGATCGGGCCGTTCACAAACATGGGAGCATCACTGGTGTACAGGTCGGCAACGGCCTTCCCGTCCCAATTCACATGGTAGGAACTTAGCATCAACCTGGGGCCGATGCGGTAGACATACACGTGCCAGTTCCCACGTCTTCTCAAGGGCCGCTTCCCCGCAGCCTACGCAGCTCCCGCGCAATGTCCGGCAGCACCTCCGATGGAAGCTCAGTGCCCGAGTAGCGCAGCCCGGAAAGCACCTGTGCGGCCCTCACACGCTCGACGTCATTCCCATGCGCCAGCAAATCCAGCAATTGCGGGAGCACCTGGCCACCGACCTCCAGCAGCGCCAGGTGTGCCCGGTAGTTCTCCTCCCCCTCTGCGCTCTTCAAGGATCCCCTTGCACTCGGCCCGCAACACTTCCACGACGCGCTGGCTCAGGAGCAGGCCCGGGATGGAAGAGAGGTGGTCCATGGAGTCCGGCCACTCGGTTGCCGGCGGGCGACTGAAATGATCCTCGGCGCATAGCGTCGCCTCACCGGTGTATCGGATGGGAACATCGCCATGACACACCGGGCACCGGCGCGTAATCGGTTGAGGCGAAAGCGATACCACTCCAAGTCCGCGGGCGGCAGTGGTTGCTTCGTGTCCTTCATCGCGGGTACCGGCATAGGATGCTCCTCGTATGTTTGATCCGGCGACGCTTCGAGGCTGTGGGGGCGGAGTTCGACCGGCTCCCGGATTTCCTGCCGCGCGCATGTCCGGCAACTGTTCCCCCGAATTCATCAGCGCTTCGAGAACTGGAACCGCCGACGCGCGCCGCGCTGGCCGTACTTCTTGCGCTCCTTCATCCGCGAGTCGCGGGTGAGAAACCCGGCCGCGCGCAGGGCCGCCTCCGTGCTCGGGTCGTACCTGACCAGCGCCCGGCTCAGGCCCATGATCACCGAGCCGGCCTGGCCCGTCTGCCCCCCTCCGCTGGTGTTCACCCAGATGTCCAGTTTGCCGCCGGTGTTGGTAATCTCCAGCGGGCCGAAGATGGCCTTGCGGTCGCGTTCGTTGGTGAAGTAGTCGTTGAGGCTCCGCCCGTTGATCTCGATCTTGCCCGAACCCGGCGCGATGCGCACACGGGCCACCGCGGTCTTGCGGCGGCCGGTGCCCCAGATGTAGCTGGGCTTGACGCCCGGGGTTTGCGGTGCGGCGACGGTTTCGACGGGTGCGCTGGCTTGCTGTTCGGACATACTGTGGGATTCCTGCATAATCAGGCGAGCTTCAGGGCCCTGGGCTGCTGAGCGGCGTGCGGATGGGCATCGCCACGATAGACCTTCAGGCGGGTGAGCAGTTGCCGGCCGAGGCGGTTCTTGGGAAGCATGCGGCGAACGGTTATCTCAATCACCTTCTCCGGATGATGTTCGATCATGTGGCGGTACGAGTACACGTGTCGGCCCGAGGGGTAGCGCGAGTAGGTCGCGTATTCCATGGCCTCCGCTTTGCGCCCGGTCACCTTCACCTTCTCGGCATTGACGACGATGACGAAATCGCCGCTCTCCACGTGCGGCGTGTAGGTGGGCTTGTGCTTGCCCTGGAGGACAACCGCCAGCCGCGCCGCCAGCCGCCCCAGCACCTGATCGCTGGCATCCACCACCAGCCACTGCGGTTCAACCTCGCCCCGTTTGGCCATATACGTGCTCATGACCGGACCTTCGTTCGTATCCAGAACCCAAAACGCGCGCAAGCCACCAGCGGCCGCCCACGGGGAATCGATCACTTTATCGACCGTGAAAGCAAAGTCAAGGGTCTGGCTCCTCTGGCTCCTCTGGGTCCTTCTGGGTCCTTTGGGTCCGCCCGGCGGCTGATCGGATGACCGAAATGAGGCCGCCTCACGCGCTGGCGGTGGGCGCCGGCCGGGCCGCATCGATCGGGCCCTGAGGCGAGGCCGCGACCCCGCCGCGCAGCAGCGCCGTGGCCGCTTCGAACACCATCGCGGGGCTGATGCGCGTCATGCAGCGGTGGTCCAGCGGACAGCGCTTCTTCTGGCACGGTCCGCAGAAGACCTTGACGGCGACCTTGCGCTCGTGCGCAAACTCGATCTCCGTCCACCGCGGGTCCGTGGGCCCGAAGACCGTAACCACGGGGACCCCGAAGGCGGCCGCGATGTGCCGCGGACCCGTATCGTTGGTGATTATCAGATCGCACCGCCGCACCACTTCCTTCAGCGCACCCAGCGTCAGCCCGTGCGCCGGCAGATCGACGGCCGCGCGCTTCATGTGCCGTTTCACCGCGTCCAGGATGCGCCGCTCGCGCGGCGCCCCGCTGAGCAACACCGTCGCCCCCAGGTCTTCGATCAGGCGGTCGGCCAGCGCCGCAAAATGCTCCGGCAGCCAGCACTTGGCCTCGCCGTACTGCGCGCCGGGATTGAGCAGAATCAGGGGCAGGCGACCGTTCGCCCCCGGTCGCTCCAGCAATGGATCCAGTCCCGCCGCCGCCAGCAGCCGCTGAGCGGCGATACGCTGACCGGCCGTGACGAACAGTTCCAGACGCGTGTCCCGCGACGTCGAGCCCAGATACCGCGGTATCCCAAGGTAGTAGCGCACGATGGGCGTGGGAACGAACTTGCCCCGCTCCTTGGCCGCCAGAAGCTTGTCGGTCAGCAGGAACCCGCGTCCGTCGCGGTCATAGCCCACGACCCGCCTGATCCGCGCCACCTTGCAGATCAGCGCGCTCTGGAACGAATTGGTCAGCAGCACCGCCATGTCGAAGCGGCCGGCGCGCAGCCGCGCCGCCAG
>Ga0308417_1000652_pt1 | contig 24563 bp, 21 predicted proteins | sample HotsprSampleOS65_FD_203528 | JGI IMG/M metagenome (GOLD analysis project Ga0308417, IMG submission 203528) | Hot spring phototrophic mat microbial communities from Octopus Spring, Yellowstone National Park, Wyoming, United States - 20090730_OS65 ...
AGGAAGCCGACAGGCTGGCGCTGGCCGATGCGCTGCAGCAGGTCAGGCTGCTGGCGCGGAACCCCGCCGAGCGGGGGGCGGGCGCGGCTGCCGCACGGTGAGCGATCATGGAGCGCGCCGCATTCACAATGATGGCGTTCGCCTCGGGGCTGATTGCGGCTCTGCTGGCGGGTTCGTTCTACTGGGCGGTACAGGAGGCGAGGCGGAGGAGGGAGACGGCGGCGAGCGCGCTGCTGAACGGGCGGCAGTTGAGCACGATCCGGATCTGGGGGGCGCTGCTGGAGCGGTTCGGGCAGGTGGAGCGGTTGCGGCGGCTGATCGCGCAGGCGGGGGTTCCGTGGACGGTGGGGCGGACGACGCTGGTGATGCTGTTCGGGGCGGCGTCGGTGGGGCTGTTTCTGACCGAGACGGGGATGTTCCCGCCCTGGGTGCGCGCGTTGATGACGGTGGCGGCCGCATCGGTTCCGGTGCTGTACCTGAAGGCGGCGCGGGCGAGGCGGTTCCGATTGTTCGCCGAGCAGTTTCCCGAGGCTCTGGATTCGTTGTCGCGGGCGCTGAAGGCGGGCTATCCGCTGGCGCACGCGATCGAACTGCTGGCGGCGGAGCAGCCGGAGCCGCTGGCGGGGGAGATGCGGCGGACAAGGGATGAGTGGAAGCTCGGCATTCCGTGGGACCAGGCTTTGGACAACCTGGCGGCTCGGATTCCGCTCTCGGAGGTGGCTCTGTTCGCGGCAGCGGTGAAAATGCAGAACCGGTATGGCGGCAGGCTGAACGACGTGCTGGTGCGGCTCGGAGAGACGATGCGGGAACATGCGGCGCTGGAGGGGGAGGTGCGGTCGGTTTCCGCGCACAGCCGTCTCACGGGGAGCGTGCTGTCGGCGTTGCCGGTGGTGATCGGGGCGTTGCTGTTCTGGGTCAATCCGGAGCAGATGTTGCTGCTGATGCAGAAGCCGGCAGGGCGGGCGATGCTGGCCGGGGCGGTGCTGGCCAACATTGCGGCGCACGTGGTGATCCGGCGCATGGCGCAGATCCGGATGTGAGGCAGGAATGAGCGCAGGCTGGCTTCTGGCGGTGCATTTCGGTTTCGTGCTGGCGGCGGTGGCGGGCGCGCTGGTTGTGGCGCTGAGGAGGATGCCCGCGGCGGCGCAGCCGGCGCCGGCGGGGTCCGAAGGACAGCGGTGGACACGAAAGGCGCTGGAAGCGCTGCTCGAACTGGGGACGGCGGCGGCGCCGTCGGATGCGGCAGTGGCAGGGCTGCGGGCGCGGCTGGCGGCGGCGGGGTACCGGCACCCGGCGGCGCCGGAGCTGTTTCACGGGATCCGGCTGGCGGCGGCTGCCGTGGCGGGGGCGCTGCTGGCAACGGCGTCGCTGTGGCAAGGGATCGGAATGGCAGGATCGCTGCTGGCAGGGGTGTGCGGCGCGGGCGCGGGATTTTTGCTGCCGGGCAGGGTGCTGGAAGCGCGGCGGCAGGCGCGGATCCACCGCATCCACCGGGCGCTGCCGCCCGCTCTGGATCTGATGGTGCTCAGCGTGGAGGCGGGGCAGAGCCTGGATGTGGCGCTGGCGGAGACCAGCAGGGAGTTGCGGTGGATCCATCCGGAGCTGGCGGCGGAGTTCGGGCAAGTGCAGTTGGAGATCCGCGCCGGGCGCCAGAGGGCGGAGGTGCTGGCGGAGTTGGGCCGGCGGACGGGTTCGGCGGAACTGAAGAAGCTGGCGGTGGTGCTGATCGACAGCGACCGGTTTGGAACGAGCCTGGCGCCGGCGCTGCGCACGCATGCGCGGTTCCTGCGGACGCGGCGGCGGCAAATGGCGCAGGAAGCGGCGCGGAAGCTGGGCGTGAAGTTGATTTTCCCTGTGTTCTTCCTGATCATGCCGTCGGTGTTCGTGGTGACGCTGGGGCCGGCGGTGCTGGCCTTTCTGGACGCCATGGAGACATTTTTCACGCCCTAGCGGGCGGATGGCATTGGCGCGCGGGGGCGAAGTCCCGCAGCGGCGAGCCTGCGGGCGAGGGTCAGCGCGGATGCCAGACGAGCGCCTCGAAGTGGTGGATGGCGCGGAAACCGAAGGACTCGTAGAGCCGGATGGCGCGGGTGTTGGAAGAGGTGACGGTGAGAGAGGCCTCCGTCGCGCCGCTCGTGCGCAAGGAGTGGAGGGAACGGCACAGAAGCTCGGCGCCCGCCCCGCGTCCCTGCCACTCGGGAGCGACACAGATTTGCGCGATGTGGCCGGTGGACGCGGCAATGCGGCTGGCGAGGGAGGCGCCGACGACGCGGCCATGGGCGTCGATGGCGAGCCAGGTGCAATCCGGCGCGAAGTAGCCGCAGCCGGGGTAGCGCACGATGTTTTCGATGAAGCGGCGGGCGCCGGCGACCGACTGGTACTGGTTGTTGATCTCGCTGTCGACGTGGCCTTCGTAGGACTCGGCGATGAGCTCGCCGGCGGCGTCGATCCAGTAGGCCGACCATCGCTCGAAGATGAGGCCCGCCGGCGAGCGGACGGAAGCGGGGACGGCGCCGAGCGGGGCGATCATGAACTGGCGCGGGAAGGCGGCCGGCGGGGGGACGGAACAGGCGATCTGGCTGCTCTGAATGCCGAGATGCATGAGCTGGGCTTCGACGCGGCGCAGCCAGGGCATGGAAGCGAGCCTGGCGAGCACGGCGTCGAGGAGCATGTTTTCGTGCGGCGGCGACCGCCAGGCGCCGCGGACGAAGAGGTCCCCGACGAGACCCTTGTCGCCCTCGGTGACGTAGTAGGCGTAGCCGGCCGCGGAGGGGCCCGCCATGAGCGCGAAGCCTTCGAGCGAGCGCATGGTGGCGTAGCGCCGGATGAGGCCGGCCAGAGGGGAGAAATCCCAGTGCAGGAGCGAGAGCCAGCGGGCCTTTTCTTCCTCGAGGAGCGGCTCGAGTTCCGCGCCGCCGAGAGAGGGCAGTTCCGCCAGTTTTACGCCCGGGCCGGAGGGCATGGGGGATCAGCGCTCCTTGCGGCGCGCCACATCGCGCAGGAACTGGCGGATGGAGCGCAGCGCCTGGCGGGTCCGGTGGTGGTTTTCAATCAGGGCAAACCGCACAAAGCCCTCCCCGGCCGGGCCGAAACCGATGCCCGGGCTGACGGCGACGAGGGCTTTTTCAAGCAGCAATTTGGCGAAATCCAGGGACGTCGTTTCCTCAAATACTGATGGAATTTTCGCCCACACAAACATGGAAGCTTTGGGTTTTTCGACGGGCCATCCGGCTGAATTGAGCCCATCGACAAGCAAATCCCGGCGCCTTTCGTAGACGTGGCAGATTTTTCCGACTTCCTCTTCGCAATCGCGGAGGCCGATAATGGCGGCGATCTGGACAGGCTGGAAATTGCCGTAATCGAGGTAGCTCTTGATGCGGGCCAGCGCCTTGATCATGCGCTGGTTGCCGAGGCAAAAGCCGACGCGCCAGCCGGCCATGTTGTAGCTTTTCGTCATCGAAAAGATTTCGACGGCGACGTCTTTTGCGCCGTCGACCTGCAGGATGCTGGGGGCGCGGTAGCCGTCGAAGCAGAGGTCGGCGTAGGCGAAATCGTGGAGGATCATCGAGCCGTGGCGGTGGGCGAGGGCGACGACGTGGCGGAAGAAGTCCAGATCGACACAAGCCGTGGTGGGGTTGTGGGGATAGTTGAGCAGAATGAGGCGGGGCGGGGTGGAGGCCTTGCGGAAGTGGTCCTCGAGGCGGTTCAGATACTCGGCGGGGTCGGCGACAGGCAGAGGGAGGGCGCGGCCTTCGGCCATGATGACCCCGTACTGGTGGATGGGGTAGCAGGGAGCGGGCGTGACCACTTCGTCGCCGGGTCCGATGACGGCGAACATCAAATGGGCGAGGGCGTCCTTGGCGCCGATGGTGACGATGGCTTCCGTCTCCGGGTCGAGCGGGACGCCGTAGTTGCGCTCGTAGCGGCGGCAGATTTCGAGCCGGAGATTCGGGATGCCGCGGGACACCGAATAGCGGTGGTTGCGCGGGTTGCGCGCGGCTTCGATCAGCTTGTTCACCACCGGGCGAGGCGTGGCGCCGTCGGGGTTGCCCATGCCGAAGTCCACGACGTCGTATTGCCGGGCGCGCAAGCGCGCCTTCATCTCGTTGACGACGGCGAAAACATAAGGCGGAAGTTTTGCAATCCGGTAGAACTCATCGGTAGCGGCGGCCAACTGCATATACACTCCATGCTACACTGCCGGTCATGAGAGCATTCTGCCACGCCTGCATTGTGGCTTCCCTCCTGGCCTTCGCCCTTGCCTGCGCGCAGCCGGCGGGGAAGGTCAAGGAGTTGACCGCCGAGGAGCTGGCCAGGCTGCTCGAACAGCCGGACAAGGTGTTTTTCCTGGATGTCCGCGAGCCATACGAGATCCGGATGCTGGGTTCGGTGAAGGGGTATGTGAACATCCCGATGAGCCAGTTGCCGGCGCGGCTGAACGAGATTCCGAAAAACAAGGTCATCGTCACGCTTTGAACGCAGGGAGGCCGCGCCGCCCGTGCGGCGGCGTTTCTTGCCGAACGAGGCTACCGCACGGCGGGATCGTGCGGGCTGGAGAATGTAAAGCGGCAGAAGAGCGGGGCTTCCATTCCCACATCCAGCGGAAAACGCCCTTGATTCAAGCGGCGGCAGGCGGCAACGGCGGCTGGATTGCGGGAGTTTTCGGGAAACCGTTGCGAAAATCGTTGAGCCGCTGCCGCCGGCGCCACGATGCACGGCGACCGGGAAAGAGACCGCTTGCCGCCGCGGCGGCCGGGCGGCGATAATGCGAAAAACTCCGCTCTGTATCGAGGGTGGGAGGGCGTGATTCCGCAGACAACCGAAGCCCCCTGCGGCAGCAACGGCCCGCTGAGCGTCGCGCAACCGGCGGGCTTGGCTCTTGCCGCCATCTGGCTCGTTCTCGCCCTCTGGTTTCTCTCCTTCGCCTGGCCGGGGCTCTTCGCCTGGTTCACGCCCGACGACCTGATGAACCTGCATGGCGTCGCGTTCCCCGGTCCCGGAAAGATCCTCATCGCCAAGGAACGCCCGGCGGGCAACCTTGTGCTGAAGGGGCTGTGGACGGCGTTCGGCCTCCACCCACGCCCGTATCGCGTGTTCTGCTTCAGCCTTCTGCTGGCGAATCTCTGGCTCGCGCTGCGGGTCTTCTGCTCGTGGTCCGGGTCGTGGCGGGCTGCGCTGTTCGCCGGACTCTTCTTCGCCTATCACGCACAGCTGCAGGACCTCTATTTCAACAGCGGCACGATCTACGACCTGCTGTGCTTCGCCTTCTTCTTCGCGGCGATCCTGGCAGCTGAGCCTTTGGGGCCGCAGGAAGCAAGGTTTTCCTGGCAGCGCCTCGGGGCCGTGGCATTGCTGTCGGCCCTTGCGGGCGGCTCGAAGGAGATCGCCGTTGCCTTGCCGGTTGTGCTGGCCGCCGCGGCCTGGGCGCGCCGGGCAGGACGCGGCGCGTGGCTGGCTGCCGGCGCCTCCGCCGTTGCCTGCTGGGGCGTGATCGCCTACGCAGCGTTTCGCGCGCCCATGACATCCAACCCGGCCTACCAGCCGGACTTTTCCCTTGCCGTTCTCAATCACCGGTGGCAACTGCTGACGGCCGACCTGCTCTACCGCGGGCCGGAATGGGGTCCCCGGGAGGCATGGCTCTTACTGGCTCTGGCGCTGGCCGCCGGGCTCGCCACGCGCCACCGCGCCGCATGGCCCGCGCTGGTCCTCATCTGTGTTTCGCCACTCCCGCTGCTGTTTCTCCCGCAGCGTGGCTTCTACGCCTTCTACATCCCCTATGCGGGCTGGTGCCTTCTCGCGGGTCTGATCCTCGACCGCCTGACTCAAAGGCTGCAACCCCGCGGCTGGCAGCTTGCGGCGGCCCTGGCCGTGGCGCTGGCCCTGTGGCTGACCCCGCAGCACCGCTGGCTCTCGGCGTGGATCCGCGGGCACTTCTATGTTCCCTACGAAGAAAAGGTCGCGGCCGCAGGGAATGTGCTCTGGCGCCAACTGCCTCCCCTGCCGCGCGGCGCGGCGGTCTACTTTGCCGACGATCCGCTCCCGCCTCCGGAAGAACACGAGCACCTGCTTGCCTTCCTGTGCCGATTGAAAACGCGGGATGACCAGCTCTCCGTCTGGCGCGCGCGGAACCCTGGCCAATCGGTCCCGGAGGCGGAGTGGGGCCGTTTCACTGCCGTGTTCCGCTTGACGGAATCGGGTCTGGTCAGGCTACGGTAAGAGAAAAGGCGAACCATGGAGGCGGTCTTCGTTCTTGCCTTTCTGTCAGGCCTCGGAGCCACGGAACAGATCCGGGTCGGCGAGGGCCATGTGATCGTCTGGCGCACGCACGAGTTGCAGGGCGGCGTTCATCGCGGCGTCGAACGCGGCTACATCATGGTCCACGGCACCAACCGCAACGCCGAGGACTATTTCCGTTGGGCGCTGGCCTCGACGGTCGCGGCCGGCAAGCTGGACCGCACTGCTGTCGTCGCGCCGCATTTCAAGGCCCGCATGCAGGCGGGCCGCGGCGACGCCGTCGAGCCGGGCGAATGGTTCTGGAGCAACGAAGGGTGGAAAGCCGGCCTTGCCGCTCTCAACGGCGCCGTCACTTCCTACGAGGTCATGGACCGCATTCTCGACTGCTTCAACGACGCCGCCCGCTGGCCGGATCTGCGCGAAGTAGTCGTGGCGGGCCACTCCGCCGGCGGACAGTATGTGCAGCGATACGCGGCGTTCAACCGCCAGGAACCGAAGATGCGCGTGCGCGTCCGCTACGTGCCCGCCAATCCCTCCAGCTATGTCTATCTGGACGAAGTGCGCCTCAGCCAGGGAGGGGTCTGCACGCCGCAAGGCGAGTGCAAGGGGGAATTCGCCCCCTACTGGGATGCCGGCAATTGCACGGCCTACAACCACTACCGCTACGGGCTGGAGAAGCTGGAAGGCTACGCTGCGGGCATGAATCCCGAGCAGGTGCGCCGCCAGTTCGCCTCGCGCGACGTCACCTACCTGGTCGGCGAACTCGACACCCGCACCGACGATCCCACTCTTGACAAGAGCTGCCCGGCGCAGGCACAAGGCCCCAACCGCCGCGAGCGCGGCACGGCCTTCTGGAATTACATCAAGCGGCGCTACCAGGCGCCGCACCGGTTCGACATCGCCACGGGCTGCGGCCATGCCGCCGTCTGCGTCTTCGCCGGCCCCGCCGGCGTCAGGGCAGTGTTCCGGGATTGATCACGAGTACTTCTCGCGCCACTCGGCGAGCCGTTTTTCGAGCCGCGCCCTCACCGTCGTGAAGCCCGCGTCTTCGTAGAGGTTCACGCGCTCGTTGGGGTCTTTGCGGATGTCGTACAGCTCCCCGCGTCCCGCGCCCGGCTCGCGCGCCACCAGCTTGAAGTACTTGTCCCGCGCCATTTCGGTGTAGCGGAAGTGTCCGAACACGAGATCCGGCCAGGGCTCCTTGCGCGGCAAGGGACGGTTCAAAAGCAACGGCAGGTAGCTGCGCCCGCACAGGTTCCGGTCCTTCGGCGGGTCCACGCCCGCCGCCTCGCAGACCGTTGGAAGGAAATCATAAAAGCTCACCAGCTCCGGCCGCGCCGCCTGCACCGGCATCCTCCCCGGCCAGGACCAGATCATCGGCACCCGCATCACTTCTTCATACATGTTGATCGGGTTCGACGCGTGGCCCTTGCTCCACAGTCCGTGCCGCCCGAGCAGAAAGCCGTTGTCGCTTGTGAAGATGAAAATCGTGTTCTCGAACAGCCCCCGCTCGATCAACTTCCGGTGCAACGCCCCCACCTGGTCGTCCAGAGCCGTGACGGAAGCCGCGCACTTCCGGATGTGCGGGATCGGGTCGTCCAGGTATTCCCTCTCCCGGAGCGCGTTTTCCGCGGGGGGCTGGATGCCGAAGGTCTCGAACCGCGCGTCCCGGTACATGTCGTAATACCGCTGCGGGTGCCCGTCGTACGGCGTGTGCGGGTTCAAGTGCGCCACGGCGAGGAAAAACGGGCGCTCTTTCGGCTGCTGGTCGATGAAATCCGATGCGTATTTTGTCAGTATTTCCGCCAGATATCCTTTTTCAGACACGGCGCTCCCGTTCACGGCCAGTTCGGGATCCTGGTACTGCCGGCCTCGGATCGTGGCGGTGAACTCGAAGCCGCGGCCCGGCTTTTCATCGTTGCCCATGTGCCATTTGCCCACGTAACCGCAGCGGTAGCCCGCGGCGGCGAGCAGGCCGCTGAGCATCGTCTCGCGGGCGAAGGACTCCGGCGGCGCCTTCTGCCCCTGCTCCGGGTCGGAGACGGGATTGTCGGTCAGGAAGTCGTGGATGCCGTGCTGCCGCGGGGTCCGCCCCGTGAACAGCGTGGCGCGGCTCGGCGAGCAGATGGGCGTGCATACGAAGGATTGCGCCATGCGGACGCCGGCGGCGGCCAGCCGGTCGATGTGCGGCGTGCGGATCTCCCGGTTGCCGTAGCAGCCCGTCATCCAGGCGGCCAGGTCGTCGGCCAGCACGAGCACGATGTTGGGCCGGGCCGGGGCGGCGCGCCGCTGCATCAGCACCGGCGCCGCAACGGAAGCCATCAGCCCGCGGCGTGTCAGTTCCATAAGACAACTTCTCCGTCAGCCTCGGAATTCTACAAAACGTCGGCAAATCCCCGTTTGAGATGGCGGAAAAACATCCCGCCAATGATGAAGACGGCAAAGGAAACCGCAGCCAGGGTCAACAGGTCCTGCGGCTGAGGCAATTCGTAGGTCATCAACCGCTGCCGGTAGCCTTTCACCACCAGCGCCAGCGGATTGTATTTCACCAGAAAGCGCGCCGCCGGCGGGAAATACGATTCATCGATGAAAATGGGCGTCAGCCAGAACCAGCCCGTCAGCAGCACCACCACCAGCTGCGCCGTGTCGCGCAGGAAAACCTGCAGGCTCGCCGCCAGCCAGCCGATCCCCACCGCGAACAGCCCCAGCAGCGCCGTGTAGAGCGGGAGCAGCAGGATCAGCACGCTGAAGTGCCCCGTCATCCAGCGCACCATCGCCACCGCCACCAGCAGGGCGCAACCGTGGCTTGTCAGCGAGGACAGGAACAGCGTCACGGGAATGATTTCCGCCGGGAACACCGTCTTCGTAATCAGGTTCGACTGCTCCACCAGGGAGTTCGCCGAGCGCTGCACGGTCTCCTGGAACAGCATCCACGGCAGGTACCCGCAGAACAGAAACAGCGTGTAACTGTCCCCTGCCCCGGGCGGCGGCGGCACTTTCAGGCAAAACTGGAACACGAACACCCAGCTCACCAGCAGCACCAGCGGATGGATCAGCGTCCACAGCCAGCCCGCCGCGCTGCCCACAAAACGCTGCTCGAAGTCCCGCCGCACCATCTGGTAAATCAGCGAGCGGCGCTCGCGCAGCACGCGCAGAAACATCATCCCCGGCAGCCGGACCGGCATCTGGATGGCGTAGCTGTGGCTCAAGAGACGATTCTAGCAGGCGCCGCTCGCCCGGCCGCCGCGATGCTATAGTGAAACCATGCCGGAAGGGTATCTGCCCATTTTCATCTTCCTGGTGTGCGCCATCCTTTTCCCACTGGTCTTGCTCGCCGTTTTTCGATACCTGCGCCCCTCGCTGCCCATCCCGGTCAAGCTGGAAGCGTATGAGTGCGGCATCCGCGCCGCCTCGAATGCGCGCGGGCGTTACACCGTGCGCTTTTATATCGTCGCCATTCTGTTCGTCGTATTCGACGTGGAAACCATTTTCCTGTTTCCCTGGGCGGTGCGCTACAAACAGCTTGGCTGGTTCGGCGTGTCAGAAGTTGCCGTCTTCCTCGCCATCCTGATCGTCGGCTATATTTGGGCGTACAAGAAGGGCGCGCTCGAGTGGGTGTGAGGCAGCAACTCCGGTGAGGCATCCCGCCGCATGACCGAGCGGCTTTATTACAACGACAGCTTTCTTGCCGAATTCGACGCCGGCATCGTCGAGTGTCTCGACGGCGGCTCGCGCATCGTGCTGGACCGGACGGCATTCTACCCCGCCTCGGGCGGCCAGCCCCATGATACGGGCACGCTGAACGGCATCCGCGTTCTGTCCGTGGAAGAGGAGGCCGACGGACGCATTGTGCACCTGCTTGAGGAGCCACTGCCGGAACACGGGCCGGCACACGGCGTGATCGACTGGCCCCGGCGTTTCGACCATATGCAGCAGCACAGCGGCCAGCATCTGCTCTCGGCGGTCCTCGATCAGTTGTACGGCTGGGTCACCGTGAGCTTCCACCTCGGCTCGGAGGTCAGCACCATCGACCTTGACACACCATCGGTGGCGCCCGGGCAACTCGCCGCCGCGGAAAGGCGCGCCAATGAACTCGTCTGGCAAGACCTCCCTGTCGGGATCTCTTTCGAAGACGCTGCCTCGGCCGCCGGGCTGCGCAAGGAATCCGCGCGGGAGGGGACGCTGCGCATCATCACGATCGAAGGGATCGACCGCTCTGCCTGCGGCGGCACGCACGTCCGTTCCACTGGCCAGATCGGGGCGGTTCTCGTGCGCAAGACGGAGAAGATCCGCGGCCAGACGCGCGTCGAGTTCGTGTGCGGCGGGCGCGCCCTCGCTGGCGCCCGCGCCGATTACGAGGCCCTGGATCGCACGGCGCGCCTGTTCAGTTCGGCCCCCGGCGACGTCCCTCAGGCGGCGGCCGCGTTGCTGGAACAGGCCAAACAGGCGGAGAAAAGCCGCCGGAAGCTGGCTCTGGAGCTGGCCGATCTCCGCGGCCGCTCGCTGTACGAGTCCTGCCCGCCTGACGCAAGCGGCCTGCGCTTGCACGTCGAGCGGATCGGCTCAGGCCCCATGGATGACGAGCTGCGGGCGATGGCCCAAAGCTTCTGCTCCGCGGGCCGCGGCGTGTTTCTCGCAGCGTGCCAGGATCCGCCGTCCGTTCTGTTAGCCACCAGCGCCGAGACCGGGATCGACGCCGGCCAGCGCCTGAAGGCGGCTCTGGAGAAGTGCGGCGGCCGCGGCGGCGGCGGCGCGCGAATCGCGCAGGGCTCGCTGCCCTCGGCCGAAATTCTGGAAGCCCTGGTGAGGGCGCTCACTCAGCGGTAGAGCGGCGCGACGGACAGCAGCCCCAATCCCGCCGCGTAGAGAACCAGCATCAGCCAGATGCGCGCCTTCACGCCCGCGTTGGCGCCGGCGAATTCCTTCCACAACAGCAGCCCCCACAACGTGCTCACCAGCGTCGCCCCTTGCCCCATGGCATAGCTGACGGCCGGCCCCACGTTCACCGTCTTCGGCGCGCTGGCAGCGACGAAATTGCTGATGGTCCCCACGCTCCAGATGATCCCGCCCAGCACGCCCAGCGCGTGCTGCCGGGCCGTGCCCGCGAGGTAGTCCCGAAAGCCGACCGCGTCGCCCTCCACGGGCAGGTTCATGAAGAACAGGTTGAACACGGGGGTCGACACAAGCACGCCCGCAGCAAAGCAGAAGGCTGCCGCGTACGGCCCCAATCCCAGATCGCCCTGCTTGCTCATTTCGACCAGCGGGTAGAACAGCCCCATCAACACCCCCGCCGCAAGGCTCAGTCCAATGCCTTTCCAAGGCGAAGCCCTTCGCGCGGGCGACTTTCCGCGCCTGCGGTGATCCGGCGGCGCCTCGGTCGGCTTCTCCGCAGCGCGCTGCCTGGAAAGAGCCGCGTAAGCCGCCGCCGTCATCACGATTGCCAGCACCACCAGCGCCACGCCGCCGAACACCAGCGCCGGCCGGCCCGCCGGGTTGATGACGAAATTCAGCACCGCCCCGATGATGAGCGCCAGCCCGATGCCCACGGGGAAGGCCACGGCCAGCCCCGCCACGGAGATCGCCGACACCAGCAGCAGGTTCGCCAGGTTGAACACCACTCCGCCCGCGGCGGCCAGGGCGATTTGCCGCTTGCCTGTGACCGACAGGTTGTCGAGAAACGGAAACAGCACCTGGTCCGAGCCCGGCAGCACCATCTCCATGCTGCCGAAGGTGAATGCGGCCACCGTGGCGCTCAGCATCACGCCAAGCACATAGTCGAAGTAGTACAGTTCGTACCGCCAGCGCCCGGCCATCTTCATCGTGTTGGCCCAAGAACCCCAGCACAGCATCGAGATCACCATCAGCAGCAGGGTGGCCGCGTACGTGGTTGGAATCATGGTCGGCTCCTCGCTCTCCTGTCGCCCACCGGCGTGGAACTCTGTAATATTATCAGCAGACGTAACAGGGAGGCATCCATGAGACTTGCGTTGTTCGCCGCGTTGCTGCTTGCCACGCCCGGCCCGGCCCAAAGCCAGCGCTTCCAGATAGACGCACAGACCCCCGAGGGGCTCCTGCTCCAGATGGCAGGGTCGGAATCCGACGAGGCGAAAAAAATCCAGCTTTACGAGGAATTCCTGCAGAAGTATCCGGACCACGCCGGCAAATCCTACGCCCTGAACCAGGTGGTGCCGCTGTGGCTGAAGGCCAAGAGCTTCGACAAAGTCCTGGACGGCGCCCGGGACATTCTCGCCGCCGAGCCCGACAACGCGCCTGCCGCCTACAACGCGCTGCAGGCCTGCGAGGAAAAGAACGACGCCGCCTGCATCGTCGAGTGGGCCAACGCCACCATCGAGGCGGCAAAAAAGAAAATCGGGTCGACGCAGCCCGAGGACGAAACGGAAGCGGAAACCTGGAAAGCGGAAGTGGACTTCGCCCAACAGGTCACCACGCGCGCTGAATACGCCTTCTACGCCGGGGCGTTGAAGAGCGGCGATCCGCAGTCGATTCTGCTGCTGGCGCGCGGGCTGGAGAAGGCGAACCCCAAGAGCCAGTACATGCCTCAGACCGCCGGGCGCGGCTTCATCGCGCTCATTCAGATGAAAGACCTGAAGCAGGCGCTTGAGTATGCCGAAAACGCCGCCGCCGCGGGCTTCGCCAACGAAGACATGCTTGTCTTCGCCGCTGACACGCATCTTAGCTCCACGAAGAATTTCGACAAAGCCGCCGAGTACGCCGCCGCGCTCGTCCAGATGCTCCCCGCCCGCCCAGCGCCGGATGGCATGGATCCGGCCGCCTGGGAAAAGAAGAAAACAGACACGCTTGCGCGCGGCTTTTGGATCGCGGGCATTGCCCATGGCGCTCGTGAAAAATGGCAGGAATGCGACAAAATCCTCGGGGAAGGCCTTCCCGCCATTCAGGCCAGCTCCGCCGCCAACGACCTCCTGCCGGGGGCGTATTTCTACCTGGGCCTCGCCAATTACAACCTCGCCGGCAAAGGCCCCAAGCGCGACAAGGCCCGCCTGGCGGCCGCGGAGAAACACTGGACCGCCTGCGCGAAAATGAAAAGCCCGTTCCAGTCCCGCGCCGCACAGAATCTCCAGGGCCTTGCCGCCGGCAAATAGCACATGAATATCCTGATCCCCAACCTCGGCTCCACCTCGCTCAAGTACCAGATCCTCTCCATGCCGGAGGAAAAGGTTCTGGCCAAGGGGCGGCACGAGCGCGTCACCAACTACGCCGCCGCCATCCCGGAAATCCGCGCGGGCGAAACGCCGGTCGACGCCGTGGCGTTCAAGGCTGCCCACGGCGGCCCGCGATACCAGGGGACCTTTGTGATCGATGATGGCGTCGAACAGGCGATGGCGCAGTTCCTGCTGGCCGCTCCCCTCCACAACGCCATTTATCTCGAAGCCATCCGCGCGTTCCGCCAGGCGATGCCGGGCGTGCCTTTGGTGGCCGCGTTCGAGACCGAATTCCACCGCAACAAGCCCGAGCACGCCCGCGTCTACGGGGTGCCGCAGGATTGGCGCACCGGCCACGGCGTGGAGAAATACGGCTTCCATGGCGCCTCCCACGAGTACGTCAGCCTCCGCGCGCCGGAGCTGCTCGGCTGCTCGCCCGCCGATCTCCGCCTCGCCAGTTGCCACCTCGGGGGCAGCTCTTCGGTCTGCGCCATCGACCGCGGCGTCTCCGTGGACACCACGATGGGCTTCTCTCCGCAATCCGGGCTGGAAAACGCCACCCGCCACGGCGATCTCGACGTGTTCGCCGTGCTGTACATGATGGACCGCAATGATTGGTCCACGGAACAGGTCCGCTCGCAGCTTTCGCGTGTGAGCGGCCTTGCCGGTCTGTCCGGCGTTGCCGGCGGCGACGTCCGCGACATCATGGAAGCGGCCCGCGCCGGCTCTCCCGCCGCGAACCTGGCTCTCGACGTTTTCATTTACCAGGTGAAGAAGGCCATCGCGGGCTGCGCCGCCGTCATGAACGGGCTTGATGCCATCGCCTTCACCGGCGGCATCGGCGAAAACAGCCCGCCCCTGCGCCGCGCCATCTGCGAGGGCCTGTCGTTCCTGGGCGTGCAGCTCGACCCGTCGGCCAACGAGGACGGCGCAGGAGACAGGCTGCTGTCCGGCGTTGCGTCCCGGGTGAAAGTCGTGGCGCTCGCCACCAACGAGGAGCTGATCGTGGCCCGCCGCGCCTACCGCGTCCTTTCCGCTCAGTGACCCCCGTCGCCCACGGCGACCGGGCGCTCCAGCTTCAGCTTGCCCGTTGCGCCTTCCGGCAGCGGCGCCAGCAACTGCTCCTTGCGGTAGATCAGCGTGCTCGTGTTGTAGCTGGCCAGCTCGAAGCCGTGGCCGTGCGTGATGGCGTCGGTCGGACACGCCTCCACGCAATAGCCGCAGAAGATGCAGCGGCTGTAGTCGATGTTGTAGACCGCCGCGTAGCGCTCGCCGCCGCTGATCCGCTCCTGGTCGGTGTTGTCGGCGGCTTCGATGTAAATGCACTGCACGGGACACGCCGCCGAGCAGAGGAAGCACGCCACGCACTTCTCCAGCCCGTTGTCGTCCCGTTGCAGCACATGCAGCCCGCGGTACCGCTCCTGGAACGCAGGCGGCGCATCCGGATAGTCGTCGGTGATGATCGGGTTCATCATCTCCTTCAGCGTCACCGACATCCCTTTGGCGATCGCCGCCGCGCCTTTCAGAATCTCCTGGACTTTCGGCATCTCGTCTGCTCCGCTCCTTCTTCGCTCAACTGATCCGATGCTGTCAGCTCCCGCCGGGAACCCGATTTTTCGCCCCTCAACCCGGCTTGTACGGAGGCACGGCCTCGCCCGGCTGGAACATCAACCTGCCCGCGCGCCGCGCCAGCCCCTCATATAACCGCCGGTCAAACACTTCGCACGTCATCGAGATCTCTCCGCCGGCTTCGATCACGAAAAGCGACGGCACATATTCAATGCCGTACGCGTTGCTTGCAACATAGCCGCCAGCGGCCGCATCCAGCAGCACCGGCATTTGCAGCGGAAACAGGCGGAGGAACTCGCGCGTCCTTGCGGCGTCATCCTGGCTGATGGCATACAGCGGCAGAGCGCCGTCCTTCAGGCGGTCCAGATAAGGCAGCGCCAGTTGGCAAGTGGGACAGCTCGCCTTGAAGAACACGATCGCCGCCGGCCCATTAGACAGAATCTGGCCCAAAGACACACGTCCCCCGCCAAGCCGATCAAGCTCGAATCCCGGCGCCCTGTGTCCTGCCTGAATCATGGCTCCTCGTTCCGCCTGCTGCTGCAGCAGCTTCTGAAATTCCCAGTCTAGCAACCCGCGCTTGCGGAGCCGCGTGTCCTCAATGGTCCAGAAGCCGCAACAGTTGCTGCGCGCAGACAAGCAGCGGGTCCATCACCGTCGAATAGGGCGGAGCATATGCCAGGTCGATCCCCGCAAAAGTCTCCACGTCCATCCGTGCCGCCAGCGCCGCAGCAACCGTATTGATCCGCGCCAGCACCCCGCCGTCTCCCACCGCCGCCGCGCCCAGCAGCCGCCGGCTTCCCCTGTCGGCCACCAGTTGCACCGCAAGGGTCTTGCCGGAGAAGTAGCGGGCGCGGTCGCGTCCTTCCACTACCGCCTCGACGGGCGAAAAGCCCTCGCGCCGCGCCTGCTGCTGCGACAGCCCCGTCACCGCCACCGCCAACCCCGCCACGCGCACGATCGAAGTGCCCGCCACGCCGGCGAACCGCTCCCGCCGCCCTGCCGCGTTGGCGCCCGCCACGCGACCCATCTTGTTCGCCGTCGTGCCCAGCGGAATCCAGACGTCCCGGCCCGTCACCACATGCCTGGCCTCGCAGCAATCGCCCGCCGCAAACACGCCGTAGAGCGACGTCTCCATCTGTTCGCTGACCGCCAGCGCCCCGGTGCGCCCGAGCGCCGCGCCGGCTTCTGCCAGCACTTCCACGTTCGGGCGAAGCCCGGTGGCGTCGATCACCAGGCCGGCATCCGCCGTTTCCGGATCCGCACGCTCGTTCAGCCGCACTTCCACGCCGCACTGTTCCAGCCGCTCCGCTACGAGTTTCGTCAGCCAGGGGTCCTCGCGGTTCAGCAACGTCGTTGCATCATGGCAAAGCCGCACCTCGAGCCCGCGCGCGCGAAGCGCCGTCGCCGCTTCCAGCCCGATATAACCGCCCCCCGCCACCGTTGCCGTCCGCGGCTTTTCCTTTTCCAGGAATTCCAGCAGGCGCAGCGCATCCGCATCGGTGTGGAGCTGGAACACGCGCGGCGCCTTCGGCGCCCGCAACGGACGCGCTCCCGCCGCCCACACCAGCCGGTCGTAGCGCACGCGCTCTCCGCTTCGCAGCACCGCCTCGCGCCGCCCGTGGTGCACGGCGATCACTTCGCTCTCCGTGCGGATCCGGATGTCGCGCTCTTTCTCGAAAAACTCCGGCCGGTACACCACCAGCTGCTCGATCGAGGAAACCTGCCCTTCCAGCAGGTACGGCAACCCGCACGCCCCGTACGAAATGCGCTTGCCTTTCTCGAAAACCAGAATTTCAGCCGATGGATCCAGCCGGCGCGCCCGCGACGCGGCGCTCAGTCCCGCCGCCACTCCGCCGACGACGACAATTCTCATGACCCGCCGCCCGCGCCCTCGCCCCAGTGCTTCCGGACGAACTCGAGGATGTCGAAGCTCCTTGCCGTGCGGTCCGGGAAGCAGAGGTTGACCGCGTCCAGTTCATCCTCGGCCAACCGGAAAATCGTCGCCAGCTTCGTGATCACCAGCAGCTCCAGCCCCTTTTCGTTCAGCCCGAAAATCGACATCCCCCCGCCGGCCCGAGTGATCTTCGTGTGGGCCATCACCAGACAGCCGAGAGCGCTCGAATCGATGTACTCCACGTGGCGCATGTCGAGCGCGACATGCACTTTCCCCGCCTGGATCAACTCCTCCAGCCGCGCGCGGAACTTCTCCACCGGCTCGCCGAGCACAAAGCGCCCGCCCAGCTCCAGCACTACCGCGCCTCCGCGCTCCCGTTGCCCGATTTGAAAAGACATCAGAACCCTATATTGTATCTGTGATGCCGCTGACTCATTGCACCCGCCGCCAGTTTCTCGCCGCCATTCCGGCCACGACCCTTGGCGCGCAGCCCGCCCCGCGCCGCCTCCGCCGCGCCGAATGCTACTTTGGCCTCCACTTCGACCTGCACCCGAACGAAAAAGACACCGAACTTGGCCGCGATGTCACCGCGGAAGCCGCCGGGCGCCTTCTCGACCGGGTGCGCCCCGATTATGTGCAGTACGACGCCAAAGGCCACCCGGGCTGGCTCGGCTGGCCGTCCGAGGTGGGCCCCTCCGCCCCCGGCATCGTCCGGGACTCGCTCGCCGTCTGGCGCGCCGAGACCGCCAGGCGGGGCATCGCGCTGTTCATTCATTTCTCGGGCGTGTGGGACAGCGAAGCCGTCCGGCGCCACCCGGAATGGGCGCGCGTCACCGCCGACGGGAAGCCCGACACGCGCCAGACGTCCACCTTCGGCCCCTATGCCGGCCGCCTGATGATCCCGCAACTGCGCGAGGCCGCCACGAAATACTCGCTCGACGGCGCCTGGGTCGACGGCGAGTGCTGGGCCACCCACCCCGACTATTCCGAGGCTGCCGTCCGGGCCTTTGGCAGGCCGGCGCCGAGAAAGCCGGAAGAGCCGGGCTGGCTGGAATGGCTCGAGTTCAACCGGCAACAATTCCGCCGACATGTCCGCTATTATGTGGACGAATTGCACCGCACCCATCCGGATTTTCAGATTGCGAGCAACTGGCTCTATTCCACCATGGTGCCAGAAGAGCCGGAATTGCCCGTCGATTTTCTCTCGGGCGATTACCTCGGCAACGCCAGCATTTCCACCGCGCGGCTCGAGGCCCGCTACCTGGCCCAGACCGGGAAACCGTGGGACCTGATGGCCTGGGGCTTCCAGCAGGCCGATTCCAACCGCATCGGCCACGTCTTCAAGCCCGCCGTTCAGCTCATGCAGGAGGCAGGAATTGTTCTCGCGCAATCCGGCGGTTTCCAGGTCTATTACCATCCCGCCCGTTCCGGGCATTTCGAGGATGCGCACATCGAAATCATGGCTGAACTGGCCGCTCATTGCCGCCGCTTGCAAAAATGGAGCCAGGGCACGGAGACCGTGCCGCAAATCGGGGTGGTCTTCTCCAAAGAATCCCTCTACCGCACCGGCAACAAGCTGTTCGGCGGATGGGGCAGGCTGTCGGACCCCGCGCGCGGCTGGATCGATCTGCTGCTGGCGTGCCAGTGGCCGGTGGACGTGATCCCGGACTGGAAAGCCGGGCGCATCGCAGCCCGCTATCCCGCCATCGTGCTCCCCGACTGGGAGCAGCCCGGAGAGGAATGCCTGGAGACGCTGCTCGAATACGCCCGCAACGGCGGCACGCTCGTCGTCTCCGGCGCACACAACGCCCTCCAGCTCGCTCCGCGCCTCGGCTTCCGCGCTGTGGGAGAACCCGCCCGCGCTCAGGCGTGGCTCCGCCACGGCGCCGTGGGCAACGCCGCCGGCGTCTGGCTCGGCGTCGAACCCGGCCAAACCCGCGTGCTCGATCAACGCTACCCCGAACTGAACACCACTCGCGGCGGCGCGCCCGCGGCTCTGGAAGCCGCGTTCGGCAAGGGGCGCGTGATCGTTGTTCCCGGCCCCATCGGCGATGTCTACGCCGCCACCCACGCCGCCGCCATCCGCGGCTTCGGGCGTTCGCTTCTCGCCCCGTATTTCCGCCCGCTGGTGGAAGTGGATGCGCCGCCCACGGTCGAAGTCGTGTTGCGCCGCAAACAGGGAGAGCTCCTCGTGCATCTCATCAACACCACCGCGATGCAGGTGGCAGGGGACTACGCCACTGTGGACTTCATTCCGGCGGCCGGCCCCATCCGGCTCACGGTGCAAGGCGCCCGCCCCAAGGCCGCGCGCCTCGAGCCTGCGGGGACTCCGTTGCAATGGAGGGCTGTTGCAGGAGGTTGGCAGACGCAGATCCCGCGCCTGGATCTGCACGCGGTCGCCGTCATGCTAAGATGAAGTCGTTCCCCGCCCGGGCTCGTAGCTCAGTTGGTTAGAGCGCTACCTTGACACGGTAGAGGTCGCAGATTCGAGTTCTGCCGAGCCCACCACCCTTCCCTGCCCCGCGGCTTCCGCGCCTTTTCCTTCCTCGCATGGCTGACGGCACAATCTCCGCACTGTGCCTCCTCGAGTCCGTGGAACCGGTGGACCGACCCGGGCAGGCATCCAGAACTGCCCCTCCTCTCCGCGGCTCGATCATGCCGCGATGAGGGCCGAACAACACGCAGCGACGGAATCCCGCCAGCCCCTGCACGCTCCAGCGGCCGGCCGGGATTCGACTGGCTCAAAGAGGAATTATTCAGCGGGACGACGGATGAGCGCGGCAATTTCCGGGTAGATTGCCGGGAGAAGCGACCGCCAGATCAACACCCACTGGCCCGCTGTACGCGCCTCGGGATCCACCCCAATGGCAACGAGCACCTGCTCGCGATCCACGGCCCAGATGCGGACACCGAGGCCCCCTGCGCTCCCCTTGGCAAGTTCCGGCAAGCCTCGCTTTTCGACGGCGTCGAGCGACACCGGAGTTTCAGGGCTGGCGATGATCGATTGCAGCCTGCCATTGCGGATTTGAATGGACCACGCCGGTTGGGCGTTGCACGGATCGGCCTCCCCATGCGCGTGGTCGTGGTGGCCTGCGTGGGAATGCAGGACGCCGGCGGGATCGGCGTAGAAAGAGAACATGGTCAGATTGCCGATTCTGATGCGGGTGGAATCTACGCGGAAGCGGGCGAGGACCGACTGCGGCGCGTCGCGCAGCGAAACCGATTCCAGCATCCATTCAGGGGCACTCAGGAGCGCCGCCCGCGCCTGGTCCTCCGCGCGGAGAACCAGGCATGGAGCGGCGAACGCGAGCAGAAGCAGGGTTCGGATCATGTGACTCTCATCGAATTCCGTACGTTTGCGGGTACCTCGGATCCCGCAGGAGCTGGATGATTTTATCCCCTTCGGCTGTATCGCCCCGCAGCGAGACGGCGATCTTGAAGGGAATGTCCGTCTGATCCATGAGCCCGGTGAAGAGGAAGGCGCCCGGGCCCTCGGCGCTCAAGGGAACGGCCTCCGCCGTGTGGCTGCCTGTCCGGAAACCGACGCTCAGGCGAATGCGGCCCTTTTCGCCCGTCACCCGGTTTTCCGGATAGCCGTCGCCATCGGCGTCCACGTAGTCGGGGAACTCGTATGCGCCCGTAGGCCCGTAGCCAAGCGCGCCGATCAGAGGCGAACCGCGGTGAGCGGGGGGGCCGGTTGGCCCTGACTGGTTCGGGTCGATGTCGAGGAACGGGTAGATCGCCCGGATGTTGGAGTGGACATCGCGAAAGACCCTGGCTGTCTGCGTCCCGATGGGAGACGTCACGCTGGTCGTGACGGTGGGCGTGGTGTCGAACATTTCCTCGTCTGACACCGGGACGGTGCCGTTGATGATCATGGACTGCGAGTGGTCGGCCGTCACGATGAGCAGGGTGTCGTGGTTCGGCCTCGCCGAGGCCCACCGCCGCGCCCAACCGACGGCTTTGTCCAGCTCGATGGTGTCCCAGATCGTTCCCGCAGCATGATTCACATGGGACTGCTTGTCGATAGAGGCAGCCTCGACCATCAGGATGAACGGCTGGTTTCCCGACGGGCCCGCAAGAACTTCGACGGCTTTTTCTGTCATGAGATCGAGGAATGGCTGGTCCGGGTAGTTGCCCAATCTTGTGGCGACTTCGCTGCCCGGGCGGGGAAGCCGGAGCTTGTCGTACGCCACGCTCATGTTGGGGTCGCTGGCGGCGCGAATGCCGTCGGAGGCGCCGGCGGGATTGGTGTTGTAATAGAAAACGCCAAGCAGCTTGTTGGTGGATGCGGTGACGTTGCGCAGTTGGGCGGCATTTTCCACGTAGGTGAATCCGGCATTGCGGAACTCTGACACCATGTCCCGTCTGTCTGTCCGGACCGAGGGCAGATACTGGTCGCCGCCGCCGCCCAGGATCACATCGAAGGCCGGGCGGTTGCCCAGAAACGGGTTCTCAAGATACTGCCGGATAATCTCATAGCGCGTTTGGCGGAACGCGGTGTGGGCTGCCTGCGCGGCCGGGGTGGCATCCGCGATGTCGGCCGTGCTGACGATGCCGGTCCGGTAGTTGAACTTGCGCTTCAGGTACTCCCACAGCGTCTCCACGCGCGGATTGTCCAACATGGACGGCAGCGTGGTCGCATTCGCGCCGCCGATCCTCCAGCGGCAGTCCGTGCCGTCCGGAAACACCCCCATCCCGTTGGTGTGCGTCTTGTTGCCTGTGGTCCAGGCAGAGGCGGTGTTGGCCGAATCCGGAACAACCCGGTCCAGGCTGTGCGTCATGACCGTGCCCGTGACCGGCATTTTGTCCATCTCGAGCAGGTTGTCAAAGAAGCCTTCCCGGAGTCCCGGAATTCCCGCTGCGTTGGGAACGCTGCGCGCCACCAGCCGCGCGGCGTCGCGATAGGCCTGCGCCATCGCGTCGCCGATGAACAGGATCACGTTTCGGCGCTGCTGCGCCGGCGCGAACGGGTACACAAGAATGTCCTTCACGTCCGTCACGGTTCCCGACGGCGTAGTCACCGAGGCGGTCAGCCGCACGTGCCCGGCTTCGAAACCCACCATGTCAGCCCGGTAAACGACATCCGGAATGCTGTCGCAATCCAGCATCGCCGGCGCGGGGCCCGTAAACAGGTTCGTAATGTCGCGGTTGCCCGCAGTCACCCTCAGCCCCGAAGCCGTGGAGGCGTTCCTCACCTCCAGGACCAGGTCCACTCGCTGGTCCGCCAGCAGCCGGGTCCTCTCCGGCAACACGATGGTGAGCAGTGATTGCGCGGAAAGCCCGGGAACCAATGCCATTCCCAGCAGCATCGCCGAGGAAACGATTTTCCTGATTCCTGTCATTCTGTTCTCTTTCGCCATTCCTTTCTGTGCGATTGTTTGTAAATAGTGGCAGCAGAGAGCTGCAATCGCATTTCTCCGGCGTGACTTTCCAGTGAATCATGCCGCAGCCTCACGCCACAGGCAGCACCTTCAGCGAAGCCGCCGAACCGCTCTTGCGCCGCCCAGCGGACTGGTTCGAGCGCCTCGAAGCGCGTGCCCCGCCTGGCGACGTGAATGCCCGGGCATTCAGCCGTGGCGTGATCCACCATGGCGAAAATCGTCACCCGGCCGTCGGCCAAGGTAAAGCCAACCGAGGCGTCGATGCCCTCCCCCAGACTGCCTTTCGAGCGCCTGAGCGGAGATCGGCGTGGACGCCAGAGCGCCTGCGCCGCGCTCCCTGGCTGCCGCCCGCAGCCGGTAAGATGAGAGGAAGCCCGTGGGTGAAATCCGGCATACCGCTTGCGCTCTCGACTGCCCCGACTGCTGCGCGATCGTCGTGGAAACAGAAAACGGCCGCGCCGCGCGCCTGCAAGGCGATCCCTCGCACCCCATCACACGCGGCTTCCTCTGCGCCAAGGTGGCGCGCTACCTGGAGCGGGAATACCACCCGCAGCGCCTTCTGCACCCGCTGCGGCGCGCCGGCGCGAAGGGTGAGGCGCGGTTCGAGCCGATCTCCTGGGACGCCGCGCTCGATGAGATCGCCACAAGGCTGCGCCGCGCGGCGGAGGAGCACGGCCCCGAGTCCATCCTTCCTTACAGCTATGGAGGCACGCTCGGCTTTCTGCAAGGCGGCTCAATGGACCGGCGCTTCTTCCACCGGCTGGGCGCGTCGCGGCTGGACCGCACGATCTGCGCGTCGGCCGGCGGCGCGGGGCTGATGGAAGCCTACGGGCGCAGGATGGGCACGCCGCCGGAGGATTTCGTCCACGCGCGCTACATCATCGCCTGGGGCGCCAACATTCTCTCGACGAATGTGCACCTGTGGCCGTTTGTCGTGGAAGCGCGGCGGCGCGGGGCGCGCTTTGTGGTGATCGACCCGGTTCGCACGAAAACCGCGGCGCTCGCCGACTGGCACCTGGCGCCGTATCCGGGCTCCGATCTCGCGCTGGCGCTCGGCCTGATGCACGTGCTGTACGAGGAGGGCCTGGCGCGCAAACTCGACGGCGACGAAAGCCTGCGCGCTCGCGCCGCGGAATACCCGCCGGAGCGCGCCGCCCATCTTGCCGGCATCGCGGCGGACGACATCCGCCGCCTGGCGCGCGAGTACGCCGCCACGCGGCCTGCCGTGATCCGCCTCAATTACGGCGTGCAGCGCAGCCAGCGCGGCGGGCGCGCCGTGCGGGCCATCAGCCTGCTGCCCGCGCTCACCGGCGCCTGGGAGGAGCGCGGCGGCGGATTCCAGCTCACCACCAGCGGCGCGTTCCAGATCAACCGCGCCGCGCTCGAGCGGCCCGATCTCGGCCCGCCGGCGCGAACGGTGAACATGACGCTGCTGGGGCGCGCACTGACCGAACTCGACGCGCCGCCCGTCAAGGCGCTGGTCGTATACAACTCCAATCCCGCGGCCATCGCCCCCAACCAGGCGGCCGTGCACGCGGGGCTGCGGCGCGGGGACCTGTTCACGGTGGTGATCGACCATTTCGTGAACGACACGGCGCGATTCGCCGACATCGTCCTGCCCGCAACGACGTTTCTCGAGCACACCGACCTCTACTTCGCCTACGGCCACTATTACCTGCAGATGGCGCGCCCCGCCGTGCCGGCGCCGGGCGAGTGCAAATCGAATGTCGAGATCTTCCGGCTGCTGGCGCGGCGGATGGGATTTGACGACCCCTGTTTCCGTGACACGGAAGACGACATGATCCGGCAGGCGCTCGAAACGGATTCCCCGTATCTGGCGGGCATCACCTTCGAGCGGCTCGAGCGCGAGCGCTTCGTGCGCCTCAACGTGCCCGAACTGCCAATGGCGGACGCCGCGCCGAACCTCGACGGCGGCCCCCTCCATTACGAGCCGCCCGAGGAGAGCCGCCTTGGCGTGCAGTTCGACGGCCGGTGCCCGCTCGAGCTGGTCAGCTCCAAGGCGCGCGACGGGTTGAATTCTTCCTTCGGCATGCTGCCGCGCGCGCAGGAAGAAACAGCGGTGCTCGAAATCCACCCCGAAGACGCCGCCCCGCGCGGCATCCGCGACGGCATGGCCGTCGAGGTCTGCAACGACCGCGGGTCGGTGCGGCTGAAGGCGCGCGTCGGCGAGTTTGTGCGGCAAGGCGTGGTGCGCGCGCCTTCCGGGGCCTGGCCGCAGAAGGCCGGGGGCGCGAACGTGAACCTCCTCATCGCGGACCGGCTGACCGACATCGGCGGCGG
>Ga0308417_1000654_pt1 | contig 24527 bp, 21 predicted proteins | sample HotsprSampleOS65_FD_203528 | JGI IMG/M metagenome (GOLD analysis project Ga0308417, IMG submission 203528) | Hot spring phototrophic mat microbial communities from Octopus Spring, Yellowstone National Park, Wyoming, United States - 20090730_OS65 ...
CGGCACTCGTCAGATCAGTCTCCAGAGTTGGAATTCGTATCGCCGTCATTGCAGGAAGGCAGCATGAGTGGCACGATGAGCGCGCAACTGGTCAACTGGAAACGGCACTAGCCGGCCTGTTCGCCCATGCTCTCCGCTGTTGGTCTGGGGCGCATAACAGTTTCTGCGTCGGATGGGGGCTGTGCCACCAGGCCCGTTGGGCACGGGCCAATGCCGGGGCCAGCTTCCGCTCCGCCCGCCTGCCCCACATGGCACATGGCGCTACAACAACCGTCGTCGTCGCGATATACTGCACGGCGCAGGGCAGCGGCGGCGCGCCCGCCCGGCAGCAACCAACAGGCCCACCGGACCACACATCATGTCACTGGAAGTCGGTATCGTCGGACTGCCCCTGGTCGGCAAGACCACCATCTTCAACGCCATGGTGGCCGCTGCCGGCGGCCAGGAGGTCAAGCAGGAGTTCACCTCCATCAGGCCCAACGTGGCCATGGTGCAGGTGCCCGACGAGCGGCTGCGCATCATCAACCAGTACATCGCCACCAGCCGCCTGGTTCCGGCCCAGATGCGCGTGGTGGATATCGCCGGCATCGCCCGGGGGGCCAGCGAGGGACAGGGCATGGGCAACAAGTTCCTCTCCCACATCCGCCAGGTGGACGCGGTCATCCACGTCGTGCGGTGTTTCCAAAACGACGATGTCCCCCACCCCGACGGCAGCCTCGATGCCACCCGCGACATCGAAACCCTGGAGATGGAACTGGTGCTGGCCGACCTGGAGGTGGTCAGCGGCTCGATCGGCAAGTTGGAGAAGGCCGCCCGCGCCCACGAGCGCGACGCGGTGGCGCGCCTGGAAATGCTGAAGCGCTGCCAGGTGGCGCTGGATGACGGCAAGCCCGTTCGCACGCTCCAGTTCACGCCCGACGAACAGAAGGTGCTCAAGAGCTTCGGCCTGATCACCGCCAAGCGGGTGCTGTACGTGGCCAACGTGGACGAGTCCGACATCGAGGGCCAGGGCCCGCTGGCGCAGCAGGTGCGGCGCTGGGCGGCGGACAACGGCGGCGGCATGCTGGCTCTGTGCGGCAAGCTGGAGGCGGAGCTGGCCGAGCTGGACGAGAAGGACCGACCCGAGATGCTGGCGAGCATGGGCCTCAAGGAGCCGGCGCTGAACATCCTCACCCGCGAGGCCTATCGCCTGCTGGGGCTACACAGCTTCTTCACGGCCGGCCCGACGGAAATCCGCGCCTGGACCATTCCCATCGGCGCCACCGCCCCGCAGGCGGCCGGCGCCATTCACAGCGACTTCGAGCGCGGCTTCATCCGCGCCGAAATCTACAGCATCGAGGACCTCCAGCAGTACAAGAGCGAGGCGGCCATCAAACATCACGGCAAGCTCCGCGTGGAGGGCAAGAACTATGTGATGAAGGACGGGGATGTGACGCACTTCCTGTTCAACGTGTGAGGTTCATGCCCCCCAGCGGGCGGACCGGCCCCCCGCCGGCTCAGATCGTCCCGCACACCTGTCCCAATCCCCGCGAACGTTACGGCCTCACATGCACCGACCAGATGCGATTGTCCTTTCGCACCGAGGCCAGTGGACGCCAGTCGGCGGGAATCTCCAGCGGCGGGCCGGACACCTTGTGCGCGCTGAGCAGCACCTGCGGCCGCGCGGAGGGCGCGATGGCCGAGATAGCCTGAACCCTGTGTACGGTACGGTTGAGATAGATCGAGAAGTCCTGCCGGAGGCGTGAATCCGGCGTGAAGCTGTAGGCCTCGGCCTCGGGAGCGGCGGCCCAGACGGCCTCGGCCAACGGGCGCATGTCGCTGCGCCCCTCGCCCTGCGTGCCGTATCCGTGCGCGTACATCGCCTGGGCGATGAACGCGACCGCCGCCGTCGTCAGAACCATCGCAGCCGGCCAGCGCCTTTGCCACCACATTCCCGCGAGAATCAGCAGCGCCGCGGCGCCCGCGGCCGCGGCGGCCAATCCCAGAGTGAACCATCGCAACTCATCGTCGAGCCAGCCCGCCGTCAATGGCGAAAGCGCCAAGGGAAAGACGATGCCGGCGGCGATGACGATGGGCCAGTGAATCGCCAGCATGAGCCGATGCAGAGGCGACCGCTCGTGCACGGTGCGAAAGAACACGTCCAGCGACAGGGCCGCCAGTATGGCGGCCGGGCCGAGCATGGGCAGCAGATAGCGCTCGGCGCGGTCGGCGAAGAAACTCATGATGAAGATGGGCACCGCCAGCAGCGCCAGCGCCAGCACGGGCCGCCCGCCATCAGGAACTTCTGACGGCGGCGCCAGCCCGCGTCGCCCGACGCAGCGTGGCACGACCAGCACCAGTCCACCGACGAAGAAGACCACCCACGGCAGCACCATCGCGAAGATGCTGATGTAGCTGTACCAGTCGCTGTCCTGTTCCAGGCGGGCGCCGTGGCGCGTCACCTCCACCCACCAGCGGCTGAGCACTTCCGGGTGCCTGGCCGCCACCAAGATGAACCACGGCAACGCGATGGCGGCGAACAGAACGCAACCGGCCAGCGCTGCCGCACGCCAGCGCAGCGATCCGACGGGGGGCAAGTCCGGTTCATCCAGTCCGCCGGCCGGACCGTACCGGCGCTGCGCCCAGCGTCGCCAGAGCACGAAGGCGGCCAGGGGCACAACGCTCTGTACAAGGCACACCGGTCCCTTGCTCAGAAAGGCCATCGCCAGGGCCACCGCCCCGCCGACCAGACCCAACCAGATCCGCGCCCGCAGTGCCGCCGCCGCCAGCAGTGCGTTGGCCACAGCGACCCACGCGGCGAGCTGCACGTCCGTCGTGGCATAGCGGGAGAAGCGCAGAAACCCATAGGTGCTGACGCACACCGCCGCCGCCAGAACTCCCGCGCGGCGCCCGCCGATCATCGTGCCGGTGATCCCGACGGCCAGCGTCCACATGACCAGCATGGGGATGCCGGCAGCGCGAATGCGCAGGGCCATGCAGCGGAATCCCTTCTCGCGTCGGGCGGGATCGGGGTTAGAGATGTGGCCGAGCGTTTCATCGTCGATGCTGAGGGCCGCCAGCCAGGCGGCCAGGGGCGGCTTGTTGGTGCGCGGCTCGCCCTGAAGGGTGGGCATGCTCCAGTTGCCTTCGCGACGGATTTCCAGGGCGGTGGCCACGACCAGGTTCTCGCTTCCGCTGGAGAACTCGAGCCACGGCAGCGTCGGCGCAATGGCCGCTGCCGCCAGCAGTGCGACGCCGACCAGCGCCGGCAGGTTGGGTCGTGAGTGGCTCGAGAGGCTCGAATCGGAAGGGACCAAAGTCATTCGCGACACCGCGGGTCAGGAAATGTTGGCCAATTGTACAGCACGCATGTCCGTGGCGTTCGCGCCGGGATCTTGTTGGTCCAATCTATCCCGGCCTGGACGATGGCGTTCGCACGGCTATCGAGTCGCGCAAGCGTGGCAGTTCGCTCCGCCCATGCCTTGCCATCGTCCTGGACACCGGCGGCGGCATTATAGAAGTCGTCGAACGCATGGCGAACACAATCCGGCATCATTACACCGAAGTCACGATGATCATCCCTGGGCGAGTCATGTCGGCGGGGACCGTGTTCGCCATGTCGGGGGATCGGATCATGATGGACTACTACTCGTGCCTCGGTCCTATAGATCCGCAGATCGAGCGAAACGGAAAGCTCATTCCGGCGCTTTCCTATCTGGTGCAGTTTGAACGGCTCAAGGAACGATCGAAGAACGGTGAGATCACGACGGCCGAGATGGTGCTGCTTCAGCAGCTCGACCTGGCGGAGCTGCACAGCTTCGAGGAGGCGTCGCGATGGTGCTCGCTCGCCGGGCGCCCCTGCGTCTCCGCGTCTCTGCCGCTCTGCGCGAATGTCTTCGCGCGAGTCTCGCGCAGAGGCGCAGCGACGCGGCGAGGAAACCGACGGGCCTCGGCAGTTGGACCCGCGACGAACGGCGAGGTGCCTGCTCAGGGAATGGCTGGCCAAAGTATAGGTTCAAGGACTGGGCCGTAACCGAAACCAGGAAACTTCCCGTGACGGCGGCCATGCGTGAGGCGCGTGCGTTGCAGATCGCCCAGGCATTGATGGATCACCAGAGATGGCACTCACACGGTCGCCCCATTTCGATGGAAGTGCTGCGACGAGACTTCAAGCTGAAGATCGATGATTATGGGACCGAGAGCGAACTGAGCCAGCAGATACACGATTATCACGTGTTCCTGGGCGATTACATGAGTAAGATTGGCGCGTTGGGCGTTGTCCACACGAACCGATTGTGCATAAAGCTCTAAGAGAAGATGCCACGAGTCGCGCGATGGATATCCAGCAGGTTGCCGCCACGAACCCAGGCGTGGACGCCAAGAAAGTCGAACAAGCCATCGCCATCCGGATGGCGATGGAGAAGGCCGGAGTTTTCAGGCGAGCCGACTACCGGCTCTCACCACCGCTCGGTACAGGTCCGGGTGCGGGAAGGCCGGCCGCGACGGGAGTCACCATCGTGCGCATGCGGCGGGCGCGGTGATCCCCTTCGCCGGGTGGCTTTGTGCGCATGATCCCAAACCACAACTCTTGCCTCCGGCGCCCGCCGCGGACCGCTGGCGATGTCACGATATATAAGCGGCATTGGCCGCTGCGACGGCCGCGCCACCGCCGCCCAGGCACTGCTCCAGTGCGGCCAGGAGGACCAGCACATTCTCGGCGCGGCTGGTGTGGCCCATGAGACCGATGCGCCAGACCTTGCCCTTGAACTGGCCCAGCCCGCCGCCGATCTCGATGCCGAAGTCGGCCAGCAGGCGCCTGCGGACGCTCAGATCGTCGACGCCGGGGGGTATGTTGACGGCGTTGAGCTGGGGCAGCTCGCGGCCGGCCTCCGTGGCGTAGGTGATGCCCAGAGCGGCCAGGCCGGCTTTCAGCGCGCGGTGGTTGCGCAGGTGTCTTTCCCAGCGGAGGGCAAGCGTCTCCTCGCAGATCAGCCGCAGCGCCTCGCGCAGGGCGTAGCTCATGCTGATGGGTGCGGTGTGGTGATAGAAGCGCTCGTCGGCCCAGTAGCGCTGGACCATGTTCATGTCCAGGTACCAGCTCTGGACTTTGCTTTTGCGTGTGCGGATGACCTCGGCCGCGCGCTCGCTGAACGACACGGGCGCAAGGCCGGGCGGACAAGAGAGGCACTTTTGCGTGCCGCTGTAGGCCGCATCCACGCCCCATTCATCGACCTTCACGGGCACGCCGCCCAGCGAGGTCACGCAGTCCATCAGCAGCAGGGCGCCCTGCTCGTGGCAGATTCGCCCCAGTTCCTCCATGGGCTGGGCGGCGCCCGTGGACGTTTCGGCATGGACGATGCCGACCACCTTCGGCCGAACCCGCCGCACCGCATCAGCGATTTCACTGGGATCGAAGACCTGTCCCCAGGGGCGCTCGATGGTGCTGGTCCTGGCACCGCAGCGCTGGGCGACATCGAGCATGCGCTGCCCGAAAACGCCGTTGATGCATACCAGCATGCTGTCGCCGGGCTCGATGAGGTTGACCACGCACGCCTCCATGCCGGCCGAACCGGTGCCGCTGACGGGCAGGGTCAGGCGGTTGGCGGTCTGCATGACGTAGCGCAGCATCGTCTGTATTTCGTTCATGATGGTGACGAACTCGGGGTCGAGGTGGCCCACAAGGGGCGTGGCCATGGCCTGGAGGACGCGCGGGTGGACGTCGCTGGGTCCGGGGCCCATGAGGATTCGCCGCGAAGGACTGAGCTGGCCGACGACCGGCGCGGCTGTGGTGGATGGTATTGAAGACATGGGCGCAAGAGGATGGTGCCGGCGCGAGGCAAGTCAAGCCCGTGGCCGCCGTGGCCGCGCGCCCAGCAGGCCCGCCAGATTGCCTCCCAAAATCCTGGCCTTGTCGGCGGGCGGGATGAAGTCGAAGTGGCCGCGGAAAACCTCCAGCGACTGCCGGTATGTCATGTAGTAGCGCACCACCGGATAGTCGGAGCCCCAGCACAATCGGGCGGGTCCGAACGTGTGATACAAGGCCGTCAGAATCCAGGACACATCGGAATAAGGATACTCCCACTTGAGGGCCGTCGCGTAGGCGAAGCCGGACACTTTTATATAAATGTTCGGATATTGTGAGGCGGCCAGAAGCAGCCGCAGGTTCTCGCCCAGGCCGCCTGGTGCGGCCGCGGCGCGGGCAACGTGCCCCAGGTGGTGAATCAGGATCGGCACGGAGGGGAAACGCCCGGCCACCTGCCCGATCGCCGGAAGCTGGCGCGGCACACACGAGAGGCTGGCCAGCAGGTTCAGCCTGGCGGCCGCCTCGAAGACCTCCAGACCCTCGGTCGACGTGAGCCAGGCGCCATCGTCGTCGGCACGCAGGTAATGCGTGAACGCCGCCAGCGGCCAGTCTTCGGCCATCCGCCGCAGACGGTCGGCGGCGCCAGGCGTGTGGTATGTCGCCGACCATTCGCTGTCCAGATCGGCCGCCTGATGGAGCTTTCCGGGGTATTTGCGAACCTGGGCGGCGACGTAGGCGTTGTTGTCGGCGTTATGGCCAAGCTGTGCGCAGACGATCAGCGCCTGGTCCACGTCGTTCACCTGCATCTCGTAAAGCAACTGCTCGACGCGGCCGCGCGTTTCGGGGTCGGGGACAAGCGGCTCGCTGCTGTAAGGCCAATATGCCCAGGCGTGGCAGTGGCCGTCGACGATGGGAGTGGTGTCGGTGGTCATGGCGCCATCACACAAACGGCACGATCGCATCTTCGGCGATGTGGAGCCCGAAGCCCGGGGCATCGGTAGGCGTCAGCCAACTGTCTCTGGGAACCGCCTGTCCGGGCATGCCCCAGACCCCTTCCAGCGGCGCACCGATCGGCGTGCCGATGAAACACTCCAGCCACGGCACGCTGGGCCTGGCGATGCTGAAATGCTGCCCGTAGGGCGTGTTGCCCCCGGCGTGAAGCATCACCGAAAGCCCGGCCCCGTCGGCGGCCGCGGCGATCTTGTTGGCGGTGGAAAGCCCCCCGCACCACAGGATGTCGGGCTGGAGAATGTCGGCCACCTTGTTCTGGATGGCCCACTGGAAGGTGTAGTGAGTGTACCAGTGCTCGCCGGTCGCCAGGGTCATCCAGGGCAGTCGCTGGCGCAGGCGGATGTGACCGTCCAGGTCTTCGGGCACCAGACACTCCTCCAGCCACCTCAGGCGGTATGGCCGCAGCACTTCGGCCAGACGCACCGTGTAGTCCACGTCGAAGGCCATCCAGCAGTCGAGCATGAGTTCACAGTCATCGCCGATGATCTGCCGCGCCCTGCCCACAAAGTCCTCGTTCCTGCGGATGCCGTCCCAGCCGTCGGCCGGCCCGTAGGGGCAGGCCAGTTTGAAGGCCCTGAATCCGAGTTGCCGGTACCAGTCGACGTCGTTGCCGGTGGCGTAGCAGAAGATTCGGTCGCGCACCGGCCCGCCCAGCAGGCTGTAGACCGGAACCTCGAGCAGTTTACCCTTCAGGTCCCACAGGGCCACGTCCACGGCGCTGATGGCGTAAGAGGCCAGGCCCGGCGTGCCCTGAGGCTTGGTCAGACGAAACATCATGTCCGCCAGCCGCTCGATCGCCATGCAGTCCTGGCCGGCCAGTTGCTCATTGAAGTGCTCGATCAGCGGCTGAAGCACCCGGGCGGACAGGAGCGGCGCCAGGCCATATTCGCCATTTTCGGCCGTCACCTGCACATGGGCGGCTTCCCAGCCGGGCATCCACATCCTGCGCAGCCGCTTGACGTGGGGATAGCGGGACATCGGGTTGGCCACCTCGTCATGCACCCACCAGGAGTCGCGCGAGCCGGGCGGCGGCGTGCGGGCGGGGAAGTTCACCTTCACGGTTTTGATCTGTTTGATCTTCACCGGTATAGCTCCTCGATGGTGACGGGCCGGCCGTTCTCCCTGGCTGAGCGGTAGGCCGCGTCGAGAACTTCCACCGCGCGCCAGCCGACCTCGCCGGGCGCCAGGTTCTCGGCTTTACCCAGGATGACATCCACGAAGTTGTGGGTGACGGCGCTGCGCTGATCCGAAAGGGGCGTGAGCTTGAGGTGCTCTTTGGCGCCAGCCGCCGTACGCAGGGCGGCCAGACCGCTCACGCTGTCGAACAGGTAGCAGCCCTCCCGGCAGAAGACCTCCATCGAGATGCGGCGGTTGCGGTTGGAATTGCCGGTGCCGCCGATCAGTCCCAGTGCGCCGTTGGCAAACTCCACTGAGATCACATCCACCATGTCGACCCTGCGGCCGAGGTTGTTCATCATCGCCTGGGCGCGGCGGGCGCGCAGACCGGTGATGTACAGCAGCAGCCCGATCAGATGGGTGAGCTGGAGGTGGCCGTGGCCGCCGCCCAGCATTTCCGGCCTGTTGTAGAATTCGCTGGGGCCGGTCACGGTGTGGTGCATCGGACTGTTCTGCGGCGAGATGTTGCCGCCCAGGAGGCCGGTCATGTCGGAACAGAACGAGCAGTTGACGTACTCGACGGGGCCGAACTGGCCGGCGGCGATCACCTGGCGTGCCCGCTGGGTGTGGACGTAATGGTGATAGGTGTACCCGATCATGATCTGCCGGTTCTTCTGCGCCGCCAGATCGAGCAGGTCGCGCGCCTCCCAGGCGAAGAGCGTCATCGGCTTCTCGATCAGGACGTGACACCCGGCCGCAAGACACTCGCGGGCGATGGCGTGATGGGTGGCATGAGGTGTCACCACGATGACGCCGTCGAGCTGCTCGCGCGCCAGCATCTCGCGATAGTCGTGGTATGCCCTGGACAGGCCGAAGGCCTCGGTCGCCTTCTGGAGGCGGCCGGGGTGGCTGTCGCTGACCGCCACCAGCCGCGCCTGGGGATGGGCCAGGGCGCCGGGGATGTGGTATTCGGTGGCCCACCAGCCGGCGCCGACGACGCCGAGGCGGACCGGGGCAGATGCCTGTTCGCTTGGTGTTTTGTTTTCCATTCAGGGAACCAGAAGGACCTTGGCCACCCCGCCCGAGCTCTCGGCGCACAGCCGCTGGAACCAGGCCGCGCCCTCGTGCAGCGGAGCTTCCCGGATGTACGGATCCAGCCGCACGGCCCCGGCCTGCAGCTTGTCCAGGGCGCTCTGGAAGTCGGCCGGCGTATAACAGAAACTGCCGTGCAGGACGATCTCGCGGCGGATGACCTCGGCGACGGGGACGGCGCTGCTCTCCTCGTGCAGACCGCTGAGGATCACCCGCCCCCCCGAACGAACCGCCTTGACGCACTGATCGCGCGTGACGGCCTTGCCCACGGCATCGACGGCAGCCGCCACGCCTCGCCCACCGGTGGCCTGGCGCACCGTCTTCACCAGATCAACTTCGGCCGGATTCACCGCCTGGCCTCCCAGCTCGGCCGCGGCCGCCAGGCGCTGCGCGTCGGTATCGGCGATGAACACGCGCGCAGCGCCGTTGAGCAGGAGCACTTGCAGCGTCAGAAGCCCGATGGGGCCGGCGCCGATCACCAATGCCGCCTCGCCGGGGTGGACCTGCGCCCAATTCGCCGCCCGAACAGCGCAGGCCAGCGGCTCGACCAACGCTGCATCCCGCAGACTCACGCCCGGCGGCAGGGGCAGCACCATCCGGGCTGGGGCGCACACGTATTGAGCGAAGGAGCCGGGGCGGTGGGCCCCGATCAGGCGGCGGTTGAGGCACAGGTGATTGAGAGACTTGGCGCAGTACTCACAGTCCCCGCAGTAGATCATGGGATTGACCGTCACCGGCCGGCCCGGCTTCAGAGCCGGGTTTATCGCCTGAGCCTGGGCACCCAGCTCGGCCACGACGCCGCTGAACTCGTGTCCCATCACCAGCGGCGGCACGCGCAGGGCATTGTGGCCGAGGTACCCGCTCAACTCCGAGCCGCATATGCCACTGTATGCAACCTTAATGAGCACTTCGTCGGCTGGAGGAGCGGGTTGGGGTATCTGGCGCATGGCCATGGCGCGTGGCGCTTCCCAGACCAGGGCGTGCATGAAAGCGGATGGTGAAGTGAGCATGAAGTTGCGTTCCTGATTGACTGGCCGCGGGGGATCATAATGCCGTGGAGTGCAGTGGTCCATCGGGCTAATGGGGGCATGGCGGGAGGAGGCGCGGCTGAAGCGGCCGGCAAGGTCGGTTGGTGCGCTTTCCTGCCACAATGGCAACCGGCGGAAGGAAGGGCGGAAAGGGGCTGCCAGCCTGACAGTCTGCGGGGCATGGCCATGGCAGTGCCGGGATCCGATTCAGGAACATAAGTGGCGACTGGGTAGATGTTTATGGTGCCGTGTTGTGCCCTGGTCGCCACGGCACTGCGTTTGTTCTGGGGAAGGGTCGCTGGTTCTGCGCTGCGGGCGTGGCGTCCACGGGCAGCAGGAGTGAACCAGGCAACTCAAGCAAGTGGAGCTAACTGAGAAGGAGACCCCGCATGGCCGCGAAGATGTTGGCCTTTGAAGCCGAAGCGCGTAAGTCCCTCCTGAACGGCGTCACCAAGCTGGCTCGGGCCGTGAAAGCGACTCTGGGCCCCAAGGGCCGCAATGCTGTGATCGACAAGGGCTGGGGCGTGCCGACCATCACCAAGGACGGGGTGACGGTGGCCGAGGAGATCGAGCTGAAGGACAAATACGAGAACATCGGCGCGCGACTCGTGCGCGAGGCCGCCACCAAGACCAGCGACGTGGCGGGCGATGGGACCACCACGGCGACGGTGCTGGCGGAGGCGATTTTCAAGGAAGGTTATCGCGCCATCGCCGCCGGCGCCGATGCGATGGCCCTGGCGCGCGGAATCCGCAAGGCTGTCGAGGCCGTGGTGGCCGACCTGAAGAAGCAGTCCAAGCCCGTGGATGTCACGCGCAAGGATGACATAGCGAATGTGGCGGCGGTCAGCGCCAACAACGATCAGGAGATCGGCGCCATCATGGCCGATGCTTTCATGAAGGTGGGCAAGGACGGGGTCATTACGGTCGAGGAGGGCAAGAGCCTGGAGACGTACGTGGACGTGGTGGAGGGGATGCAGTTCGATCGCGGATTCCTCTCGCCCAATTTCATCACCAACCCTGACGAGATGATCTGCGAGCTGGAGAAGGCTTTCGTGCTGGTCTACGAGGACAAGATCAGCTCCGCCACCAAGCTCATCCCGTTGCTGGAGAAGATACAGAAGGCCAAGCGGCCGCTGCTGGTGATCGCGGAGGACGTGGAGGGCGAGGCGCTGGCGACGCTGGTGGTCAACAAGCTGCGCGGCATCCTCAACGTCTGCGCCGTCAAGGCTCCCGGTTACGGCGATCGCCGCAAGGCCATGCTCGAGGATATCGCCATCCTCACGGGCGGCACGGCCATTATGAAGGATCTCGGCATCGAGCTGGACAAGGTGGAGATCAGCCAGCTCGGGCAGGCCAAGCTGGTGCGCGTCGACAACGAGAACACGACGATTATCGAAGGCGCCGGCAGCAGCCAGGACATTCAGGGTCGCATCGCCCAGATACGCAAAGAGATCGGCATCACCACCAGCGACTACGACCGCGAGAAGCTCCAGGAGCGGCTGGCCAAGCTGGCCGGCGGCGTGGCGCAGATCAACGTGGGCGCGGCCACCGAGGCCGAGCTGAAGGAGAAGAAGGCCCGCATCGAGGATGCGCTGCACGCGACACGGGCGGCGGTGGAGGAGGGCGTGGTGGCCGGCGGCGGCGTGGCCCTGATCCGGGCGATGAAGGCGCTGAACGGCGCGGGGCTGAAGGTGGAGGGCGACGAGGCCACGGGCGTCAAGATCGTGCGACAGGCGCTGACGGTGCCGCTGCGCACCATTGCGGAGAACGCCGGGGCGGCCGGGGCCGTGGTGGTGCGCCGCGTGATGGAGTCGAAGGACACAATGGGCTGGAACGCCCTGACGGACGAATACGTGGACATGATCAAGGCCGGCATCCTCACACCGACCAAGGTCGAGCGGATCGCGCTTCAGAACGCGGCGGAGGTGGCGACGCTGCTGCTGACCACCGACTGCATCGTCGTTGAGAAGCCCAAGAAGAAGAGCGAGCACGGCGGCCACGGGCACGGCCCGGAAGGCATGGAGGGGATGGACGACATGATGTGATGCAGTCGCGGGCGGCGGCCCTGCGCGTGGCTGAGGATGAGCCGAGGCATGCGAAAGATGGGCACATTTCGAGTCGAGTGCAAGGTCGCCAGCATCGCCCGGCCGCAAACGACGGCGAAGGTCAGGAATGTGCTGGTCGATACCGGCAGTGACTATACGTGGCTGCCCGCAGCGACGCTGGAAAGACTCGGCGTCGCCCGCGTGAAGAAGGACATCAAGTTCAGGATGGCCAACGGTGCGGAGATCACCCGGTCGGTGGGATACGTGGTGATCCGCAGCGGCGAGTTCGAAACGGTTGATGAAGCGGTCTTTGCGCAGCCGGGCGATCTCTCGCTGCTGGGTGCCAGGACGCTGGAAGGATTCAACGCACGTGTGGACTCGAAGCAGAAGAAGCTCGTGGCGGCCGGCCCGATGCTGGCGGCGGGCGCATGAGAGCACATGAGAATCGCAAGAGGAAGCCTATGAAACTCAAACCCCTAGCGGATCGCGTAGTCGTGAAGGCAACGGAAGCGGAAGAGAAGACTCCCAGCGGGATCTATCTGCCGGACGCGGCCAAGGAGAAGCCCACCAGGGGCAAAGTGATCGCCGTTGGTCCGGGGAAACTGGACGAGAAGGGCAAGCGCATGGAGCTGAACGTGCGCGCCGGCGACACCGTCTTCTATGGCAAGTATTCCGGCACCGAGGTCGAAGTGGATGGCGAGAAGTACGTCATCCTCCGCGAGAGCGACCTGCTTGGCGTGCTCGAGTAGTTGCCAGTTGCCGGTTGCCAGTTGCCAGGTAAGGCAGCGGCGGCCGGCACGTTCTGGCAACTGGCAACTAACAACTGACAACTGGCAACTGGAGTATCGAACATGGCAATGAAACAGATGAAATTCGGCGTTGACGCCCGCGCGGAAATCGGCAACGGGCTGACGCAGCTTGCCCGCGCGGTCAAGGCCACCCTGGGTCCGCGCGGCCGTAACGTCATTCTTCAGAAGTCTTACGGCAACCCGCGCATCACCAAGGACGGCGTAACCGTCTCCAAGGAGATCGAGCTTCCCCAGCCTTTCGAGAACATGGGCGCCAAGCTCATCAACATGGTGGCGAGCAAGACGGGCGACGTGGCCGGCGACGGCACCACGACGGCCGTGGTTCTGGCCGAGGCCATGTATCGCGAGGGGCTGAAGTACACGACCGCCGGCGGCGTCAACCCCGTGGTGATCCAGCGCGGCGTGTTGAAGGCCGCTGACGTCGCCGCCGAGGCCATCGCCGGTCTGTCCAAGAAGGTCAAGGGGCGCGAGGACTACAAGCGGGTGGCCACCATCTCCGCCAATGGCGACGAGCGGATCGGGGATCTGATGGCCGACGCCATGGAGAAGGTTGGCAAGGAAGGGGTGATTACGGTTGATGAGGGCAAGGGCCTGGAGTCGACGCTGGAATACACCGAGGGCATGCAGTTCGACAAGGGCTTCCTCTCGCCCTATTTCCTGACCAATCCGACGACGCTCGAGGCGGAGCTGGAGAACGCCTATGTTCTGATCCACGAAAAGAAGATCAGCAATCTTGCCGAGCTGCTGCCGCTGCTGAACAAGGTGGTGACTTCCGGTCGGCCGCTGCTGATCATCGCCGAGGACGTGGAAAGCGAGGCGCTGGCGACGCTGGTGGTCAACAAGCTGCGCGGCGTGCTGAGCGTCTGTGCCGTGAAGGCTCCGGGCTTCGGCGACCGCCGCAAGGCCCTGATGGGCGACATCGCGGTAGTCACTGGCGGGCAGTTCATCTCCGAGGACCTGGGCATCAAACTCGAGAATGTCGAGCTGGAGCACCTGGGCAGCGCCAAGCGGATTGTCGTGGATAAGGACAAGACGCTGATCATCGAGGGCGGCGGCAAGAAGAAGGACATCGAAGCCCGCGCCGATCAGATTCGCAAACAGATCGAGACCACCACCAGCGACTACGACCGCGAGAAGCTTCAGGAGCGGCTGGCCAAGCTCGTCGGCGGCGTCGCCGTCATCAAGGCCGGGGCGGCCACCGAGACGGAGATGAAGGAGCGCAAGGATCTGATCGACGACGCCCTGCACGCCACGAAAGCGGCGGCCGAGGAGGGCATCGTGCCCGGCGGCGGGGTGGCTTTCCTGCGTGCGATCGAGGCTGTCGAGAACGCCAAGAGCAAGGCCCGCGGTGACGAGAAGCTGGGCTTTGACATCGTGCTGCAGGCGCTGCGGGCCCCCACGGCGCAGATCGCTGAAAACGCCGGCGAAGACGGCGAAGTGGTCGTGGCCCAGATTCTGGAGAACAAGAACCCCAACTGGGGCTATGATGCCGCCAAGGGCGAGTTCGTGGATATGCTCAAGGCCGGCATCATCGACCCGACCAAGGTCGCGCGCACGGCCCTGCTCAACGCCGCCAGCGCCATCGGACTGGCCCTGACCACGGATGTGCTGGTCACCGAGTTGAAGGAGCCCAAGAAGGGCGAGGAGCCCGTGCCGGTGGCCGGCGCCGTGGCGTGACGAATGCCGCTGGGTTGGGCGGCCGGGACGCTGCCATCACGGAACAGGAGCCGCCTATGAAGTTCGCCGTTACGATTGATCGCGATGAAGATGGAGTCTGGGTCGTCGAGTGCCCATCGATACCAGGCTGCGTCAGCCAGGGAGCCACCAAGGACGAGGCGCTGGCGAACATCAAGGACGCCATTCAGTTGTGCCTCCAGGTGCGCGCAGAGCGAGGCATGCCTCTGACGGCGGAGACGCAGCAGGTTGAGGTAACCCTCTGATGGGTGCGCGATTGCCAGTCGTCAGCGGGCGTGAGGCCGTGCGCGTCTTTGGCCGTTTTGGCTGGACCGTCGCGCGACAATCGTCCAGTCACATCGCTCTGGTGAAGGCGGGCCTTGTCGGTGCCCGACCATAAGGCCGTCGCCAAGGGCACGCTCCGAAGTCTGATTCGCTCAGCCGGCCTGACGGTCGAGGAGTTTGTGCAGGCGATGTGAGGCTGGAATTCAATGGCAGCAACCAAGCGCGACTATTACGAGGTCCTCGGCGTCGCCCGCACGGCGAGCGCGGACGAGATCAAGCGCGCCTACCGCAAGCTGGCGATGAAGTACCACCCGGACCGCGCCGACGGCGACAAGGCCGCGGCCGAGGCGAAGTTCAAGGAGTGCTCCGAGGCGTACGAGGTGCTCTCCGATCCGGAGAAGCGCCGCCGTTACGACCAGTTCGGGCACGCCGGGGTGAGTGCCCAGCACGACTTTGCCCACATGGACGTCGCCGACATCTTCTCGATGTTCGACGACATCTTCGCGGGACTGGGCGGCTTTGGCGGGCGGCGGGCGCGTGGCGGGCGGCAGCCCAGCCGCGGTTTTGATCTGGAGACTCAGGTGGTGCTGACGCTGGAGGAAGTGGCCAGCGGCACCGAGAAAACGATCGAGTTCGAGCGTGAGGAAACCTGTTCGCAGTGCCATGGGAGCGGCGCCAGGGCGGGCACCAGCCCGGTCGTCTGCCCCCAGTGCGGCGGGCAGGGCCGCGTGGCTCAGCAGGGCTTCGGCGGAATGTTCCGCATGGTCGTCACCTGCCCCAACTGCCGCGGGCGCGGCTCGGTGATCCGCGAGCACTGCCCCGGCTGTGGCGGCAGCGGACGCCAGAGTCGCCGTCGTTCTGTCAAGATCAGCATCCCCCCCGGCGTCCACGACGGCCAGGCGCTGCGCATCGCCGGGGAAGGAGAGGCCGGCCACGGCGGCGGCCCACCGGGCGACCTGCACTGTTATATTTCCGTGGCCGAGCATCCGCTGTTTGGCCGGCACAACAACGATCTGGTGTGCCAGGTGCCGGTGACGTTCACGCAGGCGGCGCTGGGCGCGGTGATTACCGTGCCCACGCTGAAAGGCGAGGCGGAGCTGGAGATACCCCCCGGCTCGCAGCACGGCGACGTGTTCAAGCTGAAAGGCAGGGGCCTTCCCGATCTGCGCAGCCGCCGCGTGGGAGATCAGATCGTGCAGATCAGCATCGAGGTGCCGCGGAAGCTGACCGAGAAACAGAAGCAGATTCTCCGCGAGTTTGCCGCCACCGAAGACTCCAGCGGCCGGGAGCCCCGCAAGGGCTTTCTGGAGAAACTGCGGGATCGGATCACCGGCGAAGGCTGATGTCAGGCCGCGCGCCCCGGCCGCGCGGCAGTCAGTGAGGCAGTCATGAGCAACGTGAACGGACCCAACGACCATCCTCCTCCGTCCGACGCCGTCGCGGGCGATGTCCGCGCCACGGGCAGCGCCGCCGATGCCGTCGGCCAGCAGCCCATGACGGCGGATGAAGCCGCCCTGGAGGCCGACCTGCACAAGCTCCAGCAGGAGCGCGATGCGCTGTTCGAGCAGGTGGCCCGCGTGCAGGCCGATTTCCGCAACGCCCAGAAGCGGCTGGAACAGGAGAAGCTCACGGCCATCCAGTATGCCAACGCCAGGCTGGTCAAGGCGCTGTTGCCGGTGCTGGACAACTTCGAGCGCGCTCTGGAGGTGGACCCCGCCCGGGCCGACGCGGCCTCCATTCTCAAGGGCCTGGGAATCGTCCACGACCAGCTCGTGAAGGTGCTCCAGGAGAACCACGTGCAGGTCATCGCCCCGGCCCCGGGCACGCCCTTCGATCCCAACCAGCACGAGGCGCTCATGCAGCAGCCCGACGACCGCTACAGCGAGCCGACGGTGACGCAACTGCTGCAGAAGGGCTACAGCATGCACGGCCGGCTCCTGCGCCCCGCGCAGGTGGCGGTGAGTAAGACTTGAGGGATTTTCGCCATGCCTACCTACGAATACATCTGCGACGCCTGCGGGCAGGGATTCGAGCGATTTCAGTCCATCACGGCTGCGCCAATCCGCAAGTGCCCCTCCTGCGGCAGAAGCAAGGCCCGCCGGCTCATCGGAACCGGCGCGGGTCTGATATTCAAGGGCAGCGGCTTCTATATCACCGACTATCGCTCCGAGTCGTACAAGAACGCCGCCAAGAACGACGGCGGCGCCTCCAGGACCGATACTCCCGCCAAGGACGGCAACGGCAAGCCCGCCGGCAGTCAGGCGGCCGCGACGCCCGCATCGGCGAGCACGACATCGGCCAAAAAGTCCGCCACCAAGTGAGCGGTGATACAATCACCTGATGCGATGTCCGATCTGCCATCGCGAGGTGAGCGAGCGGGAACAGGACCGCCCCGGCAGCGCCTATCCGTTCTGCAGCGACCGCTGCAAACTGATCGATCTGGGGCGCTGGCTCAGCGGCAGATACCAGATTCCCGTGTATGAGGAAGAAGGGCCGATCGCCGAGCCGCCTGCCGAGGAGGATGGGTCGGTTCAGGCGGGCGGCTGAGGCGGCCATCTTCAACGCAAGCGGCACAGGTCATTGCGGGCTGGGCATCGGCACCACCTGAACCTCCCCCAGCCGTGAAAGCTGCTGGCACACGGCCTGGGCGGGGGCCACCACCACCACGACCATGCGCTGCGGCCGGACGTAGCGGTCGACCACCTGGGCGATCTGTTCCGCGGTCACCGCCTCGATGCGCTGAGGGTAGCGGTCGAAGTAGTCGATCGGATAGTCATTGAGGATGCCGTCCACGCGATAGCCGGCCTGCGACTGGATCGTCTGCATGCCCATCACCATGCCGCCGACGGTGCGCAGCTTCGCCTCGCGCTCCTCGTCGGCGCTGATGCCTCCGGCGGCCATCTGGCGGAAAACGTCGAACATCGCGGCCACCGTGTCGGCGGCCGTCGTCAGGTCCGTTTCGGCCCCGGCCAGGAACTGACCTGCCTGGCGGCGCGGCTGGAAATAGCCCCAGACGCTGTAGACAAGTCCGCGTTCGGCACGGACGTGGCGGCCCAGCCGCGAGTCGATCCCCGAACTGAGGATGCCGCTGGCCAGCGAGCCGGCGAACTTCTCGTCGCTGTGGATGTCGTAGGCGGGGGCGGCCATGCGGATCAGTGCCCCCCGCGCCTCGGGACGATCGACGACGATGATGCGCAGATCCTGCGGCTCGGGCGGGGCGCTGTAGTCGACATCGGGCAGAGCGCCGGCCTCCCAGCCTTCGAGCAGTTGCTCCGCCAGCAGCCGCCCGCGCTGGACATCCACGTCGCCGCTGATGACCAGAATCGCATCGTTGGGGCGGTACAGCCGCCGGTAGCAGGCTCTGACCTCTTCGAGGGTGATCGACGCGACGCTGGCGGGGGTGGCGAAGCGCCCCAGCGGACTGTCGCCAAAGATGGCCCGCGCCAGCGTCTGCGAGGCCGCCGTTTCCGGCCGGGCCTGCGCCAGCTTCAGCGAGCTGAGGGTCTGGGTCTTGAGTCGGTTGAACTCATCTTCGGCCAGCGTCGGCTCGAGCAGAATCTGGCGGCTGCGGAGAATGCCGTGCTCGACGTTTTCGGTGAGGGATGAGCCGCTGAGGCGGGTGTAGTCGCCGCCGTCGGTGATGGTGATGGTGATGCCGCGCGACTCCAGGTCCTCGTTGAGCTGGTTGTACGACAGCCCGGCCGCCCCGCGGCGGAGCAGCTCGGCGGTGAGCGAGGCCAGCCCTTCCTTGCCCGGCGGGTCGCTGTCGGAGCCGCGGCGCATGGTCAGCGACCAGTGGACCTGCGGCAGCCGCCGGTCGGGCATGACGATCACCCGCACGCCGTTGATGAAGGATTCGGTGCCCCTGGCGAAACTGGCCGCCAGCGTGGTCTGGTTGATGGGGGGCCGTGTGGGATAGTCCGGCGGGAAGCGCACCTGGCGCAACGGCGCCGCCGCGGCCGAGTCGTCGCCGCTCGACGGTTGTGAGGCGGCCGCCCGGGTTTGCGGCGGCTCGCCCGGGACATACCACTGGACGATGGCTGCCGACGGCCGCAGATAGCGCCGGGCCACGTCCTGAACATCGGCCGCGGTCACGGCCTCGAGGCGGCGCATCGCGGTGTTGACGCGCTCCGGGTCGCCGCCGATCAGCGTCTCGTGGCCGATCTGCTCGGCGAGGTCTTCGGCGGTCTGTCGCCCGCGGATGAACGCCACGCGCTGGATAGTCTTTGCCTTTTGCAGCTCCTCGGCGGTGACACCGTGCTCGACGACTTCGCGGATCGCGTCGAAGAGCCGATCTTCAACCGCCTGGGGGTCGCGGCCCTGGATGAGCGTGGCGCCGATGGAGAACAGGCCAGCATCGTGAAGGGCGATGTTGGACGATGAGACGGTGACGCACATGGGGTCGTCGCCGGTCACCAGCCGCTGGTCCAGGCGGCTGGATCGGCCGCCGCCGAGGATGGTGGAAAGCAGCGCCAGGGCGTAGTTGTCGTCGGCGCGGTAAGGCGGGGTATGGAAGGCGATGCCGACGCGCGGCAGGGGTACGGCGCGCTGGAGCGTCTGCCGCCGCGGCTGGGTCACCGGCGGCTCGGCCGGGATGTCGCGCTGAATTGGCGCGCCGCGTGGAATCCAGGAGAAGTAACGGTCCACCATCCCGCGGGCAGCGCCGACGTCGATGTCGCCGGCGATCACCAGCACCGCGTTGTTGGGGACGTAGTAGCGGTTGAAGAACTCCTGGAGTTCCTCCACACCGGCCGCCTGGAGGTGGTCCATGTTGCCGATGGGGGTCCAGCGGTAGGGATGGGTTGTGAAGGCCAGGGCAAAGAAGTCGTCAAAGAAGGTGCCGTAGGGGCTGTTGATCCGCCGCCGCCATTCCTCCATCACCACGCGCCGTTCGATCTCGTAGATTTCCCGCGAGACGCGAAAGCTGGCCATGCGGTCGGCCTCCAGATAGAGGGTCATCTCCAGGTGATTGGCGGGCACGGTGTTGACGTAGACGGTCTGGTCGAAGCTCGTGAAGGCGTTGGAATAGCCGCCGACCATGCCGACAAGCTTCATGTGCTCTTCGGGCTGGACGTGGGCGGAGCCGCGGAACATCATGTGCTCGAACATGTGGGCGAAGCCCTGGCGATCGGGGCGCTCGTCGCGGCTGCCGACGTGATAGAGCACGCGGACGTGGACGACGGGGGCCTGACGCAGCGGCACATAGATGACGCGCAGGCCGTTGGGCAGGGTCTGTTGAGTGAAGTCGATGCGGTCGGCGCTCTGCGGGCCGTGCGCCGGGCGGAGTCCTGCGGCGCAACCCGGTGCGAGTAGGAGTGCGACAAAGAGTATGGCCGCGCGGGCCAGGGGGCGCAAGTGCATGGTCAAGATCTCCGGTTGTGGCAGCGGGATTGTAGCCGCCAAGGGCGGCGGCAGCCCGTCGAGGCGATCCATCTCCGGCGCTCGTGGCTCAAACGCGCACCGCCGCATAGACTGACTTGGTGCCCGACATTCTTCTGACCACCCTCAACGCCCGCTACGCCCACGCCGCATTCGGGCTGCGCTATCTTCTGGCCAACCTCGGCGAGCTGCGCAGTCGGGCGGCGATCATGGAGTTCGACATCGGCCAGAAGCCCGTGGACGTGCTCGAGGCCATCCTGGGGGCCGATCCGAAAATCGTCGCGCTCGGCGTGTACATCTGGAACGTCGAGCCGGCGACGCGGCTGGTGGCCGACCTCAAGCTCCTGCGGCCGGACATCATGGTGATTCTCGGCGGGCCGGAGGTGAGCTACGAGACCGACCGGCAGCAGATCGTTCACGTGGCCGACTACGTCATCACCGGCGAGGCGGACCTGGCGTTCGCAGTGCTGTGCGGAAAGCTGCTGGGCGGCCAGCGCCCGCCGCTGAAGGTAATACCGGCGGAGCTGCCGGACTGCTCGGCACTGGCGATGCCGTATGAGCTGTACAGCGAACAGGACATCGCCCATCGCGTGGTCTACGTGGAGGCGTCGCGCGGGTGTCCGTTCAAGTGCGAGTTCTGCCTGTCCTCGCTGGATGTGCCGCTGCGGGCGTTTCCGCTGGAGCGGTTTCTGGCCGAGATGCAGGGGCTTCTGGACCGCGGGGTGCGACGGTTCAAGTTCGTGGACCGCACGTTCAACCTCAACATCAGGACCAGCCAGGCGATTCTGCAATTCTTCCTCGAGCGGTATACGCCGGGGCTGTTCCTGCACTTTGAGATGATCCCCGACCGACTTCCCGATGCGCTGCGGGAGCTGATTGTGCGCTTCCCGCCGGGGGCGCTTCAGTTCGAGGTGGGCATCCAGACGTTCAACGAGCAGGTGGCGCGGCTCATCAACCGGCGGCAGGACAACGCAAAAGCCGAGGAGAACCTGCGCTTTCTGCGGCGGCACACCGGCGTCCACGTGCATGCCGACCTGATCGCCGGCCTGCCGGGCGAGGACATCGACAGCTTTGCGGCCGGTTTCGACAGGCTTGTGGCCATCGGCCCGCAGGAAATCCAGGTGGGGATGCTCAAGCGCCTTCGCGGCACGCCCATCGTGCGGCACGACGCGGCGTGGCAAATGGTCTACAGCGCGGCCGCGCCGTACGAGGTGCTCTCGACGAAGCTGATCGACTTCGCGGCGATGCAGCGGCTGAGGCGTTTTGCGCGGTACTGGGACATCGTGGCCAACAGCGGGAATTTTGTGGAGACGACGCCCCTGATCTGGAGCGGGTCGACGCCGTTCGCCGGGTTCATGCGCTTCAGCGACTGGCTGCACGGCCGTACGGGGCGGACGCACGGGATTGCGCTGAAGCGCCTGGCGGAGCTGGTACATGAGTATCTGACGGGGCAAGTCGGCATGAACGACGATGCGGCCGCCGCGGCGATCGCGCGCGACTTCGCGCGGCTCAGGCGGCGAGACGTACCGGGGACGATCGCGAGCCGCCTGACGGCGGCATCGGGCACGCATCCGCCCCCGCCGCGCACCGCGCCGCCGCGGCAGGCGCGGCATCTGGCGGGATGAGGCCAGAGCAGCGTACTGGCCCGCGGTCCTGGCGGTGGCTGAAACCTCCCGCGCTGTTCCTGGGTGTGCGCGACAGTTGCTGCGGCCGGCGGTCTGGATGGCGCGGACGCACAACGTAGTACAGGCGTCGTCGGCCGTGCCTCCCGACCCTGATGCCGGGCGACAGTCGGTCCGCCGATCCGGCTGCTATACCCCAGCCAGGGGGTGACACTTCTATTTGAGCTATGGGGTGACAATTCTGCTCGCGCACACCGTGCGACCCTGCGCCCTGCGGCCGTGTGTGCTCGACTTGCGGCGCCGGGCGCGGTATTCTGCCAGGACCAGAGAGGAAAAGGCCCGGCCTGGCCCCTCGGGGACCAGCCTATCGGCGGAGGTGGTGCCATGATTTCGATCCAATGCGGGTGCGGCAACGCGCTGGAATTCGCGCAGGAAACCGGCAGTGAGTCGCGCGAGTGTGAAATGTGCGGGCAGCGGGTGCGCATCGCCTGCGCCGAAGCCCTTCCCGAGGGCGCGGCCGAGGGCGACTTCGACGCGGCTTTGGTTCAGCGCGGCGGCCAGGGGCTGCGCATCGCGCTGGGCGGCTGCGCTGAAATCTCCATCGGAAGGCTGCCGGAGAACACCATCTGCCTGAGCGGTCAGAGGGTGTCGCGGCGGCACGCCCGGCTGGTGCGGGTGGACTTTGGACCTTCGCGCTGGCGCATCGTCGATGCCGGCAGCAGCGCGGGGCTGTTCGTCAACCGCCAGCGCGTGCAGGAAGCCGAGCTGGCCTCGGGCGACACGATCGGTATCGGCGAGCATGAGTTCGAGTATCGCGTGGCCGCGGCGCCGGTGGATGCGCCGGCGCTTGCGGCCATGGCGGCTCCACCGCCCCCCGCAGCCGCACGCGGACTCGTTGCCCAGGTGCGCGCGGCACCGGCGCGGCGAACCGGGGGCGGATTCTGGACCAGGGGCCGCATCGTCTCCGCCGTCCTGGGCGGGCTGTTTGTAGTCGTCGTCGCAGTGGCGCTGTCCGTTGTGCTGCCGTTCCTCTCGGCATCGCGCGCCAGGGCCCAGAGCGTCGCCTGCGCCGCGCAGTTGCGATTGATTGGCAACGCGTGCTCGCAGTATCAGCGGAAGTACGGATCCTATCCGCGGACCCTAGGCGAACTGGCGGCCGCGCAGAGCCTGGAAGCCCGCCTCTTCGTCTGTCCGGGCGACCGCGGCCGCGCATCCGTACTGTCGTCGGCCCCAAGTGGCGGGCCCGAACTGATCGACTGGATCAACCAGAACACCAGCTATGCCTACGCCGGACCGGGGCTTCCCGGCGGCGTCGTCGTCTACGACAGCGCCGTCACTCACCAGGATCACGTCAACGCGGCCATGTTCGACGGCTCTGTGCTGCGCATGCCTCGGGCTGACTTGCAGCGGCGGCTGAGCGAGCCGCCGGCCGCCCAGCCGTTGGCGCTGGCCGGGCGTGGGGCTGATTCTTCCGCGCCCCGCGGCGCAGCCGCCGCGCCGGCCGCATCGCTGGCCGAGGCACGCAGCACCTTCAAGACCACGCTGGCACGCAAGCTGGCCACCAGCGACCCGCTCGATCAGCCGCCGCCCGGCGTCTTCCGCATCGTTCATTACGACGCCCCGCCAGGAAAACTGGCGGCCTTTCTCACACCCGACTGGGGCACCGGGCGCAGGCATCCGGCCATCATCTGGATCACCGGCGGCGACTGCAACACCATCGGCGACGTCTGGAGCCCGGCCGACCCCGACAACGATCAGACCGCCGCGGCCTACCGCCAGTCGGGCATCGTCATGATGTTCCCCTCGCTGCGCGGCGGCAACGGCAACCCCGGCTACAAAGAGGGCCTCTACGGCGAAGTGGATGACATCCTCGCGGCCGCCCAGTTCCTGGCCTCGGTGCCCTACGTCGACCCGGCGCGCATCTACCTGGGCGGCCACAGCACCGGGGGCACACTGGCGCTTCTGGTGGCCGAATGCTCCGACCGCTTTCGCGCGGTGTTCTCATTCGGCCCGGTCACCAGCGTGGTGCACTACGACGAGGACACGGTGCCGCGTCCCTATAACATCCGCAACGTCATGGAGATGCGGCTGCGCTCACCCGTCATGTGGCTCCATGGCATCCGAACGCCTACTTTCATCTTCGAGGGCATGGACGAGCCTGGCAACGAGTGGGCGATCCGCGAGATGGCGACGGCCGCCAGATCGCCGCAGGTACAACTGTTCCTGGTGGTTGACAAGGACCATTTCAGCGTGCTGGCGCCACTGAACCAGCTCATCGCCGGGAAAATCCTCCGCGACACGGGACCGGCGACGAACATCGCATTCGCGGCCAACGAGGTTCCCGGTTTGGCGCCGCTGGGTCGCCCACGATAGAAGGGGCGGGCCGATCGCAGCCGCAGGGCGCCGGTGCACACATGCCCGCCGCCCCGTCGCAGCAATGGCGCCAGTACCTGTTCCACAAACCGCCGCGACGGGGCGCGTGACAGTATCTGCGGCCGGCGGTCCGGGATGGCGCCGACGCACGACCTGGCACAGCCGTTCTCGCCCGTGCTGGCAGGGGCAAGATGCGCAAGATGCCCGTGCTACGCTACGCCGCAAAGCGATTGCGTTATGGGAGTGATGCAAGGGGCTGGCAGAACAGGCTTTACGGGACGAGAAAGGGCGCGCGAAAAAGGGCCTCCTGA
>Ga0308417_1000655_pt1 | contig 24460 bp, 22 predicted proteins | sample HotsprSampleOS65_FD_203528 | JGI IMG/M metagenome (GOLD analysis project Ga0308417, IMG submission 203528) | Hot spring phototrophic mat microbial communities from Octopus Spring, Yellowstone National Park, Wyoming, United States - 20090730_OS65 ...
TCGGCGGGGGCGCTGGAGCTTATTGCCAGAGGCGGCGCGTGACGCGGACGAGCACGGTTCCGCTGATCACGAACACCAGCGCGAGCAGCAGCGCGAAGTTCCACCGGCCATAGAGGACGTTGCCCACGGTGAACAGGCCGGACCAGATGACGATGCTGCCGGAGAGCCAGCCGAGCAAGGAGAGCGGGATGTTGTCGACCTGCGACCACTCGGCGGCTTCTTTCTCCGTGATGCCCGCCATTTCGCGGACTTTGCGCCAGCCCGGGCCGGCGGGATGCACCTTGCGATAGAAGCGCACCAGCGCTTCCGGATCGGTCTGCGGCCCCGCATAAGCGACGATGAGCCAGCAGACGGTGGTGCAGAGCACGGTGAGGAACAGTTCCTGATGGGTGCCGATGCTGACGCCGTTCTTGCGCAAGGCAAGGAAGACGAGAGAGACGCTGAAGGAGCTGATCATCGCGGCGATTTCGCACCAGGCGGTGATCCGCCACCAGAACCAGCGCAGCAGGTAGAGCAAGCCGGTGCCCGCGCCGACCTGGAGCATGATGTTGAAGGTGTCCTGGGCGGTTTCGAGGAAGAAGACAAGGCCCGAGGAGACGACGAAGAGGATGACGGTGGAGACCCTGCCGGCGAGGACGTAGTGCTTTTCCTCGCGGCCGGGGCGCAGGAAGCGGCGGTAGAAGTCGTGGACCATGTAAGAGGCGCCCCAGTTGAGGTGGGTGAGGATGGTGGAGGAATTGGCGGCGATGAGGCCGCCGAGCATGAGCCCCACCCAGCCGGCGGGCAGGAACGTGAGCATGGCGGGGTAGGCGATGTCGTGGCCGATGAGGGAAGGATCGACGTGCGGGAAGGCGTGCCGGATGTCGGCGAGGGTCGGGAAAACGATGAGCGAGGCGAGGCCGGTGAGCATCCACGGCCAGGGGCGCAGGACGTAGTGGGCGAGGTTGAAGAAGAGCGTGCCGCCAAGAGCGTCTTTCTCCGAGCGGGAGGCAAGCATGCGCTGCGCAATGTAGGAGCCGCCGCCGGGTTCGGCGCCCGGATACCAGACGGCCCACCACTGGATGGCGAGGGGCATGATGAACACGGCGGTGGCGAGCTCCCAGTTGTTGGTGAAATCAGGCAGCATCGCGAGGTAATTCACCTTGCCTGAGGCCTGCATGGCGCCCACTTTTTCCACGAGGCCAGAAAGCCCGCCGACCTGGGGAAGGGTGACGGCGAAGTACGCTGCGGCGATCACCGAGCCCATCATGAGGAAGAATTGCACCATGTCAATGACGAGCACGCCCCAGAGGCCGGAGTGCGCGGCGAAGACGACGTTGAGCAGCCCGACGGCGAGCAGCGTTTGCCAGCGCTCAAAGCCGAACAGCACGCCGGCGATCTTGCAGGCGGCGAGGTTGACGCTGGCCATGATGATGCAGTTGAAGAAAAAGCCGAGATAGACGGCGCGGAAGCCGCGCACGGCGCTGGCAGCCTTGCCGGCGTAGCGCAGCTCGTAGAACTCGAGATCGGTGAGCACGCCCGAGCGCCGCCACAGGCGCGCGTAGAAAAACACCGTGGCCACGCCGGTGAGCGTGAAGGCCCACCACTGCCAGTTGCCGGCCACGCCCTGCGTGCGGACGAAGTTGGTGACAAGGTTCGGCGTGTCGCTGGAGAAGGTGGTGGCGACCATCGAGAGTCCGGCGAGCCACCACGGCACGGACCGGCCGGAAGCGAAAAACTCGGCGGTATTCCTGCCGGAGCGCTTGCCGAAGAAGAGGGCGGGCGCGAAGCAGAGCAGGAGCGACCCGACGGCGATGAACCAGTCCAGGGCGGTGAGAGTCATGCGAGTGCTCGAACGTTGAGCATAACGCAACCGCGGGTGGCGTTCTGAGACAGCGGTTCGCCTGGCATGGACGGGGCGGGATGCGCCGATGCGAAGGGGCGTGGAAAGACGGAGGCGCGCTCTTCACTCAGACGAATCGCCGGCGCAGGGAGGCAGAGGGAACTGGAGAGATGCGATGCGGGCAGCGTCCGCGTGTAGCGGGCGGGATCGGAATGAAGCGCGGCGGGCGCAGATGCCCGCCGCGCGGAGGTATTTCAGGCGCCGTAGATTTTGCGGAAATTGGCGAGACACTTTTCGACGGCTTCGTAAGGCGGCAGTTCGTGGCCTTCCTGCTCGATCAGGTAGAACTCGACGCCGCCGACCGACTCCGCCGCCTTGAAGATGTCTTTCCAGGGCGAGTCGCCTTCGCCAAACAGGACGCGGTATCCCTTTTCCTTCGACCACTCCTTGCAGTGGATGGACTGGAGCCGCCCCGGATTCGAGCGTATCCAGGCGGCGGGATCGTTGCCGGTTTCCACGCAGGTGCCGACATCGAGCTGGAGAATGACGGATTTCGGCGTGTTTTTCGCGAGAATTTCGATGGGCTTTTCGCCTTCGACGGGGCGCCATTCGATCTGATGATTATGGAAGCCGACGGCGCATCCCGACTTGCGGGCGATCTCGTCAGCTCCTGCAAGAACGTCCGCAACCTTTTTCCAGCCGTCGATGGTGGGTTCCACTTTGCCGGCGCTGGCCATGACGATGTACTTGCTGCCCAGCGCCCGGTTCCACTCGATCGTCTTCTGCATATTCTCCGGCAGGAGGTTGTTGGGACCGTTGTGGGTGGAGAGGCACTTCACATTCAGGTCGTCGAGGAGCTTGCGCATCTCCTTGATCTGATCCATGGTCCAGCCGATATAGGGGCCGTAGAACTCGACGCACTGATAGCCCATTTTGGCGACGGTTTTCACCGGGGTGAAAATGTCCTTGGCCATTTCCTGGCGGACGGAGTACATTTCGATGCCGATGAGAGGCTTGGCCGCGCCGAAGGCGGGCAGCGCCGCAGCGGCGCCCGCGGCGGCGAAGAACGAACGGCGAGTGAGGTTCTGCGTCTGCATGACGTAGATGACGATATCACAGCGCCGGCGGTCATGGAGAAAAGGCCTGGAGGCCGGCAGCGCCGAAGAGGGAAGGCGCGCGGCGAGGATCAGCCCTGTTTGGGCAGCAGCGACAAGACGGCTTCCGTCGGGCTGGGGATCACGTGCGCGGCGATCAGCTTGCCGAGGCCATCCACCTTGGCTTTGCCGGCCTCGACTGCGGCGCGGACGGCGGCGACATCGCCTTTGATGACGACAGTGATGTAGCCGCCGCCGAGCTTCTCGCGCGCCAGCACTTCGACGTCCGCGGTTTTGCAGGCTGTATCGATGGCCTCGAAAACGGCGGTGAAGCCCTGCGTTTCAATGAGTCCCACGGCGAAAGGCGCCTGTCCCTTCACGGTTGCCTCCCTGTAGTGCTCACCGGGCGTGTGCACGACGTCCTGCTCGATGAGCGGATTGTATTCCTTGCCGCCCTGCCAGCCGCGGCGGCCGCGCGGGTCGGGGTTCGGGATGATATCGGTGATGCACTGCACGCGCATCGATTCGGCCAATTCGCGGCCCGCCTGAATGGCGGCGCGGACGGCGCCGAGCGGGCCGGTGATTTTCATCATGGCGCCGGCGAGGTCGTTGAGCTCGATCTGGAACAGTTCGACGCCGGCGGTTTTCTCCATCGTGTCGAGCACGACCATGGAGGGGCTCCAGCCGGCGACCTCGATAAGGCCGAGCGCGTTCATTCAATCATGCCCCTGCGGCGCAGCGTTTCCATGACTTCGAGCACGATCTGCTGGACGCGGTCGCGCGACGGGTCGCCGGTGCGGGGAGCGCAGCCGGAGGCGGGAGGCTCGACGATGCCGGTGTCGGCGAGGAGGCACTGCAGCACGCGCTTGAGGGCGGCGCGGTCGGCCTGTTGCGAGGCGCTCTGCGGCTGGCGTCCGCGGCCGAACTGGAAGCCGCGCATTTCGGCGCCGGCGCGGAAGCCGTCGGGGAACTCGAAATTGTTCAGCATGAGGTCGAACAGCTCGAGGATGCGGAACTGAAGCTGGATGGCTGGCTGGAGCTGGCCGGAGCGGAACAGGTCGTAGAGCTTGCGGAGCAGCTCCGGAACGACGTTGGAGGCGGCGTTGGTGCCGCCGTCAGCGCCCGCCAGCAGCATGGGCACGAGCACGCAGTCCCAGCCGGTGAGAAACGTGAAATCGGGGCGGTGCGGGCGGATAGCGGCGATCATGCGCATCATGAACGCCACGTCGCCGGAGCTGTCCTTGATGCCGACGATGCGCTCGAGTTCGCTGAGGCGGCGGATGGTGTTGAGATCGATGGGGCTGGCGAAGAGGGGGATGTTGTACAGGGTGACGTCGACGGGCGAGTTCAGGGCGATCTCGCGGAAGTACATGTAAACCGACTCCGGGCTGAGCCGGTAGTAGATGGGCGAGACGATGGCGACTGCGCGGGCGCCGTACGAGTGGTAGAGTTCGCAGGCGGCGATGGTCTCGCGCGCGTTGGCTTCGGCGGCGCCAGCGAGAACGGGCACGCGCCCGGCGGCTTCCTCGCAGGTGATTTTGACAATGAGGCGGCGTTCTTCGACGGTGAGGCGCGTGAACTCGCCGGTGGAGCCGTTCGGGTAGAGGCCGTGGACGCCGCTGGCGATGAGCCACTGAATAAAGCGGCGCAGCTCGGACTCGTGGATCCGGTCGCGCTCGTCCAGAGGCACGAGCATCGGGGTGAAGATGCCCTGGAGCCGCTCAGCCATGCGTGTACTATCGTTTCACTTCGCGGCCGTCCCGGGCAAGCGCTCAGGCGAGGCCCAGGAGGCCGGCGGCATAGGCGCGGCATTCATCGAGGATGCGGTCCTCCAGGGCGAGCGCCTGTTCACGCGAGAGGCCGGAGACGCGCGGCAGCGGCTCGCGGGGCGGGTTTGCGCGGACGAGCCGGAGCATCCTGGCGAGCCGGCGGGCGTCGGGATTTTCAAAAGTCGCCCAATATGTTTCCGTGAGGCAGGGGATGCGCAGGGGATCGCGCACCAGCGTATCCATGGTGAAGCGCAGGCGAGGCCGCCTGCCGCGGAGCAGGGAGACGGCGCGCGGCAGATCGACGATGCCTTTGCCGAGCGGCACTTCCGAGAGAAGGAACCCTTCGGGGTACTCTTCCACGCCCATGTCCTTGACGTGGGTGTTGACCGCCCAGGGGGCGAGCGCCTCGATCAGCTCCATGGGCTCGTCCAGCAGCGAGACATTGTTGCCGAAATCGATGCAGGCACCGAAATATTCGCTGGAATATTCCCGGAAAATCTCCGGCATTTCCAGGGCAGTCCAGTCTTTATGGTTCTCGATTCCGAGAGGCAGCCGGTATTTTTCCGCCACGGGAACGGCCCGCGCCAGACGCCCATGGGAGCGCCGGACGAACTCGCGCCAGTCTTCCATGGAGCGGAACGTCTCGTAACGGCGGCCGGAGAGGCAGACGGAGCGGATGCATTCGGCGCCGGCCTCCCTGGCGGCGCCGACGAGGCGCTCGAACGGCGCTGCGTCGTCTTCCGGCAGCGGCGCCAGGAGCTCCCAATAGAGATTGTTCTTTTCGGCGAAATTCCGCACATCTTTCAAATAGTCCGGCGTGAAATCCGGCGGCAAGGCCGCCTGAACGCCGCCGAACCCGCGGGCATGGGCGAACTGGAGAAACTCCAGCGCGGTGCGCGCCGGGCGGCGCACGGCGAAGGAATCGGGCGACACGCCCATGGTGGTGCGCTGCGCAGGCGGCTGGGAAGCAGCGGCAGCGGCGGCGAGAAACTCGCGGCGGTTCACGAGAGCAGGCTCCGCAGCACAGCGTCCCAGGGCTTGCGGTACGGCCGTTCGAGCAGCGCATTGGCCTCGCGGTCGCCCGGGATTTCTTCCTTCTCCGCGTCCCATGCGAGTTTGCGGCCCAGCTTCATGGACAGATTGGCCAGATGGCAGGCGACGGAGACCTCGTGGCCGTCCTCGACATCGGAGACGGGGCGGCGGCGGGATTTCACGCAGTCGATGAAGTGGCGGGCGTGAAGGTCGATGGGCTCCGGGGAGGAGCTTTTTTCGGAGCGGGGCTCCGCGTAGGGCTTGGGTTCCACCTTGGCCGCCTGGGGGTGCCCCACGGGGTTGGACCACGGGGGAATGGCGCTTTCCGGCACGATCCGGAGGTCGGGAACAAATTCGTACGCGCCGCGGGAGACGACGAGCACGCCCTGCGTGCCGATGAACTGCACGCCGGCGAGGCTCGATGCCGTGCCCGCCGAAGCGCGGCGCGAGCCGCCGGCCTCGCGGAAAGAGCCTTGGACGAGGACACCTTCGTATTCCCAGATGGCGTCCTGCGTGTCCGGGGTTTCGCCATCGTCCTGCAAAGCGTATCTGCCGCCTGCCGAGCAGGCGGTGCGCGGCGCGCGCAAACCGAGCACGTGGTGGACGAGATCCAGGTCGTGGGCGCCAAGGTTGGTCATCTGCCCGCCTGAATAATCCCAGAACCAGCGGAAATGATACAGGCAGCGATGGGGATTGTAAGGCCGCCTGGGCGCGGGACCGAGCCAGAGATCGTAATCGAGGCCGGGCGGCGGGTCGGTGTCTGCAGGGCGTCCAAATCCCGGCATGATGTTGCGGTAGGCGCTGAAGCGGACGGAGTGGATTTTGCCCACAGCGCCGGAGCGGACGAGTTCGAGCGCGCCGGGGATGTGGGTTCCGCTGCGGCCTTGCGTGCCCACGCAGACGATGCGCTTGTGACGGCGCGCAGCGTTCACCATCCAGCGGCCTTCGCGGACGAAGAGCGTCATGGGCTTTTCGACGAAGACGTCTTTGCCCGCGGCGCAAGCCATGATGGTCTGCAAGGCATGCCAGTGGTCGGGGGTCGAGATGACGACGGCGCCGACCTCCTTGTCCTCGAGAAGCTTGCGGAAGTCGGCGTAAGGCGTGGCCGCGCCGCCGCACAACTGCCGCGCCTGCTCCGCGCGCGGCTGGTAGACGTCGCTGACAGCGACGAGCGCGGCATCGGGCAGTTTGCGGAAGTCTTCGATGTGGCGCAGCCCGATGAGTCCGCAGCCGATGAAACCGACGCCGACGCGGTCATTGGCGCCGGCGATGCGGCTGTAGGAAGCCGCGGTCAAGGTTCCCAGGAAGGTTCTCCGGCTCTCTGACATATGCGGAGAGTCTATCACCGCCGGCGCGGGACGTCAGGATTTGCGGTCGTAGCCGAGGAGGCGGCGCGCCCAGATGTTGCGGTAGCGGACCTTGGTGTCGTGGTCCTGCAGCACGAGCGGCTCTTCCGGCCCGTGCGGCTCGTAAGGGCGGACGATGCGGTGGGCCATCGGGCCGATGATTTCCTGGTGGTGGTGGACGAGGACGCCGTTGAAGACGACGGTGACAAAAGCCGGCTTGGCGACTTTGCCGCCTTCAAAGCGCGGGGCTTCGAAGAAGATGTCGTAGGCGTTCCAATCGCCCGGCGCGCGGCAAGGGTTGACCAACGGCGGCCACTGGCCGTAGATCGAGCCCGCCTGGCCGTCGGCGTACGTGGGGTTGTTCCAGGAATCGAGGACCTGGATTTCATAGCGGCCCATGATCACGATGCCGGAGTTGCCGCGCCATTGGGAGTCTCCGTCGACTTCGACCGGAGAGGCCCATTCGATGTGGAACTGGGCGTCGCCGAATTTTTCGCGGCTGACAAGGTCGCCGGCGCCGCCGACGCATTCCATGTAGCCGTTTTCGACTTTCCAGCGGGCCGGCAGCTCCTTGCCGCGGTCGGCGCCGCGGCCGCGGTGAATCCACTGCGAGAGATCGCGGCCGTCGAAGAGCACGATGGCATCGGACGGCGGGTCGCCGGGCCGCGCGCCCGGCGTGATGACGGGCGGGCGGGGACGCTCGATATCATGCACCTTCCAGGGCTGGCCGGGGAGCTGAGGCGTGTCGGAATAACCGAGCGGCGCGGTGCGCCACTGCCTCTGCGGATTCTGCTGCGCCGCTGCGGAAGCGGCGGCGGAAGCGGCGAGAAAGAGTCTTCTGTCCATGGTTGTCGCGATGGCGAGTTTATCAGATGCAGCGCGTCAGGGGCGCCAATCGGCGACCCAGATGTTGAACTCGTAGCGGCTGGCAGCCTGCCAGTCGGAGGAGAAGACGAGCTTAGTGCCGTCGGGCGAGAATTCCGGGAACGACGCGAAGCCGTCGAACCAGGTGAGGCGTTCCAGCCCCGTGCCGTCGGTGCGGACCCAATACAGTTCGAATTTCCGCCCGTCGCAATCGTGCAGGTTCGAGGAGAACACGACGCGCTTGCCATCCGGCGTGAATGTGGGCGCGAAGGCGGCGCAGCCTGTGCGCGTAAGCTGGCGCACGTTGCGCCCTTCGGCGTCGCTGATGAACAGCTCCATGCGCATGGGCTCGGTGAGATTTTCCTTGAGCAGCTCCCTGTACCGCGCCATGGCCTTGGCATTGTCCGGAGCGGTGGCGCGCCAGACGATCTGTTTGCCGTCGCGGCTGTAAACAGCGCCCCCGTCGTAGCCTTCCCGGCGGGTGATTTGCTTCTTTTTCGAGCCGTCGGTTTTCATGCGCCACAGTTCGAGATCGCCCGAGGCCAGGGAGGTGAAAATCACGTTGCCGGTGCGGAAATTCACCGTCGCTTCGGCGTCATAGCCGGGGGAACCGGTGAGCTTTTTCACGATTTTTCCCTCGTCCGTGGCGAGATAGATGTCATAGCCGGGGAAGACGCCCCAGACGTACCCTTTGCTGCGGTCGGGCGGAGGGGGGCACGATTCGCCCGCCTGGTGCGTGGAGGCGTAGAGGATGTGCCTGTTGTCGGGAAGGAAGTAGCCGCAGGTGGTTCTTCCCTTGCCTGTCGAGACGAGGCGCTGATCCGAGCCGTCGGCGTTCATGATGAAGATCTGGTCGCACTGGTAGGGAGGGCGCGTGGACTGGAAGACGAGGCGCTTTCCGTCGGGCGACCAGTAGGCTTCCGCGTTCTGCCCGCCGCTGGTGAGTTTCCTGAGGTTGACGAGGTGCGGGCCCTCGGGGGGCTGCTGCGCGGCGGCGGCGGCGCACAGGCACACAACAAGCGCGATGGTTTTGATCATGGGTTCCCGGAGCGTCAACTACTATTAAACCTCAGGATCTGCCCTCGAAGAGGTTGCGGCCTTCTACGAGGGCGCGCATCTTGCGGTCGGCGACGTTGCGCTGCAGCATCCAGAAGCCGCAATCGGGGTGGATGAAGTGAATGCGCTCCGGGCCGAGCGTCTTGGCGGCGAGTTCGATGCGCTGCGCGATCAGGCCGGGCGATTCGATTTCGTTGTCCTTGATGTCAACGACGCCGAGGCCGAGCCCGATGGAGGGGTTCAGGTCGCGGAACACTTCGAGTTCGCCATAGCCGCGGCGGGCGAATTCGAGCACGAAGTGATCGACGTGCAGGGCGTTGAGGAAGGGCAGGAGGTCTTTCCAGAAGCCTTTCTGGATGGTCTGGCCGCCGTAGTTGCCGAAGCAGATGTGCATGGCGCGGGTGGCCGGGATCGCATCGAGGACGCGGTTCAGGGCCGGGAGGGCCCATTCGGCGTCCTCGGGGTGGCCGCTGATGTTGGCTTCATCGAGCTGAACGACGTCCGCCCGGATGGAGGCGAGCTGCGAGGCGAGCACATCGGCGATGGCCATGCAGAGGTCGGCGCGCGAGGCATAGTGGCGGTCCGTGAGCACCTTGGCGAGCATATGGGGGCCGGTGCAGGTGAACTTGAGAGGCTTGTGCGTGAGGCCGCGCGTGAACTCGAAATCGCGCGGCAGGTTCAGCACGCCGGGGCCGACGGGGCCGATGACGATGCCGGCAGGGTCGGCGCGGTAGGCGACGCCCGCGTCGCGGCGGAAGGTTTCGATGTCTTCGAGCGAGAAGCGGGTGCGGATGCCGTCCATGCGCGAGATGAAGTAGTCGATCATGCCATTGGTCTCGGGATGGCCGGGGTCGAAACGGTTCAGCTCGCCATCGGCGACGACATCGATGCCGGCGAGCTCCTGGGTTTTGAGCACGACCATGACAGCGTCGCGCAGGGTGGTGCGGGAGGAGTCGCCGAGCAGCCAGTGCGGCACGGGGTAGCTGCCTACAACGGTGGTAAGGATGCCCATGGGCCGTATTGTAGCGGAACAGGCGGAAATGCAGCTCCGCTACAATGGCGGTTTGCCGCCCAGCGTAACGGTTGTGGTACCTTCCCTGCACTGCGATGCGAACCTGCAGGAATGCGTAGCGTCGCTGGCCGGGCAGAGCTGGCAGAATCTTACGATCGTGGTTGTGGACAACAGCGGAGAAGGAAGGGCGCGCGGGGCGCTCCGGGAATTCCCGGAGGCGCGCGTGTTGGAGAACGCGGGCAACGCCGGATTCGGCGCCGCCGTGAACCGCGGTTACCGGGAATTTCCCGCCGATTATCTGGCGACTCTGAACGACGACGCCACCGCGTGCCCGGAGTGGGTGGAGCGACTGGTCGAAGCGCTTGAGAAGGATGCCGGCGCCGGGATGGCGGCGAGCCGGGTGGTGATGGCAGGCACGGACCGGCTGGACTCGGCGGGGATGAACATCGCCCGGGACGGCAGCAGCCGGCAACGCGGGCACGGGGAGCCGGAGCGCTTCCATCTGGCGCCCTGCGAGGTGCTCCTGCCGAGCGGTTCGGCGGCGATGTACCGGGGGGCGATGCTGGAACAGACCGGCCTGTTTGCGGAAGACTTCTTTTTGTATTGCGAGGACACGGACCTTGGGCTGCGGGGGCGCTGGGCAGGGTGGCGGTGCTTGTATGTCCCGGAAGCGCGCGTGGCGCACCGCTATTCCGCCAGTGCGGGCGCGGCATCCGGGCTGAAAGCCTGGCTGGTGGAGCGCAACCGGCTGCGGCTGGTGGTGCGGAATTTTCCGTGGCCTGAGGTGTTTGCCAGCTTTTTCTGGGCCGCCATTCGCTATATTTGGCACACGGTGGATCTGTTTTTTGGCCAGGGAAAAGCCGCTGAGTTCCGGCGGTCCGAAGGGGGCGCGTGGCGGCTGCCGTGGCTTGTATGCAAGGCCCACGGTGCGATGGCGGCGGACTTGCGGGCCTTGCTGGCCCAACGGCGCGCCATCGCGGGCTGCCGGCGGATTTCGGCCGGGGAATTCCGGGAATTGATGAGACAATTTTCCATGCCGATCCGGCAGGTGGCCTCATGGTAGACGGCAGCCGAACTCTGGTTTTGATTCCGGCTTTCAACGAAGAGGCCGCCATCGGGGCTGTGGTCCGGGAGGCGCGGCAGCATCTGCCGGGCTTGCCCGTGCTGGTGGTGGACGACGGCTCGTCGGACGGAACGGCGGCGGAAGCCCGCGCGGCCGGGGCGCGGGTGATGTCCCTGCCCTGCCATCTCGGCCTGGGAGGGTGCGTGCAGGCAGGCTACAAGCTGGCGTTTGAGCTCGGCTACGAGGAGGTGGTCCGCATCGACGGGGACGGGCAGCATGACCCGCGGCACATTCCGATGCTGCTGGAGACGCTGAGGAGGTCCGGGTGCGAAATGGCGATCGGCGCGCGCACGGCGGACGGGGCGCGCGGCGCCACTGTGGCAAGGCGCATCGGGATCTGGTGTTTCCGGATGCTGCTGCGTCCGATTCTGGGGCGGCCGGTGACCGACCCGACGTCCGGCTTCGTGGCGGTGAACCGGCGAGCCCTGGAGGTTTTCGCCCGCAGTTTTCCGCTGGAGTATCCCGAGATCGAAACGCTGGTGGTGCTGCAGCGGCGGCGGTTCCGGTTTGTGGAGGCGCCTGCGCCGGCGCGCCCGCGGCTGGCGGGCAGGAGCACGATCACGCCGCTGCGCTCGATTTACTATGTCGTCCACGTCCTGCTGGGCGTGTTTGTCAACATCCTCCGACTGGACGCGCGGCGCGCGGCGCGCGCGATAGGAGAACAACTCGATGATCAGCCTTCTTGACATTCTGGCGGCGCTCGGCGTGGTGTTGCTGCTGGTGGTGCTGCGCGCCTTGCGCCGGGAGCACATCCGGGTGGAGCATTCGGTGAGCTGGCTGGCCGCGGCCGCAGCGCTGATCGTGCTCTCGCGCAGCGGCCCGTTGCTGGAGAAAGCGGCGCCGCTGATCGGGGTGCGCGAACCGCCGCTCGTGCTGCTGATGCTGATTCTGATCGTCTTTTTGGGCGTATTTTACCGATTTTCACGGATTGTATCCGAGCTAAAGGACATGAATATCACGCTGACGCAGCGAGTGGCGATCCTGGAATTTCACCTGAAGGAGAGAGATGGGAAAGCGTAGCAAGGAAGCGCGCAGGGCGCCTGCCGCTCCCGTGCCGGAGGGGGCCGCAGGCCCGCGGATTCCCTCGCCCGGGTGGCTGATCGCAGTCCTGTTGTTTGCGGCGGCCATCGCATACCTGCCCGCGCTGAGCGGCCCGTTCCTGTTTGACGACCGGGGCCTGGAGCGGTTCCTGTCGGCGCCGGCGCCGCTCTCCGTGCTTTTCCAGCGCCTGGCGCGCGTGGTGGCAACGCTGAGCCATCTGGCAGAGGCGCGCCTGTTCGGACCGAACCCGGCGGTGTTCCATGCAACCAACATCCTGCTGCATCTGCTGAACGGCCTGCTGGTCTGGCGCATTGTGGAGACGCTTCTTGCGAGGCGCGGGCCGGTGTCGGGGATGGACCGGTTTGCGGCCGCCGCCGCGGCGGGCTTGTATCTTCTGCACCCGATCGGCTCGGAGGCGGTGGCTTACATTTCCAGCCGTTCCGAACTGCTGTGCGTGTTTTTCTCGTACTCCGCTTTTTCTGTTTTCCTGGGAAGCCGCGAGGGGCAGCCCATGGGGCTGGGCCGGGCGATTGCCGTGATGTTGCTGCTGGGGTTGGGAGTCCTGAGCAAGGAGCCTGCGGTGGCCATGGTTGGCGTGTTCGCCGTGTTCGACGTGCTCGACGGCGAGCGGCCTTCCCTGAGGCCGCTGCTGGGCCGCTGGAAGCTGTACGTTCCGCTGCTGGCCGGCGGCGCGGCGGTCGCGCTGCGCTTGTACCGCACGCTCTCCCGCGAAGGCAGCGCCGGGGTTTCCAGCAAGAACGCGCCGCTCGACTATCTGCTGACGCAGTTCGAAGTGTTCTGGCAGTACTTGCGGCTGATTCTCGTGCCTGCGGGACAAAATCTCGATCACGCGTATCCAGTGGCGAAGGCGCCGGGCAGCGTCTGGACGTGGCTTGGGCTGGCGGCGCTGGGGGCGCTGGTGTTTGCCGCGTGGCGGGAGCGGCGGCGGTATCCGCTGGCCTTGTTCGGACTGCTGTTCCTGCTGATTCTGCTGGCGCCCACGTCATCGATCGTCCCGATCGACGATGCGATGGCGGAGCGGCGCCTGTATCTGGGATTTGCGGGCGTCTCGATGATCGCGGCGGAATTCCTGCGGCGGCTGCGGCCTTCCATGGCGGCGTACACGGCGGTGGGCGCGGCGTTGTTGATTCTCGCCTCGCTGACGTGGCGCAGGGCGGAGCTGTACACGGCAGCGATACCGATGTGGGAGGATTCCGTTGCGGCGAACCCGCGCAACAGCCGCGCGTGGTTCCATCTGGGGTTCGCGTATTACGAGGCGGGCCGATGCGGGGACGCCGTGCGGGCTTATGAAAGAGCCGCCGCAGCGAACCCGCTGCCGGAATACACGCTGCTAGTGGACTGGGGACTGGCGCTGGAATGCGCCGGGCGTCTGGACGAGGCGGAGGCGCGGCTGCGGGAGGCGATGGCGCTGGAGCCGGATTCCACCGGGAAGGCGGTTTTCGGCCGCGTGCTCGCCAAGAAAGGGCAGCTTGACCGCGCGATCGAGGTGCTGAACGAAGCGGTGGCGATGAACCCGACGGATGCGAACGCGCTGGTTTACCGCGGCAACGCGCGGCTGCTGCGGGGCGAAGCGGCGGAGGCGCTGGCCGATTATGAGGCCGCGCTGCGAATCCAGCCGCAGGATGGGGCGGCGTTGAAGGGGCGCCAATCCGCGCTGCGGGCTTTGGGCCGGAATCCCTGATGCCATGCGGATCGGCGTCAACGCGCTGTATCTGATCCCCGGCGGCGTCGGCGGGACGGAAACATATTTGCGCGGCCTTGTTTCGGCGTTGGAGGGGGCAGCAGGCGGGCACGAGATTGTCGTGTTCGCCAACCGCGAGACGGGAACGCTGGGCAGGCGCTGCATCGTCGAACCCGTGCAGGCGCGGGTGCGCCCGTGGCGGATTTTGCATGAACAAGCCGTGTTGCCGGCGCGCCTGATCCGGCACGGGATCGATGTGTTGCTGAACCCCGGCTTCACGGCGCCGCTGGCGGCGGGCGTGCCGCAAGTGACCGTGTTCCATGATCTGCAGCACAAGCGGCATCCGGAATACTTCCGCTGGTTCGATCTGCCGTTCTGGCGGCTGCTGTTGTGGGCGTCGGCGAAGCGGTCGGCGCGGCTGATCGCGGTGAGCGAGGCAACCCGGAAGGACCTGATCCGGTATTACGGCCGCGACGCAGCGGTGGTTCCGCACGGCGTGGAGGATGCGTTTTTCGCGCTGGCGGCGCGCCGCGACCCGGCCGACTTCCTGTTCTATCCTTCCACCACGCATCCGCACAAGAACCACGAGAGGCTGTTGCGCGTGTTTGCGCGGCTGCGCGGCGAGCAGCCGGGACTGCGGCTGATTCTGACCGGCGTGAGGGGCTTTGCGGAAGACCGCGTGCAACGGGCGATCCGCGAGCTGGGGCTGGAAGAGGCGGTCGAGTCGCGCGGCTGGATCCCGCGCGGCGAGTTGCTGGAGCTGTACCGCCGCGCAAGGGGCTTCGTGTATCCGTCGCTGTTCGAAGGCTTCGGGATGCCGGTGCTGGAAGCGCTGGCAGCCGGCGTGCCGTCGGCGTGCAGCAGCATCGAGCCGCTGCGGAGCCTGTGCGGCGGGCACGCGCTCCTGTTCGATCCCGGAAACGAAGAATCGATCCTCGGGGCCTTGCGCCGGCTGCTTGCGGGAGAGGCGCCGCAGACAGGGCCGGAGTACGCGCGCCAATTCACGTGGCGGCGGGCGGCGGAGCTGACGCTCGCAGTGCTCGAGGACGCCTACCGCAGGAAATCTTCGAGCTGAAGGCGCGCGTCGGTTTTCTCGTCGCGGTATTTCACGATGACAGGCGTGTAGAGCGACAGGCCCCACTCCTTGCCTGCGCCGCGCGCGACGGCGCGCGAGCCGGCCACGACGACGGCCTCTTCGGGCACGACGAGCGGCTGGTTTTCATTCGCCGAGTGGATGGCGCCGCGCACGAGGTCATAGAGGGGAGTGGAGCGGGTGAGAATCACGCCGGCGGCGAGGACGGCGCGGCGCTTGACCACCGTGCCTTCGTAGACGCCGCAATTGCCGCCCACGAGCACGTCATCCTCGATGATGACGGGCATGGCGCCGACCGGCTCCAAAACGCCCCCTATCTGCGCCGCCGCCGAGATGTGGCAGCGCGCGCCTACTTGCGCGCAGGAGCCGACCAGAGCGTGGGAATCGATCATCGTGCCGTCGCCCACCCACGCGCCAACGTTGATGTACATGGGCGGCATGCAGGTGACGCCCTTGCCGAGACACACGCCGTCGCGGATCGACGAGCCGCCCGGAACCACACGCACGCCGTCTCCGGCAGCGAGCCGGCGGACCGGGTATGTGGATTTGTCGAACCACGGCTGGCGCGCCGCGTCGATCGACATATCGACGATCGAGCCCATGCGAAAGCCGAGCAGGATGCCCTTCTTCACCCAGGCGTTGACGCGCCAGCCGGTGGGGCTGGCGGGGTCGGGCTCGGCCGCGCGGAAGCGGCCTTCGTTGAGGCCGCGTTTGAAGGCGGCGAAGAGGGCATGGTGAGCGGCCGTGTATTGTTCCGGAGGATGGTCGAAGAGTTCTTCGATTTGCTTCTGCATGGCGTTCGACTCAGATGAGGCCGGTCTGCGCGAGCACCTGCTCGATCCGGGCCATGCTGGCCGGAGAGGGCGGAACGAGCGGCAAGCGCCAGACCGGCTCGATGAGGCCCATGCGGGCCAAGGCGGCCTTGACGGGACCGGGGTTTGACTCGATGAAGTTGACATCCATCAGCGGGAGCCATTGTTTCTGGAGGCGGCGCGCCTCAGTGAAATCGCCGTCCAGACAGGCTTGCGCCAGCGAGCGCATGGGGCCGGGGATTTCGTTGGACGCGACGGAAATGACGCCGCGGCCGCCGAGTGCGGCAAGAGCGAGAGTGATGGCATCGTCGCCGCTGAGGACGTCAAACGATTCCGGCACGGTGGCGCAGATCTGGGCCATCTGAGCGATGTTGCCGCTGGCTTCCTTGACGCCAACGATGTTTTCGATCTCCGCGAGGCGGCGCAGGGTTGCCGGCTCCACGTTGACGCCGGTGCGCCCGGCCACGCTGTAGACGACGATGGGGAGGCGCGTGGCGGCGGCGATGGCGCGGTAATGCTGGTACAAGCCTTCCTGCGTGGGCTTGTTGTAGTAAGGGGTGACGCTGAGGAGCCCGTCGGCGCCCATGGCTTCCAGCTCCCTGGCCAGCCCGATGACTTCCGCGGTGTTGTAGCCGCCGCAGCCTGCCAGGACCGGACACCTGCCCTTGGCCTCGTCGAGCGTGATTTCGACGACGCGCAGGTGCTCGGCGCGGGTGAGCGTGGGGCTCTCGCCGGTAGTGCCGCAGGGCACGAGGAAATGGATTCCTGCCTCGAGCTGGCGGCGCAGCAGCCGCCGCAGCGCCGGCTCGTCGAGCGAACCGTCTTTCCGGAACGGTGTGACCAGGGCTGTTCCGCATCCGATGAACTGGCTCATAACGCCTCCCTATGGTGCGATCCGCCGGCGGGTCCGCGAAGCGGCCCGTTCATGGCTGGTCCCCGGCGAACAGGATATCGCCGAATTCGTGGCAGCCTTTGAGACCCCCGGCAAGCTTTTGCGCCGCCCAGAGCGCGCCGCGGGCGAAGCCTTCGCGGCTCCGCGCCGTGTGGCGCAGCGTGATGGTGTCGGCGGAGGAGTCGAACCCGATCTCATGCGTGCCGGGGATGGCGCCCGCGCGGTTGCTCGCCGTGTCGATGCGGCTCTGATAGCCTGCTTTGCGCATCGCCTCCACCAGTTTCAGCAACGTGCCCGAAGGAGCGTCTTTTTTCGCGCTGTGGTGGATCTCCCAGGCCCAGGCTTCGTAGTCCTGCTGATCGCGCAGCAGGCGGGCCGCCGTGGCGACAACGCGTTCAAAAACATTGACGCCGATGGAAAAATTGGGGCCATATATCAAGCCTGTTTCGTTTTTATCAAACGCTTCTTTTACTTCATCGAGCCGGCTGTACCAGCCGGTTGCCCCGCAAACTGTGGGAACGCGCAGCGCAGCGAGTTTCAACAGATTGTCGGGGGCTGATTCCGGGGCGGTAAACTCGATGGCGACGGAGATTTGCCGGAAATTATCCGGCGTCAGCCCGCTGCCGCCCGCGTTGTTGTGGATGTCGAGGATCAGGCCGGGTTGAAAGCCGTAATGCGGGGCGAGCTGCTCGATGAGCCTGCCCATTTTGCCGTAACCGACCAGCGCCAGCTTCACTCAAACACCTCCGGATCGACCTCGCGGAAGAACTCCTCGTGCAGCGCGGCGACGGCGGGGACGACGTCTTCGTCGCGCACCACGAGGCTCACATTGTTAAAGGACGCGCCGTGGCTGACCATGCGCACGTTGATTTCGCGCAAAGCGCCAAAGATGCGCGCGCCGATGCCCGGCGTCTCGCGCAACGAGTCTCCGACCAGGCAGAGGATGGCGTGACGGGGCAGCACGCGGACGCCGGCGATGCGCGCCAGCTCGCGCTCGATGTCGGCGATGTGGCGCGTCTGATCGATGGTGACGGCGACGCAGACTTCGCTTGTGGTGACCAGGTCGACGGGCGTCTGGTAGCGGTCAAACACTTCAAAGATGCGCCGCAGGAAGCCGTGCGCCATGAGCATGCGGAGGCTGCGGATCTCGACGACGGTGATGCCGCGCTTGCAGGCGATGGACTTGAGGGGATTGCGGCAGGGGACGGTCTCTGCCACGATCAGCGTGCCTTCGACCTCGGGGCGGCGCGAGTTGAGGATCCGCACGGGGATGTTCTTTTCGATGGCGGGCTGCACGGTGGCCGGGTGGAGGACCTTGGCGCCGAAGTAGGCGAGCTCGGCGGCTTCATCGAAAGAGATCTTGCGGACGCGCCTGCCGCCGGGCAGCACGCGGGGATCGCAGGTGAGCATGCCATCGACGTCGGTCCAGATCTGGATCTCTTCCGCGCCGATGCCCGCGCCGGCGATGGCGGCGGAGAAATCGCTGCCGCCGCGTCCGAGCGTGGTGGTGACGCCTTCGGCGGTGGCGCCGATGAAGCCGCCCATGACGACGACGCAGCCGTCGAGCAGCGGGGCGACTTTCTCCTTGAAGCGGGCATACGTGCGGCTGTAAAGCGGCAGGGCTTGGGTGTGGCGGCTGTCGGTGACGAGGACCGCGCGCGCGTCCACATGCACCGCAGGGATGCCAAGCGCGGGAAACAGCAGCGCGAGAAGAGACGAGGAGAGCCGTTCGCCATAGCTGGCCGTTTCGTCCCACAGCGCGGGCGTCACCTGGCCGGCTGCGGCGATCTGCTCGAGCGTCGACTCGAGTTGGCCGAAATGCTGTTGGAGCGAGGAGCCGATGGCTTCGCGGTCTTCGGCGCGCGCCAGCGCGCCCGCTTCGCGCCGGTGGAAGGCCAGGAGTTCTTCGGCGTCGCGCAGGGCGTCGCCGAGATTGCCGGCGGCGGCCTTTTCCGCGGCCGCCAGCAGCCGGTTGGTGGTCTTGCCCATGGCGGAGACGACCACGAGCGGCTTGCGGCCGAGCTGCGAGCGCACGATGGAGGCGACGCGTTCGATGGCGGCGGCGCTCTCGACCGAGGTGCCGCCGAATTTCATGACGATCATGGCAGCCTGCTATTTCAGATAGCCTTGCGCGCACATCAATTCCGCATTGAGAACGGCCGCGCCGGCGGCGCCGCGGATGGTGTTGTGGGCCAGGCACACGAACTTGTAGTCGAGCACGGGGCAGGTGCGGAGACGGCCCACGGTGACGGTCATGCCGTTGTCGCGCGCGGCGTCGCGGCGCGGCTGCGGGCGGTTTTCGGCGTGCAGATAGAGAATGGGCCTGGGCGGAGCGCTGGGGAGCTTGAGTTTCTGGGGCTCCGCGGTGAAGCTTTCGTAAGCGTGGATCAGGTCGTGGATGGAGGCCTTGCGGCTGAGGCTGACGCTGACGGTGACGGTGTGGCCGTCGAGCACGGGCACGCGGTTGCAGTGGGCGCTGACGCGGGCGGGGAGGAACTCGATGTGGTCGACGGCGAGCTCGCCGAGGATCTTGAGGGTCTCGGTTTCCATCTTGCCCTCTTCGCCGCCGATGAAGGGGATGACGTTGCCGACGATGTCGAACGAGGCGACGCCGGGATAGCCGGCGCCGGAGACCGCCTGCATGGTGGCGGCGATGACCTGGGTGATGCCGAAAGGCTTGAGGGGAGCGAGGCCCATGGTGAGGGCGACGGTGGAGCAGTTGGGATTGGTGACGATGGCGCCTTTCCAGCCGCGCTTGTGCTGGTGCGCGATCAGCTGCAGGTGGCCGGCGTTGATCTCGGGCACGAGCAGGGGCACGTCGGGCTCCATCCTGTGGTTGCGCGAATTGGAGACGACATAGCGGCCCGCCTCGGCGAACTCGCGTTCAATCTCTGTGGCCACAGAGGCGTCCATGGCGGAGAAAACAAGTTTGGGGGCTTTTGTATCGGGCTTGCACTCTTGCACGATGAGGCGCGCGGCAGCCTGCGGCATGTCGCCCTCGAGCCGCCAAGGGGCGGCTTCGTGGTAGGGCTTGCCGGCGGAGCGGTCGCTGGCCCCCACCCATGTGAGTTCAAACCAGGGGTGGCCGTCAAGAAAGCGGATGAAATTCTGGCCCACCATTCCGGTGGCGCCGAGTACGCCGACTTCGATTTTCTTCATGGCTGCCTCTTCCATTGTTGTCCGGCGGCGGCGGGCGCTGATCGGGGCGCCGCGGCGTCCGGGAATTTTTCCGGCATCAGGCGGCCAGGAGGCGCTTGACCATGGTCTGATAGATGGCCACCGCCTCGGCCAGTTGCGCCTTGGGCACGCGCTCTTCGCTGGTATGAGCGACGTGAATCGAGCCGGGGCCGATGAGGAACGGCTCGCCCCAGGCGCCGCCGAACGCCGGGATGTCGGTGGTGAAGGCCACCACCGTGGTTTCGAAGCCATCCAGCGCGCCCAGTCGCAGCGCGGGGATGCAGAGAATCTCGCGGGCTTCAGCGAGCCCTTCGACGGCGCGGGCGACGGCATCGCGCAAAGGCGCGGGATCGCCCACGAGGCGGAACATGAGCGACGCCCCGGCGTGATCGGCGATGACGTTGGGCGCGCGGCCGCCGTGGATCTGGCCGATGTTGAGGGTGCAGGGGCCGAGCACCGGGTCCGCGGGCAGGGGAATGGCGCGGACGCGGGCGAGCGCATCGAGGAGTTTCTCAATGGCGGATTCGCCCAGCTCCGGGTAGGCGGAGTGGGCCATGCGCCCGGCGGCGTGCAGTTCGTAACGTAAAGCGCCCTTGCTGCCCACGGCGAGACGGTTGTCGGTGGGCTCGCCGTTGATGAGGAACCGGCTGCCGCGGGGATGGCGGGCGGCGTGGAAGGCGCCAGCGCTGTTTTTTTCCTCGCCGACGACGAAGAGCAGCGCGAAGCCGCGGACGCCCTGTTCGAGAAGCTGCTCGGCGGCGCAGACCATGGCGGCGATGATGCCTTTTACGTCGCAGGCGCCGCGGCCCCAGATGAACTGGTCGTCCTCGCGGGAAGGGATGAAGGGCGGCACGGTGTCGAGGTGCGTGGAGAGCGTGACGACGGGCTGGCCGAAACAGGCCAGCACGTTGTTGCGGCGCGGCTCGACCTCCTGCTTTTCGACCATCCCGCCGAAACGCGAGGCCAGCCCGTCCAGCACGGTGAACAGGTAGTCGCCGACCTGCTCCTCGGCGCCGGTGATGGATTCGATGTCGACCAGCGCGCGGGTCAAAGAGAAAACATCCATGGGCGGGAAAGAACTTTGAGGATATCGAATCCCGAAACGCCGATTCAAGCGGCGGCCGAAGCCGCGCGAGCGCGGGGTGCGCCGGCGGCTGGCCGCCGGTTGCCTGGAGTCGGGGGAGCGGGCGGCGAATCCATAGGCAAAACCTATAAGAGTGAAAGGCGACAGTTCAGGCCAATCGGCCTTACACTGGGGCTGATATTCAGTTCCGCCTTGATGGGCGGCAGCGTATCTCGACGAAAAGGAGAAAGCCGATGGGAAGGAAACGTCCGTCTCTGCCCCCCCTCGTGGCGGCGGCAGCGCTCATGGCACTGGCCGGGACTGCCGGCGCGCAGATTCCGCAGAGCAGCAAATTCTGGTGGCCTGACCAACTGGATCTCTCGCCGCTGCGCGCGCATGCGGCGGAATCGAACCCTTACGGGAAAGACTTCGATTACGCGAAGGAATTCTTAACGCTTGACCTGAAGGCGGTGAAGCAGGACATTCAAAAGGCGCTGACCACCTCGCAGGACTGGTGGCCAGCCGATTACGGCCATTACGGCCCGCTGATCATCCGCATGGCCTGGCACAGCGCCGGCACGTACCGCACGCTGGACGGCCGCGGCGGCGCCGACGGAGGGCAGCAGCGGTTCGACCCGTTGAACAGCTGGCCGGACAACGCGAACCTTGACAAGGCGCGGCGGCTGCTGTGGCCGGTGAAGCAGAAGTACGGCCGCAAGCTTTCCTGGGCCGACCTGATGGTGCTGGCCGGCAATGTGGCCCTCGAGTCGATGGGGTTCAAGACGATCGGCTTCGCGGGCGGCCGCATCGACGAGTGGGAGCCCGACAAGGTCTATTGGGGGCCTGAGCAAAAGATGCTGGACGACAAGCGCTACAGCGGCGAGCGCAACCTGGCCAAGCCGCTGGCGGCGGTGCAGATGGGCCTGATTTACGTGAACCCCGAAGGGCCGAACGGCAAGCCGGACCCGCTGGCCGCGGCGAAAGACATCCGCGATACGTTCGGCCGGATGGCGATGAACGATGAGGAGACGGTGGCGCTGATCGCCGGCGGCCACACGTTCGGCAAGGCGCACGGGGCGCACGACCCCGGCAAGTGCCTGGGGCCGGAGCCGGCGGCGGCGGCGGTCGAGCTGCAGGGCCTCGGCTGGGAGAACCGCTGCGGCAAGGGCAACGCGGGCGACACGATCACCAGCGGGCTGGAGGGCGCCTGGACGGCGAGCCCCATCCAGTGGAGCCACCAATACCTGGACAACCTGTTCCGCTTCGACTGGGTGCAGACGAAGAGCCCGGCGGGGGCGGTCCAGTGGGTGCCGGCCAACAACCAGGCATCGAACCTGGTGCCGGACGCGCACGACCCGAAGAAGCGCCATGCTCCGATCATGTTCACCACGGATCTGGCGCTGAAATTCGACCCTGCCTACCGGCAAATCGCCCTGCGATTCAAGGACAATCCGGAGGAATTCCGGCTGGCATTTGCGCGGGCATGGTTCAAATTGACACACCGCGATCTGGGGCCGCGCTCGCGGTATTTGGGTGCTGAAGTCCCCGCCGAGGAGTTCCTCTGGCAGGATCCGCTGCCGAAGCTCGACCATCCGGTGATCGACGCCAAGGACATCGCGGCTCTCAAGACGAAGATCCTCGCGTCCGGCCTCACCGTGCCCGAGCTGGTGCGGACGGCGTGGGCCTCGGCTTCCAGCTTCCGCGCGAGCGACATGCGCGGCGGCGCCAATGGCGCGCGCATCCGGCTGGCGCCGATGAAGGACTGGGAGGCCAACAACCCGGCCGAGCTGGCGAAAGTGATCCAGCGGCTGGAGGCGATCCAGCAGGAGTTCAACCGCTCGCAGAAGGGCGGCAAGAAGGTCTCGATCGCCGACCTGATCGTGCTGGGCGGGGCTGCGGCGATTGAGAAGGCGGCCAGGGACGGCGGAGTCACCGTGCAGGTTCCGTTCACCCCGGGCCGCGTGGACGCGACGCAGGAGCAGACCGACGTGGAGTCGTTCGCGGTGCTCGAGCCCACGGCGGACGGCTTCCGCAACTATTACCGCAAGGGCCACTTCCTGCCGCCCGCGGAGGCGCTGGTCGACCGGGCGAACCAGCTCCGGCTCACCGTGCCCGAGATGACGGTGCTGGCAGGCGGGCTGCGCGCGTTGAACGCCAATGCGGGGCAGTCGGCGCATGGGGTGCTCACCAGCCGCCCCGGCGTGCTGACGAATGACTTCTTCGTCAACCTGCTGGACATGTCCACCAAGTGGACGAAGTCGGCATCGGAGGAGGGAGTCTACGAAGGCGTGGACCGCAGGACGGGCGAGCGGAAGTGGACGGCCACGACGGTGGACCTGATCTTCGGCTCGAATTCCGAACTGCGAGCTATCGCCGAAGTCTACGGGGCCGCGGACGCGAAGGAGAAGTTCGCGCGGGACTTCGTGGCAGCGTGGGCGAAGGTGATGGACCTGGACCGCTTCGACCTGCGCCGCCCTGCCGGCGCGGCGGCGACGAGCCGCTCGACCGACTGAAGCCTCTTCTCACCGGCCCGGATGGCGCCGCCTTGGAGCGGCGCGTCCGGGCCGTTTTCTTTTTCCACGCTCGCTGCCACCCGCCTGTGTTGCAGTTCGGGCGACGCCTCTTCCCTGCCCCACGGGCCGCGCTGCCATTGTGGCTGCGATCCGTTCACAATGGACAGAGACCCTCCGATGAGTTCCTTTCTCGAACTCCTGAAAACGTGGGGCCCGCTGGGCGCGCTGCTGATCGCGTTTGTCGACGGCATCGGCCTGCCCAATCCGGGCGGCCCGGATTACCTCGTGTTGTTCCTCGCCTGGACGAACCCGCAGTCGGCATGGCTCAGCGCAATGCTGGCCACGGCGGGCGCGTTGGCGGGCAGCCTGGGACTGTTCTGGATCGCGCGCAAAGGGGGCGAGAAGTACCTGGACAAACATGCCAGCGGGCCTCGGGCGATGAAATTCCGGGGCTGGTTTCAGCGCTACGGGCTGGTGACGGTGTTCATTCCCGCGCTGGTGCCGGTGATCCCGCTGCCGATGAAGGTGTTTGTGATCAGCGCCGGCGCGCTGGGCGTGCCGCCGCTGACGTTCCTGGTGGTGATGGCGGCGGGCAAAATTCCGCGGTTTTTGTTCTTCGCGTGGCTGGGCAAATCGCTGGGCGAGCATTCGGCGCAGTGGCTGAAGGACCACCGCTGGCACTTCCTGCTGGGGGCGCTGCTGCTGGCCGCGGCGCTGTTTCTGCTCGTCAAGCTCTCGGACCGGAAGAAGGGAGCAGAAGCCGGGTTGGATCCGCCGTTGTCCTGACTGCCGCCTTGCGCCAGACTCGGCGGGGCCGACACGCAATCGGGCGCTTCTCATAGACTGGACGCGGAGGCATTGCGCCATGCTCACCCGCCGCGAGTTTCAGGCTGCGCTGTTCGCCGCGCCGCAAACCCTGATCCCGAACCCGCTCGACATGCGCATCGAGGGGGTGGAGACGTTTGAAGAGAGCTACACCTACCGCACGCCGATGAAGTTTGGAGGCTCGGTGGTGGACCGCGTGACGCTGCTGAACGTGCGCGTGCGGG
>Ga0308417_1000656_pt1 | contig 24433 bp, 15 predicted proteins | sample HotsprSampleOS65_FD_203528 | JGI IMG/M metagenome (GOLD analysis project Ga0308417, IMG submission 203528) | Hot spring phototrophic mat microbial communities from Octopus Spring, Yellowstone National Park, Wyoming, United States - 20090730_OS65 ...
ACCGACCGGGCGGTTGGCGGGACCGGTAGCCGAAGCACGACCCGTTCCCCAACGGGTGTCAGCTTCCCCGGTCTTCCGAACGGGCCTGGCGGCGGCGTTCGGTCCGTCTGCCGGTCGTTCCTGTGGTTCGTTGGGGCGGCGTATATGCCGCCGGCACACCGCAGCGAAAAGGGCAAGATTTACAATCCGGCCGCGATTCCGCCCGCCGACTCGCGGGCCGCCGTCGTGGTCGGTAAGATGTGCAAAGCGGGTCGGGTCGGACCCGGCCCGAGCCACCCCCGAGGAGTTCTCCCGAGGAGTTGCCCATGTCGCAGGCGTCTGGATGGCTGGTCGGCACGCTGCTGGCCACGGCGGGCCTACCGGGGTGCCACTCGCGACCGCCGTCCGACCCCCCCTCGGCGGTGTCCGCCGCCCCGGCCGACGCCAGCACTCCCGCCGACCCTCCCCCCGCGCCGAAGACGACCGAGTTCGCCACCGCGGGCCCCGCCGCCAGCCACGAGGTCGTCCCCGTGAAGTTCGACCCCGACCGGGCCTTGAAGTACCTCCGGCAGCTGTGCGACCTCGGCCCCCGGGTCAGCGGCACCGACGGCATGAAGAAGCAGCAGGAACTGATCGAGAAGCACTTCCGCGACCTGGGAGCCACGGTCACCCGCCAGGAGTTCAAGGCCCGTCAGCGGAGCCGCAAGACCGACACCCCGATGGTGAACCTGATCATCTCCTGGCACCCGGACAAGGCCCGCCGCGTCCTCCTCTGCTCGCACTACGACACCCGCCCGATCGCCGACCAGGAACCGAACCGCAACAACTGGAACAAGCCGTTCCTGAGTGCCAACGACGGGACCAGTGGCGTCGCCTTCCTGATGGAACTGGGCCACCACATCAAGGACCTGAAGTGCGAGCTGGGCATCGACTTCGTGCTGTTCGACGGCGAGGAGTACGTCTTCGAGACCAACCCGCTGGGCGGCGGCGACAAGTACTTCATCGGCTCCGACTACTTCGCCGACGACTACGCCAAGACCAAGTCTGCCCGCAAGTTCCGTTACGAGGCCGCCGTGCTGCTCGACCTCTTCGCCGGCCAGGGGGCCCAACTCAAAGTCGAGCAGTATTCCTACGCCGGGGCACCCCGCCTGGTCGAGCAGATCTGGGGCCTGGCCCGGGCGATCGGGGCCAGGTCGTTCAAGTACGAACCCGGCTACGAGGTGCAGGACGACCACCTGGCCTTGCTCCGGGTCGGGATCCCCGCCGTCGACATCATCGACTTCGACTACCCGCACTGGCACAAACTTTCCGATACGCCCGACAAGGTCTCCGGTGCGCAGATGGTCGAGGTGAGCAACGTCCTCACCACCTGGTTACAGAAGATCAAGTGACGGCGGTTGGGTACGCGGCCGAGCCGCCGAGGGGGGTACGAATGCTGGTCGTGGTCCGGTGTCCGGCTTGTCGCCGGCCTTCTCGCGTCGAGAAACTGTCGCTGGGGCAGGTGGTCCTCTGCCCGTATTGCCAGGAGACGTTCCCGGCGGTGGAAGAGGCCGAGACGCCCGCGTCCTCCTCGTCGCCCGCGTCCTTCACGTCCTCCGCGCCGCCCGCGTCCTTCACGTCCTCCGCGCCGCCCGCGTCCTCCTCCTTCCGTCCGCTGGTCGAGCCGACCCCCGCGGCCGCTTCGCCGGTCGAATACCGAGCCCGGTCCGAACCCGACCTGCTTCCGGCCGCGACCGAGGCCGACCTGGTGCTGGTGGCGACCGAGGGCGACCCGACCGCCGACGCACCGACCGACCCCACCGACGGAACCGAGCCGCCGCCGGACGCCGCCCCGCCGGTCTCGGTCCTCATCGGGCTGGCCCTGCTGCCGTTCCTGATCCCGATCCTCTGGCTGGTCGGCCCGGTCCTGTTCGGCGAATCGCCGGTCCTGTCGGTCGCGACCCCCCTGGCCCTGGCCGTCTCCGCCTCCGTCCTGTGCCTGGCCGTCATCGGTACGATCGACTGGACACCGGCGACCCGCGTCAAAGGCGTCCTGATCCTGGTCGGCCTGTCCTACCTCACCGGGCTGGGCCTGTACTTTCTCAAGAAGGAAATGGTCGAGCAGCTCAAGAGGCACTTCGGCACCGAGTACGACTGGGCCGAGTACCGCCCGCCGGGGGCCGGCTTCCAGGTCCGCTTCCCGCGCGACCGCCAACTGCTGCCCAACCATCAGCCGCTCGGCCTGGCCGTCCTCACCTGCTGGGGCGGTCAGCACCGCGACGCCCTCGGGCAGGTGTACACCGTCGTCGCCGCCGCCGGCAAACCGGACGGCAACCCCGGCAACCCCGTACCCGGCTCCGACGCCTGGTTCGACCAAGCCGCCCGGGACATCGCCAACCGGGCCGGCGGCCAACTCCGTGCCAGCGAACCGGTCACCCAGCAGGACGCGTTCCCCGGCCGCGAACTCGAAATCCAGCTCGGCGACAGTGGCATCACCCGCGTCGTCCGCCTCTTCGTCGTCCGCGGCCGCGTCTACTACCTGTCCGTGGAAGGCCCGGGCCTGCACCCCGACGACGACCTGGCTCAGGAGTTGTTCGGCTCGTTCCTGGTCCTGGAGGTCGGTTGAACGTCTCACACCCCCGAGGCACGGCGGTCAGGCGAGGGGTCGCAGGCCGGCGAGCGGGGCCGGCCCGTTGGCCGCGGTGACGCTGCACGGCGGTCAGGCGAGCGGGGCCGGCCCGTTGCCCGGTGTAGGAGGCGAGCGGGTCCGTTCGCCGCGACCCGCGACCGTGTCGGTGTGGCGGCTCCGGACCGGCCCGTTCACTTACCCGATTTGTCACCTACCCGAAACGACCGCAAACCGATGTCCCGGCCCGTCCGTTCCCTGCCCGTCGTCCAGAACTGGGATTGTCACGCCTGCGGTACCTGCTGCCGCTGGTACCACGTCGCGATTTCGCCCGAAGAACGGAAGCGGATCGAGGCGCAGGGGTGGGATAACGAACCCGACCTGCGAGGGCGGCCGTTGTTCGTCCGTACCGGGGGCTGGTTCTCGTCGGGGGTGCGGCTGAACCAGAAGCCCGACGGGGCGTGCGTGTTCCTGGGTCCCAACGACCGCTGCCGCATTCACGAGCGTTACGGCTCGGCCGCCAAGCCGCTCGCCTGTCGCATCTACCCGTATGTCCTGGTGCCCGCGGGGGACCACTGGAAGCTCGGCCTGCGGTTCGCCTGTCCGTCGGTGGCCCGCAGCGTCGGGCGACCCCTGGCGGCGCACGTCGGCCCGGCCCGGGAGTACGCCGCCGCCCTGGAAGCCGCCGCCGCTCCCGGTGCCGTCGCGACCCACCCCCCGCCGCTGCAGCGGGGACAGCCGACCGACTGGAAGGACTTCGCCCGGATCGTCTCGGCCATGTCCGGGCTGCTCGCCGAGGCCGACGAGTACCTCGAACGTCGCTGGCGGAAGGTCCTGTTCGTCGTCGAACTGTGCCGCACCACCGACCTGAGTTCCGCTCCCGCCGGCGAGCTGTCCGAGTTACTCCGCGTCCTGGCCGAGACGGCCGAGGAGGAAGTACCCGATTACCCGGACGAGGTGCCGCCCCCGGGCTGGACCGGGCGGGCGGTCTTCCGCCCCTTCGCCGGGCTGTACGCCCGCAAGGACAGCGGCCCGGACCGCGGCCCGGCCCTGAGGAGTTCGCTGGGGCGGCTCGTGTCGGGCTGGCGGTTCGCCCGCGGCCGGGGGAAGGTCCCGCGCGTCCACGCCGCCATCCCCGATACCACCTTCGCCGCCGCCGAGTCCCCGCTACCGGAACTGAGTGACGAGGCGGAGTCACTGCTGACCCGCTGGGCACGGGTGAAGCTCGAATCGGGCCAGTTCTGCGGGCCGACCAACTTCGGGCTGGGCGTCTGGGACGGGATCGAGTCGCTGGCCCTGGCCTTCACCGCCATCATGTGGCTGGCCCGCGTCCTGGCGTCCGACGGCCGGCCGACCGACGACGCCGTCACCCTCGCCGTCCGCATCGTGGACGACAACTTCGGCTACAACCCGCTGCTCAAGGGGCAGGCACGGGGCTTGCGGCTCTTGGCCCGCCGCGGCGAACTGACCCGCCTCGTGGCGTGGTACGGCAAGACACTGGCCGAGGCGATGCCCGCCGACACCGGCGACTGAGGTGAACCCGTGCGACGCGCCTTCCTGACGGCCCGCTGGTGCAACCTGATTCTGGCGAACTACGCGGTGCCGGACGAGCTGCTCCGTCCGCTCCTGCCGCCGGGGTGCGAACTCGACCGCCGCGACGGCCGCTGCTGGGCGAGCCTCGTCGGCTTCCAGTTCCTCGACACGCGGGTACTCGGCGTGGGTTGGCCCGGCTTCCGCCACTTCCCCGAATGGAACCTGCGGTTCTACGTCACGCACGAGGGCCGGCGCGGCGTCTGCTTCGTCCGCGAGTTCGTCCCGTCGTGGCTGGTCGCGACGACCGCGCGCCTGCTCTACAACGAGCCGTACCGCTCCGCACGCATGACGATGGACGTGGCGGAAACCCCCGAGACGCTCACGGCCGCCTACACCGTTCGCTGGGGCCGCAAAACGCATTCCTTACGGGCCGTGGGAGCGAAGCCCGCGTTCCGCCCGAGCGGCGGCAGCGTCGAGACCTGGTTCAAGGAACACTCGTGGGGCTACGGCACGAGCCGCCGGGGCAAGCTCATTCGCTACGAGGTGAGCCACCCGAAATGGGACGTGTACCCGGTGCGGGAGTTCATCGCCGACCTGGACTGGGCCACGCTCTACGGCCCCGAGTGGGGCGTGATGCAGACGGCCGAACCGGGCAGCGTGGTCCTGGCGGTCGGCTCGGCCGTGAAGGTGTCGCCCCGGGGCTGAACCCGGCCGGGGTTCACCCTTCACGCGAACAGGTCCGTCACGACGCGGCCGTACACGTCGGTCAGGCGGAAGTCGCGGCCGGCGTGCCGGAACGTCAGCTTCTCGTGGTCGAGACCCAGCAGCCACAGGATCGTGGCGTGCAGGTCGTGCATGTGGACCTTGCCCGTGACGGCGTGGTAGCCGAACTCGTCGGTCGCCCCGTGGACGTGGCCGCCCTTCACGCCCCCGCCGGCCAGCCACATCGTGAAGCCCTGGGGGTTGTGGTCGCGGCCGTCCTTGCCCTGCGTCACCGGGGTGCGGCCGAACTCGCCGCCCCACAGCACCAGGGTGTCCTTGAGCAGCCCGCGCTGCTTCAGGTCTTCGAGCAGCGCGGCGATCGGGCGGTCCACTTCCTTGGCGTTCGCCTCGTGCTGCTTCATGTTGCCGTGCTGGTCCCACTTGAACGAGTGCGACACCTGGACGTAGCGTACCCCGGCCTCGGCGAAGCGGCGGGCCATCAGGCACTGGCGGCCGAAGTCGTCGGTCGGCTTCTCGCCGATGCCGTACAGCTTCAGGGTCTCCTTCGTCTCGGTGCGGATGTCCGCGACCCGGGGCACGGCGGCCTGCATGCGGAAGGCCAGCTCGAAGCTCTGGGCGACGGCTTCGAGGCGGTCGTCGGTCGCGGCTCCGGGGCGGGCCGCGTACTCCCGGTTCAGCGATTGCAGGAAGTCGAGCTGGGTCCGTTGCAGTTCGGGCGGCACTTCGGGGTTGTGGACGTTCCTGATCTGGGCACTCGAAGCGGGACTCCCGGCCGCACCGATGGCCGTGCCCTGGAACGTCGCCGGCAGGAAGGCGTTGCCGTAGTTCTGGGCACCGCCGTGGCCGCGCGTCGGGCAGATGGTCACGAAGCCCGGCAGGTTCTGGTTCTCGGTCCCCAGGCCGTACGTCACCCACGCCCCGACGCTCGGCCGCGTGAGGGCGATCTCGCCGGTGTGCAACTTCAGCACCGCTTGACCGTGGCTCTGCCCCTCCGTGTGCATGCTGTTGATGATGCAGAGGTCATCGACGTGCTTGGCGACCTCGGGGAACAGCTCCGAGACGGGGATGCCGCTCTCGCCGTGCTTTCGGAACTTCCACAGCGGCTTCATGAGCTTCTTGGAGACGGTCGTGCCCTTGGCCGGCTCGAACGGCAATTCCTGCCCGTCGCGCTTCTCCAGTTCCGGCTTGTAGTCGAAGGTATCGACCTGGGACGGCCCGCCGTGCATGAACAGGAAGATCACCCGCTTGGCCCTGGCGGGGTGGTGGCCGCTGCGGGGCGACAGCGGGTTGTCACTGGGCCGGTCGGCCCCGTGTGCCAGCAGGTCGAGCAGGGCGAGGTAGCCGAAGCCGGCCCCGGCGGAAGCGGAGCGGAGCATGTCGCGGCGGGAGAGCATGGCGGGTCCTCGTGCGTCGCACGGCGCGTGCGGCACCGTCATTCGATGAAGCGGAATTCGTTGCAGCCGAAGACCGACAGGCACACGGCCTGCCACGCGGCCAGTTCGGGGTCCTTCGGCTTCTGCCCGGTGCCGAGCGAATCGATCGCCTTGCGGTACTCGGCCAGGAATGCCGTCGTCTTCTCGGCCTCGGCCCGGGTGGGAGGGCGGCCCAGGGCCAAGCGGAAGAGCCGGTCCAGGCGGGTCGCGTCGTCACGGCCCTCGGCCCGGAGGCGTTCGGCGGCGAACTTCGCGTGCGTGTTCGTGAACGTGCTGTTCATCAGGTACAGTGCCTGCGTGCTGACCGTCGTCGTGTCGCGGCGGCCGTGCGGCTCGTCCGGGTCCGCGAAGTCGAACACCTCGAACAGCGGGGGGATGTCGTTGCGGATCACGGGCAGGTACACGGACCGCGTCAGGAGCGGGTCGGTGTTGAAGCCGCCCTGCGAGTTGTTGTCGATGGCCTGTTCGGGGAAGTGGGACACGACCGGACCGCCCCCGTTCAGGTCGAGTTGGCCCGACACGGTGAGAATCGCGTCGCGGATCACTTCGGCCTCGACCCGCCGCCGGTTCGCCCGCGCGAACAGCGTGTTCTCCGGGTCCGCCTTCAGCAGCGATTCGTCGGCCCACACGGAAAGCCGGTAGGCGTGGCTCAGCACGATCTCGCGGACGAGCGACTTCTGGCTCCACCCCGATTTCACGAACCGGGTGGCGAGGTAGTCGAGCAGTTCGGGGTGGCTCGGGCGTTCGCCCGGGGTGCCGAAGTTATCGACGGTGGGAACGATGCCGCGGCCGAACAGGTGGTACCACACCCGGTTCACGGCGACGCGGGCGGTCAGCGGGTTCTCGGGCGAGGCGATCCATTCGGCGAGCTGGAGCCGGCCACTCTGGTCGGCGGGCATGACCGGTCCGGCCCCCACGGTGGCGACCCGCAGGACGCCGCGTGGCACGACCGCCCCGAGTTGGTGCGGGTTACCGCGGATGTTGATCCGGGCGTCCTCGATCTTCGCCTCGTCCTGCACCGCCATGACCAGGCGGGGCGGCGGCGGGGCGGCCCGCTTGATCGCGGCTTCTTCGGCTTCGAGTGCCTTCAACTTCGCCTCGGCCTCGGCGATGGCGGCCTTCACCTCGTCCGGCACGCCCATCTGGCCCTCGGGGACTTTCGCCAGTTCGCCAACAGGTACGAACCGCACCGCGTCCACGATCACGTGGCCCTCGGTGCCCGCGTTCGTGATCGTGACCGAGCCTGCGGTGCCGGCCTTGAACTTGAACTTCCCGACCGGGTGGAACAGCTTGTCGATCTTAGGCGGCTTGGTCTGATCGACGAGAACCGTTCGCGTCCCGCCGTCGAAGGCGACGGTCACGGGGACGTTGGTGGCGCGGCCGGTGCCGGGCGTGTACGACACCAGCACGTCGTACTCGCCGGGCTTCGGCAGGTCCGGGGTGAAGGTCGCGGACTTCTGGCCCTTGCCGGCCTTGTCGTCGTGGACGTACCCGTCGCCGACGTAGGGCTTCGTGTACTGCGACGCCTTCCACACCCCGACGAGTTTCGCCGCCGTGTCGTCCACAGTCACGCCGAGTAGCGAAGCGGGGCTCCGCATGGTGGCTTTGTCGTTGGCGACGGCCAGGGCGGCCTTCGAGGCCTTGATCTCGTCCTGCACCTTCTTCAGCCGGACCTCGTACACCTTGCGGGCGGTCGTCACCCGTTCGGGTTCCGGGCTGCCGAGCGGACGCAGCATCCAGCCGGAGACGGCCGCGTTCCCCCGCTTGATGCCGTTCAGCGTGCGGGTACTCATCAGGATGCCGGCCAGGGCGTAGTAGTCGGCCTGGGGGATCGGGTCGAACTTGTGGTCGTGGCAGCGGGCACAGCCCAGCGTCAGGCCCAGGAACACCTTGCCGATCGTGTCGATCTGCTCGTCCACCACGTCCATGCGGAGCTTCGGCTTGTCGCGCTCGGCCAGCACCTTCGGGCCGATGACCAGGAACCCGGTGGCGGTCAGCAGTTCGTCGCGTTCGCGGCTGTCGGCGGCGGGCATCAGGTCGCCGGCCAGTTGCTCCTTGACGAAGCGGTCGAACGGCTTGTCGGCGTTGAAGGAGCGGATGACGTAGTCGCGGTACAGGTGGGCTTCGTGGAACGTGAGGTTCTCGTCCTTGCCGTTGCTGTCGGCGTAGCGGGCCAGGTCGAGCCAGTGGCGGCCCCAGCGTTCGCCGTAGCGGGGCGAGGCCAGGAGGCGGTCCACGAGCCGTTCGTAGGCGGCCGGGGAGGGGTCGCGGACGAAGGCGTCCACGTCGTCGGGGCTGGGCGGCAGGCCGGTGAGGTCGATGAAGAGGCGACGCACGAGGGTCCGCGGGTCGGCCTCGGGGGCGGGCCTCAGCCCGTGCTTCTCCCACTCCGCACTCAGGAACGAGTCGATCGGGCGATCGGGCTGCGGCGGCACCGGTTCCTTCACCGGACGGAAGCTCCAGAACTCCTTCCCCTTGGCGATGTCGATGCCGGCGGCTACGGCGGCCTTCCCGTCCCGCGGGTCGGGGGCACCCATCTTCACCCACCTCTCGAAGTCGGCGATCACCTCGTCGGGGAGCTTCCCCTTGGGCGGCATCTCGGGAACGCCGTCGCCGTGCAGGGCCTTGATCAGCAGGCTCTCGGTCGGCTTACCGGGGACGACGGCCCGGCCCGAGTCGCCGCCGCGGAGCAGCCCTTCACGGGTATCGAGCAGCAGCCCGCCTTTCGGCCCCTTCTTGGTGTCGGCGGAGTGGCAGGAGTAGCAATCCTTGACGAGGACCGGCCGGATCTTGCTCTCGAAGAAGGCGAGGGCGGCCGCGTCGGGCGGGCGGGGCTTGTCCTGGGCCGGGGCCGGGGAAGCGGTCAGGCACGCGATGATTACTGTCGAGACGATCGGGGTCCGTCGCATCGGGGCAGCTCCGGGCGGCGGGGAGAAGGCGAACCGTGTGACGATATTATGAGAACCGATCCGGGACGGGGGCACAAGCAGGAACTTGGGGGGAAACGCGACCCGGCGAGCGGCGACGTCGGGCTTACGCCGCGCCGCTCGTCAGGCGATCGCGGCGAGCGGCGACCGTCAGGTCGCCGGCGTGTGGCGAGCGGCGACCCGGCGTGTGGCGAGCGGCGACCGTTAGGCGATCGCGGCGAGCGGCGACCGTCAGGTCGCCGGTGTTCCACACTGCCGCCGACACCGGACGCCCTCACTCGCGCACGAGGGTGCCGACCGTCTGCCGGAGCTTGACCTCGGCGAGTTTGTAATCGACGGCGGCCTGGATCAGTTCCCCGCGGAGCTTGAGGAGGTCGAGCCGGGCGGCGACGAGTTCGGCCGCGGCCCCGGCGACGCCGGCGGCGACCCGCTTCTGCAGTTCCGCGACCCGCTCTTCCCGGTTCCTGACCTCGGCAGCCCGGGCGGTGGCGGCAGCGACGGCCCCGCGGAGCGAGGCGACGGCCGCGCGGGTCTGGGCCTCGGCCTGCCGTTCCCGGACCGCCAGGAGTTCCTGCACCTGCTGCCGGGCCAACCTCTCGGCCCTGGTCGGTTCCTTCCGGAGGGCGGCGAGGCGGGCGGCCAGCGGCCCGGTAGTGTTCGGACTGCCGAGCAGGGGGTTGGCGGCCTCGAGTACCGCCCGTGCCAGGTCTCCGCCGTGGTCCTCGCAGGCCAGGGTGCGGAGCAGGTTCAGGTCCGGTCGGAAGAAGAAGGCGGTGCGGACGGCGTGGTCCGGCTCGGGCGCTTCCCCGGTGACGCGGAGCGGGTCGTCGGGCCAGATCGGCAGCGGGTCGCTCGGGTCGAGTCCGATGCGGCCGGCCAGCCCGGCGTTGAGGACGGCGAGGGCCGCTTCGAGCTTCGCGAGTTGTGAATCCAGGTCGAGCAGGCGGCGGCGAATGCCGTCGGCCTCGGACCGGTCGGCGATCCCCAGCTTCTGGGCTTTCTCGGCGTCGGCGAGTTGCTGGCGGAGTTCGGCGTGTGCCTGACTGAGCAGGTCGAACTGGCCTTCGGCGGCGAGGAGCTGGAAGTACAGTTCGAGGGCCTCGGCGGCGGCCCGGTTGCGGACCTCATCGGCGGCGTAACCCCGGACACGTCGGGACAGGTCGGCATGGGCGGCCGGGCCGGGATGAGGAGCGGCAGCGAAGTTCTCGGGGTGGGCGTCGAGGGCGTCGGCCAGGGGGGCGTGCCGGATCGCCAGGATGCGACACTCCTCGGCCGTGAGCCGGTAGTACTGCGTGGGCCGGGACGGCGGCGTGCGCGGGGCGGCGGGGGGGGCCGGCACCTCGGGCACGACCGGCGCGCGGCCGGTGAGCGGCAGCTCGGGCGGGGCCGGGCGGGCGAACGGGGCCAGCTCCGCGGGATGGCAGCCGAACAGCGCGACCGGGAGCAGGCAAAGGGTCGACCGTACCATACCGATTCCCCGCGCGCCGGACACGGAGCGTCCTCGCCAGGATCGGCAGTCCCGACTCGCTCACTGTAACCGAATTCCCCGGTGTGCCCCGGCCCCGGAGCCCGACACAGCCGATACAATCCCCGCATGTCGCTCACCCCCGTCTACTGGCCGATCCGGCTGTCGATCGGTGCCGCCGTCCTGACCATCGGGATGAAGGCCCTGGCCTACGTCCGGACCGGCTCGGTGGGCCTGTTCTCCGACGCCCTGGAGAGCCTGGTGAACCTGATGGCGGCGGTCACGGCCTACGTGGCGCTGCAGATCGCGGCCCGGCCGGCCGACCGCTCCCACACCTTCGGCCACGAGAAGATCGAGTACTTCTCCAGCGGGCTGGAAGGCGTCCTCATCATCCTCGCCGGGCTGGGCACGGCCGGCTACGCCGTCCGCCGACTGATCCGCCCCGAACCCCTCAGCGACCTGGAGGTCGGTACGCTGATCGGCCTGGCCGCCTCGGCCGTGAACCTCGTCGTCGCCCGGGTGCTGCTCTACTACGGCCGCAAGCACCGCTCCATCGTCCTGGAGGCGAACGGCCGGCACCTGATGGCCGACGTGTGGACCTCGGTCGGCGTGATCGGCGGCCTGGGGCTGGTCCTGCTGACCGGTCTGGAGTGGCTCGACCCGGTCCTGGCGATCGGCATAGCCGTGAACATCGTCTGGACCGGCTATGAGCTGGTGGTGCGGTCGTTCCACGGGCTGATGGACCACGCCTTGCCGCCGGAGGAGCTGGACCACATCCGGGCGGTGATCGCCCGTCACCTGCCGGCGGGGGCGACGTTCCACATGCTCAAGACGCGGCAGGCCGGGGCCCGACGCTTCGTCGAGTTCCACATGCTGATCGACGGCGACCTGGCGGTGCGGGTGGCCCACCAACTGGTCCACGCCGTGGAATCGGCCCTGGTGGCGGCCGTGCCGGGACTGGAAGTGATGATCCATGTCGAGCCGGTGGACGAGCCGGCCTCCTGGGAAGGGGAGCGGCTCGAACAACTCGGTGAGCCGCCTGAGCCGCGCTAGTCCCGTGGGCCGCGCTCGTCGCGTGGGCCGCGCGGGGTTGTTCGAGTCGGGCCAGACGTGTGAGTCGGGCGGAAGGCCCGGTCGGGTAAGCGAAGCGGGGTGGTGGCGATGGGCGACGAGCTGCTGGCCTGGTTCGACGTACCGGCCCTGCGGACGGTGGCGGCCGGAACGGCCCTGCTCGGCCTCGTGGCCGGGGCGGTCGGCTGCTTCGCGGTCCTGCGAAGGCAGAGCCTCCAAGGTGACGTGGTGTCGCACGCGGCCCTGCCGGGGGTCGCCCTGGCCTTCCTCCTGGGCGGGCGTTCGGCGGTGGTGCTGGTCGTCGGCGGGGCCGTCGCCGGCTGGGTCGCCCTCCTGCTGGTCGGGGTCGTCGGCCGCCGCTCGCGGGTTCCCACCGACGCGGCACTGGGCGGTGCCCTGGCCGTCTTCTTCGGGCTGGGGCTGGCCCTCATGCGGTACGCGCAGTCCTTGCCCGGGGCCGCGGCCAACCCGCTCGACCGCTACCTGTTCGGCCAGGCCGCGAACCTACGGACCTCCGACCTGGGGGTGATCGGCGGGGCCGGGGCGGTCACGCTTCTGGTGCTCGTCCTGGTGTGGAAGGAACTGAAGCTCTTCGCCTTCGACCCCGAGTACGCGGCCAGTCTCGGTCTGCCGGTCCGGCGGCTCGACCTGCTGCTCACGACCCTCACCGTCGTCGCGGTCGTGATCGGGCTGAAGGCCGTGGGCGTCGTGTTGATGACGGCCCTGCTGGTGGCCCCGGCGGTGGCCGCCCGGCAGTGGACCGACCGTCTGGGGGTGATGGTCATACTCGCGGCGGCGTTCGGCCTGCTGGCCGGGGTCGGCGGCACGGTCCTGGCCCACTACCTGGGGACGAAGTACGCCGACGGGGTCCCGACCGGCCCGACCATCGTGCTGGTCGCCACCGGCTTGGTGCTGGTGTCGTTGTTCTTCGGCACGGCCCGGTCGGCGACCTGACGGTCGCCGCTCGTCGGGGCTGGTCGGCGGGTTGACGGTCGGGGCTGGTCGGCGACCTGACGGTCGGCGCTCGTCGGGGCTGGTCGGTTCGGCGGCGACGCGGTTGGTCCGGGCGTCCCCGGTCACGGGTCGATGATCACACGCACCGGTCCTTTGCGCCACAGGTCTTCGACCAGCCGCTGGTATTCCGCCTCGCGGTACTGACGGGTGAGCTTGTCGCGGATTTCGCTCTGCACCTGGGTGTCGAACGGTCGTAAGCCGGCGTACTGCCGCTCCACGACCTTGACGATGTGGTAGCCGGTCGGCGTTTCGATCAGCGGGCCGACCTCGCCCGGCTTGAGGGTCCAGACGGTCGGTTCGACGTCGGCCGGCTGGATCTCGCCCCGCTTCGACCCGACCCCGACGCCGTTGCTACCGGAAGCCAGGCCGTCGTCGTACTGCTTGACGAGGGCGACGAAATCGTCCCCGGCGGCGGCCCGGGCGTGGACCCGCCTGGCGTGTTCGAGCGCGGCCCGCGGGTCGGGGTGCCGGCTGAAGCTGATGAAGATGTCGAGCCACTTCACCCGGTCCTCGGCGGTGAACTGGTCGGGGTGACGGTCGTAGTAGGCGCGGATGTCGGCCAGTCCGACGGTGCGGCCCTTCTCCTTGAGCAGGCTGCGGACGTACTCGTCGGCCATCAGTTGCCGCTCGAACTGCCGGCGGATGACCGGCAGGGTCAGCCCCTGGGCCCGCAGGATGCTCAGGAATTCCTCCTCGGTGGTGGCCCCGTAGAGCTTGCGGATGGCCCGCAGGTTCTGGTCGGCGGCCCGGGCGGCGAACTCCTTGATCTCCTCGATCATGGCGGTGCGGCCGGCCTTCTTCAGCCGCGCGTACATCTCGTCGAGGATCAGTTCCCGCTCGATGACCCGCCGCAGTTCGGCCTCGTACAACTCCTTCTCCTTGGCCGCGCGGGCCGCGCCGACATACTCCCGCAGTTCGCCCAAGCGCTGTCGCACCGCCTCCAGCACTTCCTGATCCGTGACCAGGTTCGTCGCCCCGACCAGGGCCACCACCTTGATCTGCGGGATGCTCTCCTTGAGCAGGTCGGCCGTGCGGGAGACCCCGGTCGGGAGGGCGGAGTAACCGGTCGTCGTTACGGCCGGGTCCGACGACTCGGATGGGCCGACCACGTTGGCCGGGTTGGCCGGGGAATTGGCCGGGTCGGAAGGTTTGCGCGCGGCAGATGAACCGGATGAGCCGGCGGGGTCGCGTGGCACGGGTGAACCGATGACTGTGCCGGGGATGCCGGTATATCCGGGGGGCGGGGGCAGCGGGCCGGCAGGCCGGACCGGGGCCACGGGGTCGGGAGGGAGTTGCGCCCGCGCGGCGGGGAGCGGTGCCAGGCCGTTCGACTGACAGCCGAGAGCGGTCGTCAGCCCGGCGGCCAGTAGGCACCGGCGGAGTGGGTTCACGGCGTCCATGCCTGCCCCTGATGGCGTCACCCGTCTACGGATCGGGTCGACGGTATAACGCGCGGTCCTGGAAGTGCAAGCGGGTTTGCGAGCGGCCCCCCTCCGCCGGCCGGGCCACCGGCGTCAGCTCAGCGGTCGGGGTCGGGACCGGCCGGCCACCAACCCGACGGCGACCACCAGCCAGCACGCCCCCGGCACCCAGTCCCCCAGGGCCGCGAACAGCGTCGGCCGGTCGTCCACCGGCACCACCGCCTCGACGACCCCCTCCACCTTGACCGACCCGGCCCAGGACTTCCCCGGCAACGCGACCACGCCGCCGTCCGGGTCGATCACCGCCGAGATGCCCATGTTCACCGCCCGCACCACGCTCCGCCGCGTCTCCACCGCCCGGAACCGGCAGATCGCCAGGTGCTGCTCGTGTTCCTCGGTCCCGTCGAACCAGCCGTCGTTGGAGATGTTCACGAAGAAATCGACCGGCTCGTCCTCGACCCGGTTGCCGGCCCGCGGTTCGACGTAGCGGCGGGCCAGGGACGGGTCCGAATCCTCATAGCAGATCAGGCAGGCGAAGGTGTGCCGGGCACCGTCCCGGGGCACGACCTCGAAGCGGGTCCAGCGTTCGCCGGGGCGGCAGGCGTAGTCGTGCGAGTAGGGGGTGAACACCGACAGGAACGGGAAGACGTTCCCGAGCGGGACGTACTCGCCGAACGGCACCAGGTGCATCTTGTCGTAGCGGCCCTGTGGGGAACCGTTCCTGCCCAGCAGAAGGGCGGTGTTGTACTTCCAGAGGCGGCCGTCGTCCCACTCGACGAGGTTCAGCCCGGCGAGCGTCGGGGCCCCCCACCGCAGGGCCGCGAACAAGGCCCGGCGTCGTTCGGCGGCGCGGGCGAACTCCGGGCTGGGGGTCTGCCCGGGGGCGACTTCGAGCCAGTCGTCCGGGAAGCACGTCTCGGGCCAGACGACGAGGTCCGGCGGGTGCGGGCCTTGCACGGCCTTCAGGTGCAGGCGGCCGTAGGTCTCTGCCAGGGACTGTCCCTTGGCGTTCTTCTCGTCCTGCGGGATGCTCCCCTGGAGTGCGGCGACCCGCGGGCCGGGGGTGAAGTCCTCGTGCCGGAGGCGGACCAGGCCGTAACCCAGGGCGGCGGCGAACAGGGCGGGCACCAGGACCGTGGCGACCACAGGCCGCGGTCGGCGGAGTGCCGGTGCGGCGGCAGAGGGAGTGGGGGAGGGCCGCGGCCGGTAGGCCCAGTCGGCCACCAGCCCGTTCACCAGTGCGACGACGCAGGAGACGGCGTACACCCCGCCGAGGTCCGCCAGTTGCAGCAGGGGCCGGAAGTCGTGCTGCGTGTAGCCCAGGAAGTACCAGCCGAAGCCGATCATGTGCCGCAGGCCGAGCGGTTCCAGGAACGGGAAGCCGGTCGGGAAGTGCATGCGGGCGTATTCCAGGGCCACCCAGGCGGCGGGGACGGAGAAGGCCAGCGGCAGGCCGAGCCGGTCGAGCCGCCGGATCAGGTCCAGGGCCAGCACCCAAGTCAGCGGCATGACGACGGCGAAGCCGAGCCAGGAGAAGTACATCATCGGGTGGGCGACGCGGACCCACTTCGTGGCCAGCGTGAAGAAGACCACGCCGCCCAGGTACGCCGCGAGGTAGCGGCGGCGGCGCGGCACGTCGGCCCGGACCAGCGACAGCCACGGCACCAGGGCCACGAAGCCGAGGAAGCCGAGGTTCAGCGGGAAGAAGGCCGCCCACAGCAGCAGCCCGGACAGCACGGCCGGCAGGAACACGTAGGGCATCGGGGAATCCTTCCGGTGAGGCTCACGAGGCTCAGAGCAACACGACGCGGGCCGGCTGGCCGGGGTCGATCCGGGCCTCGCCGGCCGGTAGCACCAGCAGGGCGTCGGCCGGTTGCAGCCCGCGCAGGTCCGGGGCACCGAGCCAGGGCAGCGGCCGCACCGCCCAGCCCGCTTCCCCGAGTTCGAGCTTCGCGGGGCGGTACGTCGGCCGGTCGTTCACCTCGGCGACGGCGTCGGCCAGGGGGAGCGTGGCGGCCGCGGGGCCGGGGTCGGCGTGACCCAGCATCTTCCGCAGGGCCGGCCGCACGAACAGCTCGAAGCACACGAACGCGCTGACCGGGTTGCCCGGCAGGCCGAAGACCGGCGTCTGCCCCCGCGTGCCGAACAAGAGCGGCTTGCCCGGCTTCATCCGCACCTGTCGGAAGTGGACCGCGACACCGAGTTCCGTCAGCACCTCGGGAACGAGGTCGAACGCCCCGACCGACACGCCGCCGGCCACGACCACCACGTCGGCCGAGTCCAGGGCCGAACCGAGAGCAGCGACCGTGGCACCGCGGTCGTCGCGGACAAGGCCGCGGTAGTCCGGCTTCCCGCCGGCCCGCACGACCTGGGCCACGAGCATCGGCCCGTTCGAGTTGCGGATGTGGCCGGTCGGCACCGGTTCGCCCGGCTCCACGAGTTCGTTGCCGGTGGAAAGCACGGCCACCCGCGGGGCGGCAAACAGTGTGGCCCGGGTCCGCCCCAGCCCGGCCAGCACGCCGAGCGCCGCGGGGGTGAGGACCGTCCCGGCGGCCAGGACCACGTCGCCGGCCCGCATCTCGCTGCCCTGCCGGAAGACCCACTGCCCCGGCTTCACCCCCGCCTCGGTGATCGTCACCCGGTCGCCGAGCGGTCGGGCGTTCTCCTGCATGACGACGGCGTCGGCCCCGGCCGGGATCGGGGCACCGGTGAAGATGCGGACGCACTCGCCGGGCTGGATCGGGCGGCTCGGCACGGCCCCGGCTGCGACCTCCCCCACGACGCGGAGTTCGGCCCCCGGACCGGCACAGTCGGCGGCCCGCACGGCGTAGCCGTCCCGCAGCGACTTGTCGAACGGCGGGGAGTCGGCATCGGCCCGCACGTCCTCGGCGAGAACGCGGCCCAGGACAGCGGCGGACAGCGGTTCGTCGGCGGAGGGTCGAGGTCCGACCCGGGCCAGGACTTCCGCCTGGGCGTCCGCGACTTCGAGCATGGGCAGCTTCTCCGGCAGCTTCTCCGCGCGTGGTCTCCGCAGTGGAGTGTTCGCCGCAGTGGCTAGCCGATTCTACACCGGGACCGTTCCGGCGGACTAGCTCGGCCGGGCTGAGGTGGTCGGGCCGGGCTGAGGTGGTCGGGCCGGGCTGAGGTGGACGGGTCGGGTCGGGCTGAGGTGGAGGGTCGGTCGGGCCGGCGGTGCGGCAGATTGTGGTTTGTTAGATCACCGTCTTTGTGAATGCTAAAGTGGTCGGGTCGGTCGGGCCGGCGGTGCGGCCCCGGACGCGTGGCGGCGTTGCCGTTGCATTTCCGCCCCGACCGGGCTATCTCTCCGGGTCGAAACGAATCGTGCCGGCACAGGGACGTGCCCCCATGACCGCGCCTGCTCCGCCGTTCGATCGCCGTGCCTTCGCCCGTCGCATCCTGTTGACCGAGTCGTCGGCCCTGGCGGCGGTCGCCGACCGACTCGACGACGGCTTCGACCGGGTTGCCGCCGGCTTGTTCCGCTGTCGGGGCCGGGTCGCCGTCGTGGGGGTCGGCAAGTCGGCCGACGTCGGCCAGAAGATGGTCGGCACGCTGAATTCGACCGGGACCCGGGCCTATGTCCTCGACGCCACCCGCGCCGTCCACGGCGACCTGGGCATGGTTCACCCCGACGACGTGGCCCTGCTGCTGTCGCACAGCGGCGAGTCGGAGGAAGTGGTGCGGCTGATCGGGCCGCTGCGCCGCCTGGCCGACGGGTTGTACGCGATCACCGGCCATGGCGGCAGCACGGTGGCCCGCGCCGCCGAGGCCGCCATCGTCTACGGTCCGGTCACCGAGGCCTGCCCGCTGGCCCTGGCCCCGAGTACCAGTACCACCGTCATGCTCGCCCTGGGCGATGCCCTGGCCTTCACCCTGCTGCAACAGCGGGGCTTCACGCCCGAGCAGTTCGCCCGCTACCACCCGGCGGGGAGCCTCGGCCGCCGGCTCGCCACCGTGGAGGAGTTCATGCGGCGCGGCGAGGAACTCCGCATCGCCCCGGCCACGGAAACCGTCCGCAACGTCTTCGCCCGGGTCCGGCACACCGGCCGCCGCACCGGCGCGATCATGCTCACCGACGCCCACGGCCGCCTCGCCGGCTTGTTCACCGACAGCGACCTGGCCCGCCTCTTCGAATCGCGGCGCGACGACCTGTTCGACGCCCCCATGACCGAGGTCATGACCCCCGACCCGGTCGTGATCGGACCCGAGGCCCGGCTCGGTTCGGCGATCGAGCTGCTGCGGACCCGCAAGATCAGTGAACTGCCCGTCGTGGACAGCGAGCGTCGGCCGGTCGGCATGCTCGACATAACCGACCTGATCGGCCTGGATGCGACGGGACTGGCCGGGGACCGGCCCGCGGTCCTGAGGCTGGCGGAACGTAAGACGGCGTAGACTGCACTACCGCACGGACACGGCATCGCCTGACCGGGGGGGGGACGCACGAGCCATGCCCGACCTCTACGAACGGGCCGCCCGCATCGAACTCCTCCTGCTGGACGTGGACGGGGTGCTGACCGACGGCGGTATCGTCTATGGCGACGACGGCACGGAACTGAAGCGGTTCCACGTCCGCGACGGCTCGGGGTTGAAGTTGTGGCACGCCGCGGGTAAGCGGTCGGCGATCGTCTCGGGTCGGGAGTCGGCGGCGGTGCGGCGTCGGGCGGCGGAGCTGGGCGTCGGCTGGGTCGTGCAGGGCCGGGCGGAGAAGCTGCCGGCCTTCGAGGAGGTCCTGGCGGCGACGGATTTGCGGCCGGAGCAGGTCTGCGCCGTGGGGGACGATTACCCGGACCTGCCGGTCCTCCGCCGGGCCGGTCTGGCCGTCGCCGTGGCCGACGCCTGTCCCGAGGTGCGGGCCCTGGCCGATCACGTCACGGCCGTCCCCGGCGGGCACGGGGCGGTCCGCGACGCCGTCGAGTGGTTGCTGAAGCTCCGGGGCGAGTGGCACGAGTTGTTGGGCCGGTTCACCGGCTGACCGAGGCCGAAGGGGCACATGAGTCCGCGGCGAATCCTGTTGCTGGTCGGGAGCCTGCTGGCCTGCGCCGCCGCCTACCTGACCTACGAGGAGTTCTTCGGCTGGCTGGACGGCCTGCCCCTGCTGCCGCCACGCATGCTTGCCGCCTCCGACGGCCGCTTCCGCCCGCCCCCGCAGGCCACCTCCCCGACCCTCGAACTGCTGAAACTCGCCTTCGGCGAGAACAGCCCCGAACTGGAATCGCTCCACTACCCCACGCAGTTGCGATTCCTCCAGGGCGACAAGACCCACGTCCTCGCCGCCGGCAGCCCGCCGACCAACCCCAACTCCAACCGCGTCACCCTCTCGCCGTTCAGCCTGGCGGTCATCAGCAAGCCCCGCCCCGAGCACCTGCGGCAGCCCGGCGAACTGCCCGAGATCTGCACCATCCACGCCGACCGGGCCGTCCTCGAATTCGACCGCCTGATCCAGAACCCGACCGACATGAACACGGCCCGGTTGGTGCGGCTGGAACTGATCAGCGACCCGGAACAGGCCCTGCCGGACGCCCTCAAGCGGGTCGGTCTGGTCCACATCACCAACAACCAGCGGTCGGCCGACCCCAACCGCCACCTGGTGCTCAAGACGGTCGGCCCGGTCTTCTACCGCGACCCCAAGTACGCCGTCGGCCCGGCCCGGCTCGGCCCGGACATCTGGACCGATGCCCCGATCGAGGTCGTGGACCGGGGCAACCTGCCGCGTCGCTCCGACGGTCCGGTCGCCACCGCCCCGAGTGCCGCCGAGGAGCTTCGGAACCCCGCCGCCATCGCCGCCATCCTCGAAGGACAGCGCCTGCCCCCGCCCACGCTCACCGCCGTCGGCCTGCGGGTCTACCTGGACGCGTCCGCTTCGCCCGACCGGCCCCCGCCGCCCCGGCGGCAGGCGGAGGACGGCTGGGCCGGGTTCCCCGGCGTCCGCCGCGTCGAGCTGCTGGAAAAGGTCCTGATGAACCTGTGGCTAGAGGGCGGTCAGGGCCTGGTCAGCTCGGCCCGGGAGTCGTCGGCCGCCGAACCGCCGGGCGGGGCGGCCCTGGCCGGCGGGCTCCTCTCCGCTGCCCACGCCGCCCGGCAACTGGCCCGCGAACTGCTCCAGGTCCAGACCCGCGGCCCCTTCTACTACGACACCGAGAAGAACCTGGCCCGCTTCGACGTGCTGCCGCTGTCCGACCCCCACCTGCCCAACGACGTGCAGGTGACCAAGGTTGCGGCCCGCCCCGGCATGCAGACCCTCTTCAGCCAGGTGCTGGAGATCGAGTTCACCGGTGCCCCGGTCGGTGCCCCGCCGCCCTCGCCCGGTCCCCCGGCCCCCGGCGGTCCCGGTGGTCCCGGCAACTCCGGCGGTCCCAGTAGTTCCGCCAGACCCGGCGGTCCCAGTCACCCCGGCGGTCCCGGTAGCCCCGGCCGCGACACGCCCGTCCCGCCGGGCGGCGGCAGGATCAAGCGGCTCCACGCCTGGACGTACACGCCGGCCCGGTTCCTCACGGTCGCCTCTGACACCGACCAACTGGAAGCCTATGGGCAGGACCTGGTTCACGAACAGGACACCGGACGCACGCTCCTGACGGGGGCACCGCTCTACGCCGTGCGGGCCCGCAACGTCTTGACCGCCGGGGGGCCGAAGCAGTCGGCCGTGCTGATCCTAGAACCGACCGCGACCGCCGGGCAGTCGTCGGGCGGGTCGTCGGGGGAGAAGTTGACTGCCGGGCGGTCGTCGGGCGGGTCGTCGGGCGGGTCGTCGGGCGAGCGATCGGCCCCGGCGTCCTCAGCCGCGCAGCCCGGCCGCCGCACCCGGGCCACGGTCCGCGGCCCCGGCCGCCTCGAGTTGTTCGACGCCGCCTCCCAGGCCAATACCGCGGCCGTCTCCTGGCTCGCTTCGATGGTGCAGACCCAGGAGCGGATCAACGACCAGGAACTCGACCTGTTCACCTTCACCGACGGGGCGAAGTTCGAGGACACGAAGGCCGACTACTGGCTGAAAGCCAAGACCCTGAAGCTGTGGCTCGCCCCGACCGGGGCGGACGGGGGATCACGGCCCGGCTCGGACGTGTCGCGGAGCTTGCCCCACCGGATCCAGGCGATCGGCGAGGTGTCCGGTCACTCGGCCGATCTGGACATCGAGCAGGCCGAGTTGCTCAACACCTTCATCCGCGATGTGGCCCCGCCGGCGACGGGGGCAGCCGCCCCGAGCGGGCCTCGAGCCGGCGACCCCGGTTCACCGGACCGGCCGAACGGCCCGCGTGGCCCGACCGCGTTGCGGGAGCCGGTGCCCCCCGCGGCGGCGGCCGACCCCTTGTCTTCCCCGCCCCCCCCGAGGTCGAAGCCGCCCGTCAAGCTCCGGGCCCGTACCGTCGATACCTGGGTGATCCGCTACCCGGTCCCGGCCGCGGCGGGCGCGGTGGCGTCGCTGAAGCCGGCCGTGGGTCAGCCGCTGGCCGAGGGTCAGCCGCTGGCGGGTCAGCCGCCCCCCGAACGCACCGGCGGTCTGAAGTATCAGATGGAGAAGGCCCGCTGCGAGGGCATGGTGAGCGTACACCAGGAGCCGGCCGACCCCACCAAGCCGCGTGGCATCGACATCCTCGGCAGCGTGATGCTGATCGACAGCACCCCCGAGGGCGACAAGCTGACGGTCTTCGGCTGGGAGAACCGGCCGGGGGAGGTTCACAACGAAGGAACGTCGCTGATCGGGCCGGAGGTGGTGATCGATCAGGTCCACAACCTGGCCAGTGTCAGGGGCCGCGGCTCGTTGGTCATGCCCGCCTCCAGCGACTTCACCGGTGCCGAACTCAAGAAGCCGGAAGTCCTCGTCGTCCACTTCCGGGACGGCATGACCTTCTTCGGGGCCAAGAAGGTGGCCGACTTCTTCGGCAAGGTGAACGCCGCGCAGGGGTCGTCGTGGGTCACCTGCCACACCCTGCGAGTGAATTTCGACCGGCCGGTGTACTTCACCCCGGTGAACCGCCCGGGTGGGGTGCCGCGGCCGGTCGGTTCGCCGGCCATGCCGACTGCACCGGGCACACCAGCTACGCTGACTGCATCGGGAACGCCGGGCACGCCCGCCACGCCGGGTACGCCAGGCACGCCGGCCGCACCGACGGCGGCGGGCGACGACAGGCCGAGGGTCGACAAGATTTACTGTTACCCGGCCCCGGCCGACACCGCCGACAGCCCGCAGGAGAAGCTGGTGTGGTTCACGCAGGTGGACCGTGACCCGCAGACCGGCCGGCCGGTCCGGCAGCAGAAGCTGGTGGCCCGGGAGTTGCGGCTCGAGGCCCAGGCCCGCGACCCCAACGGGGGCGAACCGTACCGGCTCGTCTTCGCCGAAGGACCGGGGGTCACGCGGACCTGGCAGGTCGGGTCCGGTGACGAGGACGCTGCCGCCCGTGCGTCGGCCGCCGCCGACCCGAAGCCGCCCGGCTCCTCCGACGCCGGCCAGATGAAGCTGACGGTCGTGAACTTCTCCGGCCGTATGACCGTCAAGGACAAGGGCCGGGCCTACCAGGAGGCGACCTTCCACGACCCGGTGCAGGTCATCCAGGTGCCCACCGACAACCCCGAACTGGAGGTGGACCGACACAAGCTGCCGCCCCGGGCGATGCTCCTGACCTGTGCCGACAAGCTCGTCCTCTGGTCACACCGGACCGCCGACCAGCCGCCCCGACAGCACATGATCGCCTACGGCAACGCCTTCGTGCAGAACGACGAGTACGACGGCTGGGGCGACACCATCACCTACGAGGGCCGCCAGGTCATCCTCGACGGGACCGGGGCCGTGCCCGCCCGGATCAAGGGCCGCTTCAAGGGCAACGACCAGGCCGGCCAGCGGATCATCTTCGACCGGGCGACCAACCACTACACCGTGGAAGGCAGCCTGGGCGGCACGATCTTCTCGACCCCCGCCGGCACCCCGAAGTCGGGCAACCCGCCGACGCCTCAGCCCCCCCCGCGTCAGCAGCCCTGACCGGCCTGACCGGCCGGGGCCGCCGACTCACCGCCCGCCCGGCGGCACATACTTCGCCAGCCAGGCGAACACCTCCTGGTGCCACCGCTGGCTGTTCTTCGGCTTCAGCACCCAGTGCCCCTCGTCCGGGAAGTTCACCATCCGCGACGGCACCCCGAGCCGTTGCAGCGTCGTGAACAGCTCGTGCCCCTGGCCGATCGGGCAGCGGAAGTCCAGGTCGTTGTGGATCACCAGCATCGGCGTCTTGTTCTCCCTCAGCTTCGCGGCCCGGGTGTGCGGGCTGAACTCCCGGTATTTGCCCGGCTTCTCCCAGGGCAGCCCGCCGTGCTCCCACTCGTCGAACCACAGCTCGTCGGTCGTGCCCCACATGCTCTCGAAGTTCCACACCGAGCAGTGCGTGATGAAGCACTTGAACCGCTTGGCGATGTCGTTGACGGCGAACCAGTTCATCATGTACCCGCCGAAGCTCGCGCCGGCGGCCCCGATGCGGTCCGTGTCGACGTAGGGCAGCTTCTCGACGTAATCCAACCCCGCCACGAGGTCGCGGTAGCACTTGCCGCCCCAGTCGCCGGTGATCTCGTCGACGAACTTCTGGCCGAAGCCGGTCGAGCCGCGCGGGTTGGGCAGGACCACGACGTAGCCCTGGGCGGCCCACAGGCTCGGGTTCCAGCGGTAGCTCCAGGAGTCGTTCCACGCCCCCTGCGGCCCGCCGTGGACGAGGTAGGCCACCGGCCACTTCTTCTGCGGGTCGAACCCCGGCGGCTTGAGGACCCACATCTGCATCTTCACCCCGCCCTCGACCGGCACCTGAACCGACTCCGGCCGCGGCAGGTCGAGTTGATCGAGGAGCTTCTCGTTGGCCCGGCTCAGTTGCCGCGTCAGCGGTCCCGCGCCGCGCGGGTTCTTGAGCCAGAAGCTGGCCAGGCCGACCTCCGCCGGTGCGGTCATCGAGGCGGTGGTGCAACAGATGTCGGCTACCTTTGCCGGGGCCGACAGGCTCGCGATGCTGCCGACCAGACCGGGGAGCGGTTGCCGGACGGGCGGGCGATCCTGACCGACCTGGAACAGCGCGGTCGTGCCGTTGTAGTCCGCGGTGAACGCCAAACCGATCCCGGCTAGCCAAGTGAATTCCTCTACCGACACGTCCGCTGCCGCCGTCACGTTCCGGGGCTTTCCGGCCAGCGTCCCGTCCGGCTTCACGTCGGCGACCACGATGTCCCACTTGTCGGCCTCGTAGCCCGGCTGCTTCTGGGCCCGCCACGCCAGCTTCGTGCCG
>Ga0308417_1000657_pt1 | contig 24411 bp, 18 predicted proteins | sample HotsprSampleOS65_FD_203528 | JGI IMG/M metagenome (GOLD analysis project Ga0308417, IMG submission 203528) | Hot spring phototrophic mat microbial communities from Octopus Spring, Yellowstone National Park, Wyoming, United States - 20090730_OS65 ...
AAGATCTCGCCCAGCGCGTCCTCCCACACATCATCTAGCTTGTTGAAGGGCATCTCGACGAAGTCGGCGTTGAGCTTGGCCAGCCATTCCTTGATCGGCGCGTGGGGGAGTTGGCGCGCCAGCTTCTCGATGATCTCGTGGAGTTGTGCGTCAATCTCTGCGCTCTTCTGCGCCAACTCGGTCAGGTCTAGGCCGAGCTTGAACATGTGGTTCAGCCGAACCAAGATGTCGTACCAGGCCTTGTAGTCGTTCTCGATGCTGACCGGCTGTAAGCCTTCACGCTGGATGAACTGCGAGAAGTCATACGCCGGCACAAAGGCATACATCGCAAAGTATTCCTGGCCGACGCGCTCGGCGCGGTCTTCCAGGTATGAGCCAATGCTCACGCCGCCTTCGTAGTTCGAGAACGAGACGTTGTATTCAGCTAGCTCTTCCTTCATGTGCGGCATGGCGTAGGTGACCGACAAGGTGCGGTGCTTATCGAACGGCACCATCGCGTATACGCCGCCCACGGCTGCGATGCGCTTGACGTGCAGCGCCTTGGCCAGGTCGAAGAACGACTCGGCATAGCGCTCGACGTTCATGTGTGGCTCGTCGCCTAGGAAGATCAGCAGCCCGCGCTGATCGTTCCCCCAGTAGTAGATGTCGTTCTGGTAGGTGACGATCTCCTTGCGGTAGCCCTCCTCGAACTTGAAGCGCGGCCGAAAGAGGAACTGCGAGACCGGTGTCTGGAAGAGGTAGAAGCCATCCGGGCGAATCTGGCCGACCTTGCGCGCCCCCAGCTTCTCCACCAGATACTTGGGCAGGCCAGAGGAGACGTTGCCGGCGTCGGCCCACTGCCGCCAGCCGGCGAGCATGTACATCTCCTTCGCCTCCGGAATCTCGTTCAGCACGAACTGCTCGGTCATGGCCACAACTGTTCCATACAAAAGTTAAAACAATCTTTGCGCAAGCTATGCGCGCTGTTGGATCAGGCCGCCCACTAAATATAAGCCCGACTGCTTTATAGTGCTGGTCATGATCGTCGTAGACGCATCGCCGGCAGTGCATCGCAAAGCCGGCTTGGGCCGGTACGCCGAGGAGCTGATCGGCGCGCTGACTGCGCAGGCGGGCGGCGGCGACGCGCTGGCCGCGTTTTACCACGACGCGCTGCGCGCCGCACCGAGCCGGCTGATCCAGTCGCTGAACTGTTTCGCGACCACGCAGACGCCTTACCCCTGGCGGCTGCGTGCGCTGATCAGCCACTGGTTCAACCTCGCCCAGGATGACCTATTCGCCCGCGCGCGGACGAACACGCGCGCGGCGCTGCCCGCGCCTCGGCTGTTCCACGCCACCGAGCACCTCCTGCCGCGCTTCAAGGGCCTGAAGACCGTCTTCACCTTGCATGACCTGATCTTCAAGTTCTTCCCGGAATACCACCTGCCGCGCAATCGCATCTTCCTCACGCTGGCCATGCCGATCTTCCTGCGGCGCGCCGACGCGATCATCTGCGTCAGCGCGCATACCAAGCGCGACGCAATTCGCGTCTATGGCCTGCCCGAGGCCAAGCTGCGCGTGATCTACGAGGGCGTAGCGCCGCGCTTTCGGCGCGTGCTGGACAGCGGGGTGTTGCGCGCAGCGCAAGCGCGCTACGTCCTGCCGGAGCGCTTCATCCTGACTGTGGGCACGATCGAGCCGCGCAAGAACCTGCCCATGCTGTTTGAGGCTTTTAAGGCGCTGTTAGAAGAGGATGCGTCGCTGGCGCAGGAGTTGATCGTCGTGGGCAAGGCCGGCTGGCTGCACGAGCCGACTTTCCGCGCCATTCACGCGCTGGGACTCACCGGGCGCGTGCGCCTGCTGATGGCAGTGGACGACGAGGACTTAATCGCGCTCTACTCGCTGGCGACGGTCTTTGCCTTCCCCTCGCTCTACGAGGGGTTTGGCCTGCCGCCGCTAGAGGCGATGGCGTGCGGCGTGCCGGTGGTGGCGTCGAACGCTGCGTCGCTGCCCGAAGTGTGCGGCCAAGCTGCCCTGCTGCTGCCGCCAACAGATGTCGCGGCATGGACGCAGGCGCTGCGGCGCGTCCTGACCGACGCGGGGCTGCGCCGGGATCTACAGGCGCGCGGGCCGGCGCAGGCAGCGCGCTTCGCCTGGTCCAAAGCAGCCGAGGAGACTTGGCAGGTGTATGACGCGCTCTTGCGCTAGATGCTGGGCAGCGCGACGAGCTGCTGCGTCCGGCGTAGCACGTCCGCGATCTGCCGATAGGCCAGCGTCCAGACCGCGGAGGTGAACGTCGTCACCAGCGCGCTGATCAGCGCGCTGATCAGCACGACGATGATGAACACCAGCACGATCAGGACAAGGGCGCTTGATCGCAGCCCTTCCTCCGACAAGCTGGTGAACAAGCCGGCTATCGTGGTCGGCAACGCAATCAGAGTAAGGATCAGACCTGTGATAAGCGAGACGACGAAACCGAGCACCAGCATCACCAGGGCGAGCAGGATGATATTGAACAAGTTGCTGCGCAGCACCTCCCAGCCGCGCTGAAGGCCGCTGATGACCCCCATATCCTCAAGCAAGATCGCGCGCTCGCCGAAGGTCTGGAGCGCCGACGCTAAGATGCTGTATATCCCGCCAGCGCAGATCATCACGCACCCGCTGCACAGCAGCAGGAACAGGCTAGCCCCAGCGCTGCCCAGATCTGGGGATTGTTCTCCCCGCGCTGCCGCAAGCGCAACAGGCAACAGCGAGCCTCCGAACAACACAATGGCCAGCACAATCAGCCCTAGCACGGGCAAGGCCAGCGCGATCCGCAGCCCAAGCAGCGCCCAAAACCTGCGCGCAGCCGCCGACCAGGCCTGGCCGAGGGATGTCGTCCCTTGATCTTCGATCTGCCCGACGCCGGCGATCAGCCCGCCCTGGGCGATCACGCCGACCACAGTTAGCGCGATCCCTAGACCGACGAGTAGACACAGCACGGTGACCAAGGCAGATAGGAGTTGCGGATTGCCCTCTAAGTCACCGAGAAACGGCAAAGGGCCGGCCGGCGTGCCGGTTGGAAGGCTAATCGGCAAATTCACGCTGTTGCTTGCGCTGGCAAGCAGCGAGGCGAGGAACCCCAGGATCCACAAGCTGCGGTGCCCGATCGTGATCGCAAAAGCCCGAGAGATAGCGGCGCCTATGTCCATTGGTGTGGCATATCCTTTTGGTTTGGTGTCCTAGCGTAGCAGGTCCGTGTTAAGGCGCGACCCTCTATGTAGTTGAGGGCGCGCCTGCGCCTTCTGCGTCCTGCCTCAATCGGTTGGCTGAATCCTAGCTACTCTTCTGATGATAAGGCAGCCACCAGCTCTTGGGACGGGCCTCGATGTCCCAGTGCACGTGTTTGGTCTCGCGGAACTCGTCCAGGCCCTCTTCGCCCAGCTCGCGGCCGCCGCCGGTGTATTTCATGCCGCCGAACGGGCCGGCGTAGTTGTCGGTGAGCGGGTCGTTGATCCAAATCGTGCCGGCCTTCACGTCTTCAAAGAAGCGGCGCGCCTTCTTCGCATCGCTGGTGTATAGGCACGCGCCCAGCCCGTAGATGCTGTCGTTGGTCAATCGGATCGCCTCGTCGAAGTCAGTATAGGTCATCAGTGGGATGACCGGCCCGAAGGTCTCCTCGGTCATCACCTTCATGCTGTGGTTCACGTCGGCCAGCACGGTCGGCTCGTGGAAGTAGCCGCGGCGGTTGGGCACACCGCCGCCCACCAGCACGCGCGCGCCTTTGGCTTTGGCGTCGGCGATGTGATCCACCACTTTTTGGCGGTATTTGTCGCCGATCATCGGGCCGATGTCGGTCTCCGGGTCCAGGCCGTCGCCCAGCTTTAGCGAGCGCACCAGGTCCATCAGGTTATCCGTGAAGCGGTTGGCCAGGGGTTGCGGCACGTAGACGCGCTCGGTGCTGGTGCAGACCTGGCCGGCGTTGATCAGCGCGGCGTAAGCCACGGCCCGTGCGGCCAGCTCCGGATCGGCGTCGTCGGCGATCACGAAGGCGTCTTTGCCGCCCAGCTCGAAGTGAGTCTTCTTCATCATCGGCGCGGCGATGCTGGCGATCTTCTGGCCAGTGCTGAGCGAGCCGGTGAAGGCGATCATCGGCACATCGGGGTGGCGCACCAGCGCCTCGCCGGTTCGCCCATCGCCAGCGACCACGTTCACCACGCCGGGCGGCAGGTGGTCAAATGCCACCTCGCATAAGAACAGCGTGGTGAGGGGGGTCAGCTCGCTGGGCTTGATCACGACGGTGTTGCCGGCGGCCAGGGCGGGCGCGACCTTCCAGGCCAACAGCAAAAGTGGGTAATTCCACGGCACAATGCAACCCACAACCCCGTAGGGTTCTTTGATCACCATGTTCAGCACGCCGTCCTCGGTGCTGGGGATCACCCGCCCGCGGCTGTGCCGGCCCAGCTCGGCATAGTAGTCAAACGTCGAATAGGTCCAGACGACCTCTTCCTCGTTCTCTGGAACTGGCTTGCCCTCCTCCTGAGTGAGCAGCTCGGTGATCTGGTGGGCGTGGGCGCGGATTTTGCGGCTGACCTCATGCAATAACTCGGCGCGCTCGCTGGCCGAGACGCGCTTCCATTGCTCAAAGGCGTGTTTGGCGGCCTGCACGGCAATATCCACGTCCTCAGCCGTGCCCAACGCAACGCGCTCGATCACGTCACCGGTGGCTGGGTTATCTACAGCAATCGCGTCTGTGGAATGACCAAGGGTGAACTGGCCATTAATGTAGTGGGGTTTCATAACTGAATTATAAAAGCGGAAGAAAACCTACAGGTAATCACGAATATTGTGGGCCACCGCGTAGGCTGCCGCTTCGGCGCGGTTGCTGACGTTCAGCTTGGCGAAGATGCTGCTGACGTAGTTGCGAACCGTCCCCTCCCCCAGGATCAACAAGTCGGCGATCTCGCGGTTGGTGCGCCCTTCGGCCAGGTGGGCCAACACGCGCAGTTCCTGCTCGGTGAGCATCGAGAAAGCGCTCTCTTCGCGCTTGCGCGCCATCTCGCGCATGCGCGCGAGCACGCGGGCTGTAGTGGTGGGGTCAAGCGAGGCCTCGCCGTGGGCGACGTGCTCGATGGCGCGGATCAGTTCATCGCTGCCGATCTGCTTAAGCACAAAGCCCGCTGCGCCAGCCGCGATGCTCTCGAAGAGCGTGTCGTCGTCGCCATACGACGTGAGCATGATGACTTTGACGTTCGGCGCGGCCTGGGTGATCTCCCGGCAGGCTTCGATCCCGCTCATCCCCCCAAGTCGAACATCCATGATCACGATGTCGGGTCGGTGCATGAGCACCTTGCGCACAGCCTCCTGGCCGCTGGTGGCTTCGTCCACCACCTCAAAGTCCGGGTTGCGCGCCAGCAGCGTGCGCAGGCCGATGCGCACGACCTCATGATCATCAACGATGATGATGCGTAGCCTAGCCATAGCGCTCGGTGATTGGTGTGGTTTGTTTGACCTGTTCTGAGTGATCGATCTGTTGTGATTCAGCGGTGATGGTCAGCGTCACCGTTGTGCCTCTCCCTGGCTCGCTCTCCAGCTCAAAATGGGCCTTCAGCAGGGATGCGCGCTCGCGCATATTCGATAGTCCGCGCCCGGGATGCAACGTAGGCTGGCGGAAGCCCTTGCCATTGTCTCTAATTTGGACTTGTATCCGCTGCGCTTTGGCGTCTTCGTCACAGCTATCGTAGCGCAATTCCACCCAGGCGCGGGTGGCCGAAGCGTGTCGAGCGATGTTGCTGAGCGCCTCGCGCACGATCTGGTAGACATGTTGGCGCTGCTCCGCAGAGAGGCTGACCTTCCGGCAACCATGCACGTGCCAGTCGGTGGGGATGGCTGTGCGCATGCGAAACTCGGTCACGATATCGAGCAGGCCGCGGCTGAGGTCCTCGCCGCCGACGAGCGAGCGGCGCAAGTCATAAATATAGCTGCGAATTTCCTCGTTCGTCTTGTTCAGCACGCGCAGGACGGCATCGAGCTGACTGCGCATCTGGTGCAAGATCGGGTCGCCTGTGGTCGAGACGTGCTCCGCTAATCGCGACAGGCTGTGGCGGAGGTCCTCCACCATCAAGCCGGCTGCGTAGATGGACTGAATCGTGCCGTCGTGCAAGTCGCGGCTGATGCGCTCGCGCTCGGCGATCAGCGACTGTTGACGTTGTAACTCCTCATTGAGCCGCTCTCGCTCGATGCGAAAGGCATCCAGCGAGAGGAACAGGAAACTGGCGATCACCGCGCCGACGATGCTGCGGTAAATGCCAATCGGCACGCCTGTTAGATCAAACAAACGCTCGGTGTTCATCTCGGCTGCCGGCCAGAACGGCGCCTGAGGCACGAAGATGCCCTCAAACAGCGCATAGAAGACGAAGCCAAAACCAGCCACGCGCAACACGCCGACCAGACGCCTGTTCTTCAGCGGTCCGACCAGCCGGCCCGCCTGCAGGCGCAGGCCGTAGGCCACCAGCAGCGCTGCAGGCAGGCACAGCCCATAACGCAGCAGCGCCTCCGTGGTGGCGTTGTTGACTGCGTCCACGCCGCTCACCAACGCCCGATTGGTGGCCAGCACCGCAGTGAGCACCAGCACAACCACTAGGGGCACGTATACGGCTGCCCAAGGCGGCACTGTCGGCTCGCTCAATCGAAGGCCAAAGCCGAGCAGCGTAGCAAATGTGAGCAGATGCACCAGCGATTGTAGAAAGCGCAGATTCTGAATGGTGTCTGGCGGCAATAGGCGTTGTTGAAGCGGGATGAAGACGTTGCCCCACACGCCAACAGCTTCGAGCGCGCCGAAGGCCGCTAGCCAGGGCAGTGCCCGGCTCAGCTCCAGCCGACTGCGCTGGATGAACCACTGCACGCCCATCATCATGGCCAGCGCGAAGAACACCTGGCCATGGACAAATTGCACGATCGTGTCGTTGATCGTGAAGAAGACTTTGAGCGAATCCACAGCAACATCCTAGATTATCCTGCGATTCGCGTCCCTGAGGAAGGGGCTAAATCTTCGCTTAACGCAGACCCGTACTAAGTAGGCCAGCCGCCCACCGTGAAAAGTTTTGTGGGCAACCGCCCAGGCTGACAGGGTGATTTCCGTCACGTGCCGCTGCCGAACAAAGGCACTTCTTCGGCTGCCCAATCTGAATATACTCTTAAAAGGTATGCTGCTTGCGCGAAAGGCAGCCCTATTGCTGGCGACGGCCGTTGTAGTCCTGGCGCCCCTGGCTTGCCTGCGCTTCTGCGAGCTACAGCATGTGCTTGCGCAGCAGCAACCCTCCTGGCTGGCTGAGATGGCGCGGCTGCATGCGCTCAGCCTGGATCAGCGCCGAGCGCAGCAGCCTCATCTGCACGCAGATGAACACGACGTGCCGCTTTCGCGGATCAGGGAGCTGCTGACCAGCGTCACGGAATTTGTCCTTGCCGAAGGAGGGCTGTCTGCAGGCATGTTGGCCCTGCTGTGGACGTTTGCCCTGTTCTTGCGATCTGCCCAGCCGATCCTTTGCGTGCCCAAGCCGCCTCCGCGACGCTCACCCGCGTTCTACAACAGGCTGTGACCCGCCGGCGTTGCCATGCGCGTGCGGCGCGCTGCGGAGTCACAGCAGTCTGCTCGTTGCTTGCACGCGCGATCGTGATGGCCTTGTCATGTGCGCATGGTGAACGTCTTGGAGCCGCCGGCGCGGGCGGCCTTATATCTAGCCCTAATGCTTGTTGTGGGTATGCCGATCGGCGCGCTCGGTATAGTGCTGCCGACGCTCCGCTGGCTCGGCCTCAGCATCGCTGACGCATTGACGCCCCTCCTGCGCTGGATGCGGGGGGCGGTTATCTTGATGCTGCTCGGTACGCTCGCGCTCTTCATAGCCCAAGTAGTCCCGCTGGAGTTAGAGCTGGAGGGTCTCGAAGGTTGGCTGGAGTTCATTCGCCTCTCCTTGCTCGGTCAGATGCTGATCGCACGGCTGGGACTGGGACTGCTGGCGCTGCTTGCGCTTTTGCTCGTCGGTCGGCTGACCGGCGCGACTCAGACGAAGTCGGGCTTCATCATGATGACTGCCTGCGCGCTTGCCGGTTTGGCTGCCTACGCGACCCTGGCCAGCACCAGCCATAGCGCAGCGATGGATGTCGGCTTTGTGCCGGTGCTGGCCGACTTCGCCCATCTACTGGCCGGGGCGCTGTGGGGCGGCGGCGTGATCACGCTGCTGGCGACATCTCAGCATCTGCACCAGGCCGCTGACTCAGCGACAGCACTTGCTGCTATCCGCATGATGGGTCAGCGATTCTCGCCCCTAGGATTGCTGGGGGTCGCGCTGGCCGCGGGTACGGGGCTGGCGCTCTCATCCGTGCACGTGCCGGATGCTGAATCTCTGGGCGACTCGCTGTATGGGCAGCTCGTCTTGCTCAAGCTCGGCCTGGTCATCGTTGTCATGGCGATGGGCGCAGCGCTGCGTCGTGCTGTCTATCAGCGCAGCGCGACGTCGCAGGGGATTCAGCGCCTGCTGATCATCGAGGCGTTGATCGCATGCAGCATCTTCCTCAGCGCGGCGCTGCTGACATCTACAGCCCCGCCACACGAGATGATCGTCCATCAGATGGACGATGGCTCCATCCATGTCATGAACAAGGCGGATTCGGATTTTCAACGTCTCTTATCAGCCATTGCGCTGGCCGTCTTCGCGGCGGGCGCGTTTGCGGTTGCGCTGGAATGGCGCAACCGACCAAAAGGAAGCGTGAAATGAACCACTGGTTGCGAATGACTGCTGTGGCCGCTCTGACGGCGGCTTCTTTGACCGTGACGATCAATCGTTTTGCCTCGGCGCATGCCATGTTAGTCAGCTCCGAGCCAGCAGCGAACGCTGTGATCAGCACCTCGCCGAAGCAGATCAAGCTGGTGTTCAGCGAGGCCCTGCAGGCCACCGGACACACCATCACACTGCTGGACGAGAAGCGGAACAAGGTCGAGATTGGCAAGGCCATGCTTGATCCGGCCGACAACAGCAAGAAGACCCTGATCGCGGAGATCCCGCGCGCGCTGCCGATGGGAAGTTACACGGTGGAGTGGCGAAACCTGTCCACCGACGGGCACGCGGAGCGCGGCCGATTCACGTTCACGCTGGCCGAGATGGCCGAGATGACCTTAAAGTTCGCTTTCAAGGCGGGCAAGGAAGACGTGACCTGTGGCAAGGAGGTCAAGAACCTGGGCGCGCGGCGGACTGCAGCTCAGATCATGGACGCCCGCTTCTACATCTCGAACATCCGGTTGATTAGCGCGGGCGGGGTTGAGGTGCCGTTCGCGCTGCAGCCCGACGGCAAGTGGCAAACCGATCGCGTGGCTTTGCTGGACTTCGAGGACGGCAGCGGGATGTGCAAGGAGACCGGCACGCCCGACATGCGCAGCGTTGTGGTTGGCAAAGCGCCGGCCGGCAAATACACCGGCGTCGTCTTTGACCTGGGCATCCCCTTCGAGCTGAACCATGCCGACGTTGCCGTGGAGAAGGCGCCGCTGAACATCCAGGCGCTGTGGTGGAACTGGCAGACCGGCTACAAATTCGTGCGCATTGACCTGGCGACCAACGTCGCTCCGCCAAACGACAAGTGGTTCATCCACCTGGGCAGCACAGGCTGTGGCAAGATGGAAGGGCATGGCGGTCATGGTGGCCACGGTGGTCAAGGTGGTGGCCACGGCGCCGGTGGTGGGCAAAGTATGGCCAACAAGCCACCGGAGAAGCCCTGCGCCAATCCGAACCTGGCAACGATTCGGCTCACGCGCTTTGATCCGGCGCGCGACCAGATCGTGGCCGACCTGAGCGGTCTGCTGACCAACGTGAACATTGCGCAGTCCACGCCCAAGCCAGCCGGCTGCATGTCCGGCGTTGATGACCCCGACTGCCGCCGGCTGATCCCGAACTTCGGCCTTTCGCTGACCAATGGTCAGTGCGTGAATGGCTGCCGCGGTCAACGCTTCTTCCGCGTCGAAGCGGTGCCGAAGTCTTAGTAGTGATCTCACCAGGGCAGATGCCCTAGCTAGTCCGTGAGTGAAGGAGTTGTTTTGCTATGGTCAACATAATGCATCGTGTGAGGTTGGAGCGTGTCCTCTTCGTTGCCGCTGCGAGTGCGCTGCTGCTCGCAGCGGGTTGTGGCGGGTCGGAGCCTGAGCCGACCAAAGCGCCAGAGCCAGCAGCAGTGGCCGCAGTTGAGCCGACCAAGGTGCCGGCCGACATCGTCGAGAAGGGCAAAGCGGTCTACAACCAGTATGGCTGCCAGGCTTGCCACGCCATCAAAGGCTTTGCCGAAGGCCAGGTTGGGCCTGAGCTGACCAACATATATGTGTCGGCTCAGAAGACGATTGCCAGCGCCGAGTACAAGCGCAGCGCCGGCAAGGCCACCACGGTGGAGGAATACATCCGCGAGTCGATCCTCAACCCCAACGCCTACGTGGTTCCCCAGTGCCCCACCGGGCCCTGCCCTCAAGGGGTGATGATCCAGAACTTCGAGCAGCAGATCAGCAAAGACGAGTTGGAAGCGCTGATAGGCTACTTGATGACGCTGGGGCGATAGGCTGTGGTCGCGCGGGGGGCATAACCGCCCCCCGCCGCTTTTGTGCATGGTCAACCGCGCGATTGGCTACGCGCTCATTGCAGGCGCGCTCTGCGTCGGCTTGGCAGCCGGCGCGCCCTATGCTGGCTTGCTAGCGCGCTGGGGATTGGCAAGGGCGCGCGTGCACCTGCGCCTGGCTTGGAGAGCGGTCGCGTCGCTGGCCGTGGCGAACCGCATAGACCAGCGCGCCCAGCAGGTCATTCGGCTGGAGCGCCCAACCAAGCCACCCAGCGCCGTGTTCATCAACGGTCACATAGACCCCTTTACGCTTGACGCGCTGCGCGGCCAGGGCGTGCTGGTCCTGTTCGGCGCGCGCGATTGTCGCGGCGACTGCCTGCGCGCGCTGGCGCTCCTGACCCGCGTGAAGCAGGCGCTGGGCGTGTATGCACAACAGGTGCGCTTCGTCGTGATCGGCGTGGATGCCGAACCCGCAGCCGGCCCGTCGCTGCTTCGGCTGGTCAAGGCGCACGATCCGGACTTCATGGTGCTGACCGCCGAACCTGGCACCGTCGTGCCCTTCGCGCGCCATCACGGCATGACCATCATCCAGCCGCACGGCGTGCCCAGCCGCATGGTCATGCCCCTCGTCCCATATCTCGTCTATCTGAACCCACAGGGCTACTGGACGATGTGCTTCCCGCTTGGCATGTCGGCGGAGGAGATAGCCGATGAGATCATCTACTCGTTGTGAACGACTGCGCCTGGCCTGGGCCGCACTATCCATCTGTTGCGTCTTGGCCGGGGCGACTTGCCTGGTCTTCTCCGCGCGGCCGGCTGGCGCGTCGGCGCGGCCATGGGTCTGGCAACTGCCCCCCAACGTGCCACCGCCGCCCGTGCCGGCGGCGAACCCGATGACGCCTGAGAAGTTCGAGTTGGGCCGCTTTTTGTTCTACGACAAGCGGCTCTCTGGCAACGGGACGCAGTCATGCGCCTCCTGTCATCAGCAGCGGCTGGCTTTCAGCGATGGCTTGCCGCAGAGCGTCGGCAGCACCGGCGAGAAGCATCCGCGCAACGCGCAATCGCTGACCAACGTGGCTTGGAACGCTTCTCTGACCTGGGCCAATCCGCTGCTCACCGAGCTTGAGCAGCAGATACCCATCCCCTTGTTCGGCGAGTTCCCGGTAGAGATGGGAGTGGTCGGCAAAGAGCAACAAGTCCTGGACCGGCTGCGGGCTGACGCGCGCTATCGGCGGATGTTCGCGGCGGCTTTCCCCACCGATCGCGACCCCATCACCTGGAAGAACATCGTCTACGCCCTGGCGACCTTCACGCGCGGGCTGATCTCGTTCAATTCACCCTACGACCGCTATCTGGCCGGCGACGAGCGGGCGCTCAGCCCAGAGGCCATCCGCGGCATGCGCTTGTTCTTCTCAGAGGAGCTAGAGTGTCACCACTGCCATACTGGCTTCAACCTGAGCGCCTCGACCACCTTCTCCGGCGCGGTCTTCATTGAGCGACCCTTCTTCAACACCGGCTTGTATAACATTGACGGCAAGGGCGCTTATCCGCCGGACAACGAGGGGGTGAAGGAAGTCACCAACGACCCGACAGATATGGGTCGCTTTCGCCCCCCGACGCTGCGCAACATTGCCCTCACCGCGCCCTATATGCACGATGGCAGCATGGCCACGCTGGAGGAGGTGATTCGTTTCTACGAACGGGGCGGGCGACGGATCACGCGCGGACCGTATGCCGGCGACGGCCGGTTCAGCCCGCTCAAGAGCGGCCTGGTCTCTGGTTTCAAGCTCACCGACCAGCAGCGCCGTGACCTGCTCGCCTTTCTGGAGAGCCTGACCGATTACACGTTTATCACCGACCCGCGCTACAGCGACCCGTTTGCGACGGAAGGTGCGACGAATCAGCGCTCAATCGTGAACAATGCTCCCTCGCTGCGCCCGAACACCTCCGGGAAGTAGCTCTGCTCAGCGGCCGCCGGCATCGCCCTAAACTGCCCGGCGATGCTAGGCCGCATGATGTATGTGTATTCGTAGCTGCCGGCCGGCAGATAGCTAGCGAAGACAGCGACGCGGTCGTCGTATATCTCGCTGTGGGTGAAGTACCACCATCCCCAACCGTCCACCCCGCCAAGGGTCGGCGCCAGCGCTCCGGTCTTGAGCAACGTGTCCACCGCCTCCGCACCGGCGGGCAAGCGATCGACGACGCGCACGTAGTACAGGTCGTTCGGCGCGACGATAGTCAAGCGCACGCGCACGTTTTGGCCTATCTTGGCGCTGTTGATCGCCGGACATGGCTTCTCGGGCGTCGGCGTGCAATCGGCTGACTCGTATTTTCGCGCGATGACAATGCCACGATTGATCGCTGGCGCAGATTCCGCGGGCAAGTAAGCCTGTAGGTGGGCGGTGTAATAGAGGCGACCTTCGCCGGCTCCTCGCTCAAAGGCCAGCTCGTTGGCTTGATCGCGCAGCAAGCTGGCAACTGCCACTTTCAACTCGGCGGATTCGCCCTGCGGGTTCGCGCGGCCACTTAGGATGCTGAGGTCATTCAGCGTTGCGCGCCAATTGAACGCGCTGCGCTGCTCGCCTGTGGCAGCGACCCACTCCCCGAGCGCGGTGATGGCCCATTCGTTCTCCTCCGTATTGGTCCAGTGACAGCCGCACGGTGACTTCAGCCGCGCAGCCATCAACCAGCGGACGATGCCGGGGATGAGCGCGTTCTGCGGGTCGAGTCGGGCCAGGGCGGTCATGATGATCGCTGTGCTGCGCGCGTCCGTTGTCCAGTCGCGCGTGCGCTCCTGCCAGGCGGTGCCTGTGGCGCTGGTGATAGCAGCCGACTGGAGGTCAGCCAACAGCGTCTTGATGCGTGGATCTTGCTTATCCAGCGCGGCCAGCGCCATGGCGAGCAATGCCCGTCCATCGTGCCCCAGCTTGGCGCGGTTCTCAAAGAGCGCGCCGAGCCGTCCGCCATCGGCCCGCCCAGACTCGGCCTGGACGAAGAGGATGTAGGCCTGACGGTTGGCTTCGCTGGCGCTGTTCAGCAAGTCAGCCGGCTTGAGCTGCTCATTGAGGTAGTTATGCGCGCGGTTGAACACACCCTCATCAATTGAGAAACCAGCCTGCTTGGCGCGCGCCAGGGCGAGGACCACGTGGGCGCTGACCCATGGGTCGCTGGCATCGTCGCCCCACCACGCCCAGCCGCCATCGCTGCGCTGCTGGCCATAGAACCGTTGTAGTGACTTGCCAACAACTTCGGTCTGCACTTCGGCGGTGATGTTGCCGAAGCGCGCCAGGGCCAGGTTGGCGATCAGGCGCGCAGCGGCCCAATCGTTGCTCTCATAGGGAAGTTCGTCAATGGCGCGCACACTGCTGGCTGCAGCCGTGCCAAGGCCGGTATCTATCCGCACGGTCAGCTCGCCTTGGCCGGTGTTCAAGCGGGGCGGCAGGGCGATCAGCTCCAGCTTGCGTCCCGCGGCGTCCAGGTCTCCGGCGGTCGCTATCGTCTCTGGCGCTGCATAGCGCAGGATTGGAATGCCGCCCTCGGGCGTGCTGGCCAGGCTAGGCTGAACGCTGTCCAGGAGGCCACCGCCGGCCACCGTCATGGTGATCTCCGCCGCCGGGCCGTCTTGCGCGACGACCGTCCAATCCACGCGGGCGGTCCCGCCGGCCTTGACACTCACCTGTTGAATGGCATTGCCGCCCAGCAAGGTGAGGTACGTGGACGCCAGGGAGACGCGCACATCCAGGTCGTTGGAGGTGTTGTTGTTCACCACCGCGCCGAGCGTGGCCGTATCGCCGACGACGAAGAAGCGCGGGGTAACTGGCCGCACCAGCAGCGGCTTGGTGGCGACGACGTCGCGGGTCGCCTGGCCGACGCGGGTGTCGGGGGTAATGGCCCAGGCAGTCATCGTCCAGGTTGTGAGGTTATCGGGCAGCGTCACCTGTACCCGTGCGCGGCCCTCAGCATCGGTTTGGACGACCGCGTTCCAGTAAGCGGTGTCCTTGAAGTTTTGACGGGGGAGGAATGCGGCAGCGAAGCTCTCACCGCCACCACCGCCTTTCGCCTCGGTTTGGGCCAGGCTGCGCGTGATGCGATCTACGTTGACGTTCAACGTGTCGGCAGTGCGCACGCTCAGCGGTTGCTCGCCGTAAAAGGCCTGCATGATTGGCGCGCTGTTCGGTTCAACCAGGCTAATCACAGCTTTATCCGCTAGCGACAGCGCCAGCTCGGCCTGGACAGGATTGCCGGCGCTGTCGGTGACGCGCAGCTCGTAAGTGGCCGTGTCGCGCGGGGCATACTGCGCGCGGTCGGGGGTGATGGTGATATTCAAGGCAAATTGTTCCGGCGCGACGCTGAAGGCAGCATAGCCCAGACGATAGGCCGGCACGGGGTTGCTGCTGTCCACGCCTTTCACCAGCAAGACCGATACATACACGTTCGGTGCAAAGCTGGCTTCGATCGGGATCTCCAGGATTTCGCTGTTACCGCGCAGGGTAAGGGTCCTGCGTTGGATAAAGCCACCGCGCTCAATGGTGAGTAGAGCGCTGGTCGCACCTTGGAATGGCGAGGGCACGAGCACGCGCGCCGTCTCGCCGACGCGATAGCTGGACTTATCGGCTTTCAGTTCGATGCGATCATTGTTCTCCATTCTCCAGCCGATGTAGGTATCGGATTCGGAGACGAAGACCGAATCGCCGGCCGATACGACCTCAGCAGCGCCGACCAGGATGTGGTACTCGCCACCTTCCTGCGGCTTGAAACTGGCGGTTGCCTTGCCTTCCGCGTCAGTGGTCAGGGTGACTGAGAGCATCTCGGTATCGCTGGGCGCGGAGGTGTAGAAGAGTGCGCCAAAGGCGTCTTGTTCCATCACGGTGAACCACTGCCGGCGGTTGAACGAGACCACCAACGGCACATTGGCCTGCGGCTGGCCGAACCAGTCCACAGCGATCACGTCAGCGACCACCTCTTCGTTTGCAGCGTAGACGTAACTGCGCGGTGCGATGCCGGCGTAGTAGCGGCCTTTGTGAACGATGGTGCTGGCGCGCGCCGAGACGCTCTGATCGTTGACGTCCGTAATACTAACTTCCAGCGTGAAGCGGGCGCTGCGCTTGCGCTTGCTCAGGTCAGCCGGAAGGCTGAGCGTGAAGCGTCCTTGCCCGTCAGTGACCCCTTCACCGTTGGCGATCGGCTCAACGAAGCCAAACGTGCGTGGTAGGCCATCGTCGCTGTCGAAGGTGTAGTCCCCCGAGCCGGTATAGCGATCAAAGGTGTAGTCCTCGGCGAGCAATGACCATTCCACCCTAGCGCCGCTGGCTTTCCCGCCGAAGAAGTAACTCGCCTCTGCTGTAGCGTTGATGGTTTCGCCTTCCCGATAGTCGGCCTTGTCCAGCTTGACGGTCACTTCAAACTCCGGAGCGCGGTAGGCCGCGACCAGAAACGGGACGCTGTAATAGCTGCACGACGACTCGTTCGGGGCTACTCCCCGCCTAGGCACGCAGGTCAGGAGGTAGTAATAGCCAGTGAGTGCGTTGTTATCCAGGACGAACTGGCCGTTGAACCCGCCGTTGGCGTCCAGCGTCGCAGTGGTGCTGAGGATCTTCTGTGACTGGCTGTTGTAGATTTCTAAGCTCACTGATGTGAGGTCGGCTGGCAGGCTGTAGCGTGCGTCATCGTAGCGTCGCACAATGCCCTTGTAGAAGACCATTTGGCCAGGCCGGTAGATCGGCCGGTCGGTGATCAGATAAACGAAGTAGGGGTCGGCCTCGTAGCGCCCTGGCAGGTCGAAATCGTAAATGTTTATCCCATAGGACATCTGGCTCCAGGCAATGCCGAACGGGCCGCTATTGCCCGGTGCACCCACCAGCGCATACAATGATTGAGAAGAGCGATAGCTTTCTGGGAAGACCGCGAGAGCCTGGCCGGCTTCCTCACCACTGGCGGTCTGGGCGGTCGCTATCTCTTGAAATGTGTGGTCGCGGAACGAGACGCTGACGCCAACCAGCGGCCGGCCGGTGTTCAGGTCTGTAACCCAGGCCAGGCCCTGCTGGGTGTTGTGCTTGAGCGCGATGTGCGTGTTGTTGACGACGAGGATATGCCGCGCTGGTTGGAAGTCGCTGTCCAGCGCGACCAGCTCTGGCGCGCTCACAGCCAGCAGATAGATGCCTGTGGGCAGCGCGCCGCCGTTGGCAGCCAGGGAGAGCTTGTAGTTAGCGGTCTGGTTCAGCCCTGCCTTGGTCATTACCGACCATTCGCGCAGCACCTGGCTTTTGTCGGGTTCAAAACTGCGCAGCCTCTCATAGGCGTTCAGCGCGCCGGTGAGTTCAGAGAATTCCTGCGGCGAGAGCGCGATCAGCCGAAAGTCCAGCCGTGTGACGTTGCGATGCGTAATAAACACCTCGGTGGGGACGGCGGCGTTGTATGTGCCGATCAAACCGTCGGCTCGAATATTCACAAAGGGCGGCAAGGGGCCAGTGGAGAAGCGGACCTCAATATCCTGGCCCAGCGTAGCGCCGAAGATGTCGCTGGCCGCGCTGCCCAGCCGCAGCCGGTAGTTGGTGGAGGGTTTCAGGGATACACCCAGAAAGAACTCGTTGGAGAACTGGTCAAAATAGCTATAGATGTTGGTGAGCGTGATCGGTGGATCGAACGCTAGATTGGCGATCAGCGTGGGGACTGACATCGGCGCGTTGAAGCGGAGGATTACATTGCTTTCCGCCGACGCGCGATCCTGACCGTTTTCTGGTGAAGAGCCGATGAGCGCAGGAGGCAGGACGACTTGGAACCTGATCGTGACATCACTCGATGTCGCGCCGTTGCCGGTCGCTGCGCGCGCGCCTGCTTTGATCCGCACGGTGTAGCTCTGCCCCCGCTGGTAGTCTTCCTCGGGGATGAAGGTCATCACTTCGCCGGCGAGCGATTGACCAGCAGCCGGCTGGTCATCTCGACGTACGCGTTCATCATTCCAGCGGAACCGTCCGCGCACCGGCGGCTCGATGACGAAGGCCGCTTGTGCGCTCTCGTGATTCATCTTTTGGCTAAACGTGATGCTGATCGGCGCGCGCGGGCCGACGCTGCGCGCACCGTCGTTCGGTGTGATGGACTTGACGGTCGGCGCAGCTACGCTAAACGTCCAGACGTAGTCGCTGTCCAGCAGCGCGCCGCTGGTGTCCTTCAGGCCGGCAGCCACGCGCCCTTCATACGCTGTTCCAGCTTGTAGAGGGGCGCTGGGCTGCCAAAGGTAGATGCTGGTGTTCAACCACTGCCCTCGTCCTGGGATGGGCGGGTTAAACGTCACGGGCGTAGGCAAATCGGCCTGCGCATCGAGCAGCGTCAACGGCACGATTGGCCGGTTGAACAGGATGGTGATCGTCGCGTCGGCGGTTACGTCTTGTGCGCCATTTGCTGGGATGGTCTGAGCCACTGCGAGCTTGCCGATGGTGTTGACGACAAACGACGTCGGTCGGGCCAGGGCCAGCCCTTTGGCGCTGCGGGCGTCGGCTGAGATCGAGACGTTGTAGCTGGTCTCGCGTTCCCATCCCTGCTCAGGCGCGAACAGCGCGCGATTGTCGCTGACCCAGGTGAGCCTGCCGCTCACAGGCTGACCTGCACTGGTCCGGACGGTCAGCGCCTGCTCTACCGAGCGGCGCTCCATCGGCTGGTCAAAGATCAGCTCGAGCGGCTTGTCAAGGGGCAGCTCCTCGCCTTGGGCTGGCAGACGGTCAACCAGTATCGGATTGCCCAGCGGGCGCGGTGCGGGGGTAGGGATAGACGTAGCGGACGGGTTGATCTGAACTGTTATAGCGGGAGTGACGCTTGGCTCGGTGGTTGGTTGCGCGCATGCGGCGAGCGCGATGGCGACGGCAGCCAGCGCGCTGACAAAGCGAGCGTGAACGCGCTTCATAAGCTCCCTCCTGAGGGATAGGCGACTGCCTATCTGGATGTGGATTGTTGATCCGAGTCAATATTCTAGCTGATGCGTTAGAATGCACACAATAAGCGAGTCTTTAGATCGCCTGGCGCGCTGGCTTGAATATCACTGGCTGGCAGCGGCAGTTGCCCTCTTGCTGACCTACGGGCTACTGCCTTTCGCAGCGCCTGTGCTCAAATGGTTGGGCTTAGATGGCCTGGCGCAGCTTATCTATCAGCCCTACAAGCTGACGTGTCACACGTATGGCTTCCGCTCGTTCTTCCTATTCGGCGAGCGACTGGTCTATGACCGCGAGACGTTCGAGCGGCTTTCTGGCATCTCCACCAGTGGGGCGCAGTACGCCGGCCTGCTGCGAGCGCGCGATTTTCAGGGCAACCCGCGCATGGGATACAAGGTGGCCCTCTGTCAGCGCGACGTGGCGATATATCTCTCGATGGGCTTGGGGGGCGTGATCTATGCGTTGGCGCGCCGGCGCGCCCGCCCAATGCCTTTTTGGTTATTTGTGGCGTTGGGGGTGCTGCCGATTGGGCTAGATGGCTTCTCGCAGTTGCTCAGTCAACCGCCCTTCGGGCTGTTGCCGTATCGGGAGAGCAACTGGATCCTGCGCCTGGTCACCGGCGGGTTGTTCGGGTTCAGCGCTGCCTGGCTGATCTTCCCGCTCATAGATGGGGTTGCGCAGCCAGCCCGACAGCCGACGCTCCCCGCAGCGAGAAGAGGTGCCTGATGTTCAAACAATCAGCGCCTTTCGTCCTGGGCCTGATCGGGTTGCTGGTGGGGGTGGGGCTGGCTATGCTGGTGCTGAGCAGCAGCCTGGCGCAACCAACCGCCCTGCCGTCCTTGCCATCTTCAAGCCGTTCGGCCCTGCGCGTGGATGCGCCGGCGCCGGACTTCACGCTCAACACGTTCGATGGTCGGGCTGTCTCGCTCTCTGCGCTGCGCGGCAAGCGCGTGCTGATCAACTTCTGGGCCTCGTGGTGCCCGCCCTGCTTGGAGGAGACGCCGGCGCTGATCGCTGCCTACAACGAACTCCGGCAGCGCGACCCGGATATCGAGTTCATCGGCGTTGGCACGAACGACGACGCGGAGAACCTGCGCAAGTTCGCCGAGAACAACCGCATCCCCTACCTCGTGGTGAATGACTCCGACAGCAGAGTGAGCGATGCCTATGGCGTGCTCGGCATGCCCACGACGGTGTTCGTGGATAGCAGCGGCGTGATACGCCGCGTCTGGAACGGCGCAATCACGCAGGCCCAAGTCGTCGAGATCATGCGTAGTCTGCGTTGATAATCTATGCCCATGGGAAACGCACAACCGATTGCCTTTGCCGTGATCGGCGGGAGCGGGCTATACGCCATGCCCGGCCTGACGGAGGTCGAAGAACTCAACCTCACCACGCCATTCGGCGACCCATCAGATGCGATCGTGGTCGGCACGTATCACGGTCATCGGATCGCCTTCCTGCCGCGCCATGGGCGCGGTCATCGCTATAGCCCCAGCGAAGTGCCGTATCGCGCCAACATCTGGGCGCTCAAGTCGCTGGGCGTCAAACACGTGGTCAGCGTGAGTGCATGCGGCAGCTTGCGCGAGGAACTTCGCCCGCGCGACATCGTAGTGCCCGATCAGTTATTCGACTTCACCAAGGGCAAACGCGCCTACTCGTTTTTCGATCACGGCGTTGTTGGCCATGTCTCGGTGGGCAATCCGTTCTCGCGGTCGCTGTGCGCTGCGCTTGCGCAGGCCGTGCGCCAAGCCGGCGGGACGGTGCATGAAGGCGGCACGTTCATCACCATCGAAGGTCCGCGCTTCAGCACCAAAGCCGAAAGTCGGGTCTTTCGATCCTGGGGCTGTGACATCATCGGCATGACGGCCTGCCCAGAGGCTTTCCTGGCCCGCGAGGCCGAGCTGGACTTTGCGATCATGGCCCACGTCACGGACTACGATGTCTGGCACGAGGAAGAGGGCGAAGTCACGGTGGATATGGTGATTCAGCGCCTGAACGACAACCTGGCGCTGGCCCAACGGGCGATTGCAAACCTAACCGCAGTCATCCCGAACCTGCCGCACGAGAGCGCCGGCGCGATGCGGTTCGCCGTAATGACAGCGCGCGATCGCATTTCGGCCGAGGCGCGCGAACGGCTGCGCCTGCTGATCGGGGACTATCTATAGCGCAGCAGCGCGCTGCCAGATCTGAGCTGGGTCACCCTCGATAGCGAGCGGGATGGACTGGCCGCAGCGCACCACGCGCACCACAGCGCCGGCGTTCGCCAGCGCTGTAATCACTGCTTCGCTGGATCGATTGCCGCCGAACGATTGGCTATCGATCACAATCGCGGCGACCCGGACCCCCGAGCGGGTGATACGCTGCACCCTGACCGCCCAGGCCACTTCTGGCCAGGCAGAGATGGCCACCAAGCTCGTCCCGCGCCTCAGCGTGGCTGCCTCCATGCCCAGCAGCGCGTCAAAAGGGATGCCACCCACAGCGCGCACGACTGCCAGCGCTTCCATAATCTTGCTGAGCTGGCGTTCGCTGCGCTCGGCTGGGATGACCAGGCGATGTGCCTCATGGGCGATCAGGCCGACAGCGCGACCTTGCTGGGCGAAGTGCTTTGCCGCTGATGCGGCGACCGCGATGGCATACTCCTCAGTGCTGTCCGGCAGCAGTGCTTCCGCCGTCGTCGGCCCAGGCGTCGCTGCGAAGTCCTCACGGATGACGTGACCACCCGCCCACAGGTCCAGGGCGATCCACACATCCGCGGTTGGGTCAAGCTCGAACTCTTTCACGGTCAGCTTTTGGCGACGGATGCTCGTTGGCCAGTGGATACGGTTGATGCTGTCGCCGCTGACGTAGTCGCGCACGCCGGCAGCGTTGGGCGTGATGTGGTGGGTGCGCCGCTGCAGCGCTTCGCCGCTGGTCAAGAGCGCAGCCGGCAGCGGGAAGCGCACAAGGTCAAACGTCAGCGGATAGACCAGCAGCGTGTGCATGGCTCCGACGCGGCGCTCTAACTGGTAGATGCCGAGCGGGTCGCTGCTGGAGACGATCACCGGGCCGAGGGTATAGCGCCCGCGTTGGGTGCATTTGGTGCGCACGCGCCATCCGCGCCATTGCCAGCCGCCGAGCAGCCCCACAGCGCGGCTGGCAGTGTGGCCGGGCAGCGTAGAGAGGTCGTGAACCTCTACCCACAGCTTGGGAATGCGGCTGAGGTTGGCGAGCTTGAACTCCTCCTCTAGGACCTGGCCGACCTGTGCCGTGCGGGAGAAAGTGCGGCGCGAGATGCGCAGCCAGTTGACACCTAACCAGGCCCAGCCAACTGCGATCAGGATCAGGGCGAATAACGTGCCGGCGGCAGCCCACAGCAACCCGCGACCGGTGCTCAGCGCGCCGAGGAGCGCAACCAGGAAGAGCGCCCAAACGACGCGGTAGCGGGTCATTACTTCACACGCGCGCCGGGCACCGGCGTTGTGCGCAGCAGCTCATCCAATACGTCGCTGGCGCTGACGCCCTTAAGCCGGGCGGCTGGGCTGATGATGATGCGATGCCCGAGCGTGGCCGGCGCAAGCCCTTTCACGTCGTCCGGGATGACGTAGTCCCGGCCATGAATGGCGGCGCGCGCTTGTGCAGCGCGAAATAGCGTCAGCGCGCCGCGTGGGCTGGCCCCCAAATACACGTCGGGATGATGGCGCGTGGCATCCACCAGGTCCACGATGTATTGCTTGATCAGCTTATCGGCGTAAACGGACTTGAGAGCTTCCTGCATGGCGACCAGCTCCTCGACGGTCGTCACCCGATTGAGCCGCTCGATGGGATGGGCGAACTGCTGCGCATCCAGGATGGCCATCTCTTGTTCGGGCGATGGGTAGCCCAGCGAGAGCCGCATGAGAAAACGGTCGAGCTGCGCTTCGGGCAGCGGGAAGGTGCCTTCGTATTCGATGGGATTTTGCGTGGCCAGCACCAGGAAGGGCGGTCCAAGCCGGTAGGTCACGCCGTCTACTGTGACTTGCCGCTCTTCCATGGCCTCCAACAAGGCGGCCTGGGTTTTTGGCGTGGCGCGGTTGATTTCATCAGCCAGCACAATCTGCGCCATGATCGGGCCGGGGCGGAACTCGAAATCGCCAGTCTTCTGGTTGTAAATGGACGTGCCGGTTACGTCGGACGGCAGCATGTCTGGGGTAAATTGAATGCGCTTGAAGCTGCCGCCGAGCGAGCGCGCCAGCGCCTTGGCCAGCATGGTCTTGCCCACCCCAGGTACATCTTCTATCAGCAAGTGCCCCTGGCAGAGCAGGCAGATCACCGTCAGCTCGATGACATCGCGCTTGCCGAAGATCACCCGCTCAACGTTCTGAATCAACCGCTCGGCGAGCTGGCGAACCGCTTGCATGACAAAAGCAGGGCAGGATGAACGTGTCCTGCCCTGGTTTTGGTTTGGGCCGTGCGTCGTGCTAGCCGACGAGCTTGCGCACTGCCTCTAGCGCTGCGTCATAGTCGGGGTGTTGGGCGATCTCCGGCACGTATTCCACATACTTCACGGTGTCATCTTTATCCACGACGAAGATGGCGCGCTGCTCGATGCGCATCTCCTTAACGTGCGTGCCGGCTGCGTCGCCGAATGCCATGTCCTTGTGATCGGAGAGGACAGTGATGTGCTTGACCTCCGCGTCGCTCATCCAGCGCTTCTGCGCCCAGGGCAGGTCGGCACTGACCGTGATCACTTTTACTTTGTCGCCCAAGCGCTCGGCCTCTTCGTCGAAGCGCTTGGTTTGGGCGTCGCATATTCCGGTATCCAGCGAGGGCACTACGCTGATCAAGCGCACGCTGCCGCTGAATGTGCCCAGGTCCGCTTCGCTCCAGTCCGGCGCGGTCAGCTTGACGGCTGGGAATTTGTCTCCAGGCTTGAGGCGCGGGCCGATCACTGTGAGCGGGTTTCCTTTGAGCGTAAGTTCACCGGTTCGTTCGGGTGGCATACGTGTTACTCCCTAAGCAGGTCTAGCGCGAGAGACTATACCACCGCATTTGGTGTCTTCTTCTGCGGGGTGCATTCACAGCCAGGGGCAAAACCTTGGGTGGGTGACGGCACTGCCGTCGCCCACCCTCTATAGATTTGCCTTCGCTGGCAGCATCGCTTGTGGAAGATGCCCCTATTGGTGAATGCACCCCTTCCGCGCGCGTCGGTTTGCTATGATGAAAGCGTGACCTCGCGCGAGGCGCTCGCCCAATTGGACGCCGCGGATCCGCTGACGCCTATCCGCCAGCACTTCTACCTGCCTGAAGGGGTGATTTACCTAGATGGGAATTCGTTAGGGCCACTGCCCTGGCGCACGCACCTGCGCCTGGCGGTTGTGTTGGGCGGCGAATGGGGGGATGCGTTGATCCGGGCCTGGGAGAGCGCCGGCTGGCTGAAGCTCCCACAGCGCATCGGCGACAAGATCGCGCGCCTGATCGGTGCGCAGCCGGGTGAGGTGATCGTGACGGACTCCACTTCGATCAATTTGTTCAAAGCGCTGTGCGCTGCGCTCGCTATGCGCCCCGACCGTCGCGTGATCGTCACTGAGCGCGGAAACTTCCCCACCGACCTCTACATCGTCGAGGGCCTCATTGCGCTGCTGGGTGGCCGCCACCAGCTTCGCCTGATCGACCGCGCAGCAATAGCCGAGGCGATTGACGACGACGTCGCTGTGCTGATGCTCACCCATGTGTGCTACCGCACCGGCTATATGCACGATATGGCCGCCCTCACCGCGCAGGCGCACGCCAAAGGCGCGCTGACGATCTGGGACCTGGCGCACTCAGCCGGCGCAGTGCCAGTGGATCTCAACGGGGCGCAGGCCGATTTCGCTGTGGGATGCGGCTACAAATATCTCAATGGCGGCCCAGGCGCGCCCGCGTTCATCTTCGTCGCCCGTCGCCACCAGGAGCGCTTTCAACAGCCGCTCCAGGGCTGGATGGG
>Ga0308417_1000661_pt1 | contig 24327 bp, 20 predicted proteins | sample HotsprSampleOS65_FD_203528 | JGI IMG/M metagenome (GOLD analysis project Ga0308417, IMG submission 203528) | Hot spring phototrophic mat microbial communities from Octopus Spring, Yellowstone National Park, Wyoming, United States - 20090730_OS65 ...
ACTCCTGACGCAAATCTGGCAGGTCTGGTTGTGCTTTGCGCTGTATGGTCTCTATGCCGCCGCGACGGAAGGCGTCAGCAAGGCGTGGATTGCCGACCTTGTTCCGCCCGAACAGCGTGGGTCAGCCATTGGTTTGCAGACCATGCTGGCCAGCTTCAGCATCCTTGTGGCGAGCAGCCTGGCGGGACTGCTCTGGGAGCAGGTCGCGCCGGTGGCTCCCTTCTGGCTGGCGGCGAGTGGGGCTGGTCTGGCTGCCCTCTGGCTCGGTACGGTCTCACCTGGCACGCAGGCAGAACCGTCAGGCCGGGGATGACTTGTCGGGCCGTAGGGACGTGTGACAAAAGGCCCGGGTGTGGGCACGGCCAGGCAACGCTGCGTCCCCTGCCAACGCCAAACCCAAGCCACTATCCTCCTGGAGGTGACGACGTGAACCTGAACCCGCTCCCTGGTCGGATGCCCGGCCGTCTCATCCTCGTCGGCCTGTGCCTTCTGGCGCTTGGTGTGCCGTCTGTCCTGCCCTGCGGCCCGGTGCTGGCGCAGTCCGGTGCGACGCGGAAAACAACTCCGCCGCCCCCTGAAAACGACAAGCCTAACCGGACGCTCCCCGATGAAAAGCCTTCGGCAAACCCCAGCGGCACATCCCAGGAAGGGCAGGACCCCAATCGTCCGATGGGCACGCCGCGCCGGCGCCCCCCGACCAAACCCCCAACCACCGATGACGAAGGCAATGTCATCGTGCTGGCGACCGATGTCGTCAATCTGGAAGTCGTCGTCTATGACAAGAAGACGGGCCGCCTTTTTACCGACCTCAAACCGGCGAACTTCACCATTCTGGAAGACGGCGTCAAACAGGAAATCACCAATTTTCGGGCCGGTGACAGCGACCTTACGCTCGTCATGGTGCTCGAATACAGCCGTGCGATCGGGCCGCTTGTGTTTGAAGTCCTCGAACCGGCGGCGCAGTTCATCGAGCGGTTCGTACGCCCCAACGATTACATCTCCATCGTCGCGTTTGACCTGCGTCCCAAAGTGCTCACGGACTTCACAAACGACCCGGCCGTGCTGCGCTCCAACATCGCGCTCCTGTACCGCAACTTCCCGGCCTTTACGGAAAGCAACCTCTTCGACACGCTGAAGTTCGTCATCAAGGGCGGAAAGCTTGACGGCGAAGACTACACCGGGCTGGAAGAAGTCCAGGGCCGCACGGCCATTCTGCTCATTGCCCTTGGCATTGATACGTTCAGCCGCATCAACTATGACCAGGCACGCAAAATCGTCGAAAATGCCGGCATACCGGTGTACTGCATCGGCATCGGCAACCTGTTCTACAAGCTCAATGACCCACGGCTGTCGCCGGAGGCCAACCTGACTTTCCTCCAGGCATTCAACACCCTGCGTACCTTTGCCGAAAGTTCTGGCGGGCGCTATTTTCCGGTGACATTCATCGGTGAACTGCCGACGACCCTGCGCTCGATTGATACCCTGCTGCGCAACCAGTACAGCCTGGGTTACGAACCGACCAACCCGCGCCGGGAGGGCAAGCGGCGCAAAATCGAAGTGCTCGTGGATGTGGACGGCGACGGCAAACCGGACAACAAACGTCTCGAAGTCCAGTACCGGCGCAGCTACATCGAACCCGGCGGCAATGACGGCAAACGCAAGAAGTGAGCTTCAGCCGACGTTCATGCAGCGCCGCCATTTTCTGTTGAAAAGCCTGGTGGGTTTTGGCTGGTGGCTGACGGCCGGCCCGGCCGGAGGGCAGGCCGCCCGACGCCCGACACCCGACGCAGCCCGTCTGCTGGAGGGCGTTCTGCGGCGCTACAGCCGCCTGAACACGCTCACGGCCGCATTTACCCAGATTCACCGGGGACGCCAGACCCTCCGCGAGCAGGGCACGCTGGCGCTGCAACGGCAGGGACGGATGCGCTGGGATTACACCGCGCCCAGCGTCAAACAGTTTCTGTGCGACGGCCGGCACACCTACTTCTACAGCGCCGCCCGGCAGCGGTACACCGTGGAGCCGGTACGCGCCAGCCGCGATCCCCGTACACCGTTTCTGTTTCTGCTGGGCGACCGGCGGGCAGCCCGGCTGTTCCGCCAGGTTGAACTGGCGGCCGTACCGCCGGTGCGTCCGGGATACGTCGTCCTGCGGCTCACACCACGGGAGCGCATCGAGCTGGTGACGGCGGTACTGGTTGAATGTCATCCCACGACCTTTGAACTGGCGCGGATTTCACTCCTCAGTGCCGCCGGTGAACAGGACGACTTCCTGCTTTCGGAGATTGTCGAAAATCCGCCCCTGCCGGACGGCTTTTTTAGCTTTACCCCACCGGCCGGGGCCCAGCGCGCGACGCCCTGAACTATTGCCTCCGTGAAGATTGCAGCCCGCACTGGATTTCGCTACAAGTGCTTGGCCAAGCAAAACATCTTCGTGGGTTGCGTCCCGGTGTCGGGACCACTCCTGCCTTTGAGGTGACGGTGTATGTCCAGCCCCAGTCCTGCATTGTTTCGGCCTGCCGAGCGCACGAAAAACTACAACTATGCCATCCGCAACATCGTGGCCGCTGCCAAGGCCGTGGAAGCCGAAGGCCGTTCGGTGACCTATCTCAACATTGGCGACCCGGTGCTGTACGGGCTTCAGCCGCCCGCCATCCTGCAGGAAGCCCTGGCCCGTGCCGTACGCGAGGGACACAACGGCTACGCGCCCTCGGTGGGGACGCTGGCTGCGCGTGAAGCCATCGTTCAGGAAGCCGAAAGGCGCGGCGTGTATCTTTCGCCTGAAGATGTCGTCATCAGTTCGGGTGCGTCGGAAGCGGCTGACATGGTGCTGAGTGCGTTGCTGGAGCCGGGCGATGACGTGTTGACGCCCTGCCCGACCTATCCGCTCTACACGGCCATTACCGCCAAGCTGGGCGCGCGTGAAAACTACTACCGGCTCGACCCGGAGCAGGGCTGGCTGCCTGACCCGGACGAAATCCGGGACAGGATCACGCCCCGGACCCGTGCCATCGTCATCATCAACCCGAACAACCCCTGTGGTGCGGTCTATGATGCGCGGCTGCTGCTGGAACTGCTCACTATTGCCGAAGCCCACGGGTTGGTCGTCATTGCCGATGAGGTCTATTGCCGGCTGACCTACGGCCCGCCGCCGCCGCCCATGGCCCAGCTCGCGGCTGGAATGGATGTGCCGGTCGTCACGCTGGAAAGCCTGTCGAAGTCGCATCTGGTGCCGGGCTGGCGCGTGGGCTGGATGACCTACACCAACACACAGCGTTTTGGGGAAGTGATTGCTGCCGTCCGCAAGATTGCCGAAGCCCGGATTTGCAGTCCATTGCCGACGCAGCAAGTGCTTCCTGTGGCCCTGGAAAACCAGTCACATCTGCCGTCCCTCATCGAGGAAATGAAACTGCGGGCGGCCATTACCGTCGAAGCTCTCAATGCCATCCCCGGCATCCGTTGTATTGCCCCCCAGGCGGCTTTCTATGCCATGGGACAGGTGGCTGACCTGAAGGGACAGACGGATGAGGCATTCGTGCTGGCCCTGCTGCGGGCTACCGGCGTGCTCTTTGTGCACGGCTCCGGCTTCGGGCTGAACCCGCACGATGGCTTTTTCCGCATCGTCTTTCTGCCCCCGCCTGGCACCCTGCGGGAGGTCTATGCCCGGCTGGCATCCTTTGTCCAGCAACGCTGAGACTGTGTATAGTCATTGCTTGCGCCTTTAGCCACAAAGGGCGTCTGGATGTAGCCGGCCGGTTTTATGGATGGGATAGAAAAGCAATCCAAGCCATGCGCGATTTTCTGAAGTACGTGTTTGCCAGCCTGACCGGCACCCTCATCTTCTTCGGGCTTGTCCTTGGGGGCATCCTGCTGCTGCTGGCTTCGGTGGCATCACTGTCCAGTGGACGCAGCCCTGAGCCGGCTGTTCAGGACAAAACGATACTGGTGTTCGATCTTTCGGCCACGATTTCCGACATTGCCCCCAGCGATGACGGCCGCGAAGTGGACGTGCAGCGGCTGTTGCGCGGCAGCGGGGGGAAAATCCTGCCGCTGAGCACCATTCTGGATTGCCTGGACAAGGCGGCGGCGGACAAACGGGTGGTGGGGCTATACCTGCATGGCAATCTGTCCACGGAAGGTTACGGCTCCGGCTTTGCCGCGCTGCGGGAAATCCGCGAAGCCCTGCTGCGCTTCAAGGCGTCCAAAAAGCCCATCTACGCCTACAACCAGGTGTATAGCGAACGCGATTACTACCTGGCGTCCGTGGCGGACAAAATCTTTCTCAACCCCTTTGGCGCCATTGAAATGAACGGGCTGGCCTCGGAGATGATGTTCCTGGGCGAAGCCTTCAAGAAATATGGTGTCGGCATTCAGGTCACACGGGTCGGCAAGTACAAATCGGCAGTCGAACCCCTCCTGTTCGACAAAATGAGTCCTGAAAACCGGGAGCAGACCCAAAAGCTGCTGGACGACGTGTGGGGCGAGTTCGTCAGTGGCGTGGCAACAGCGCGGCAACTGACGCCCGATGACCTCCAGCGCCTGGCCAACGAAAAAGCCATCCTGGTCGGACCGGAAGCCGTGGCCGCCAAACTGGCCGACGAAACAGCCTATCTCGACCAGGTGCTTGGCACGTTGCGCAAGCTGAGCGAGGTCAAAGATGACAAAGCGCCCTTCCGGCAGGTGACACTTCCGGCCTACGCCCGCGTATCGCGGCGTTCACTCGGTCTGGAACGCACCTCACAGAACATCATTGCCGTTGTCTATGCCGAAGGGGAGATCGTGGATGGAGCCGGAAGCGATGGTCAGATCGGCGGCGACCGCCTGGCAAAGGAACTGCGCCGGCTTCGGCAGGACGACCAGATCAAGGCCGTTGTGCTGCGCGTCAACAGTCCCGGCGGCAGCGCGCTGGCCTCGGAGGTCATCCGCCGTGAACTGGCCGAAACCCGTGCGGCCGGCAAGCCGGTGGTTGTTTCGATGGGTACGGTAGCCGCTTCCGGCGGGTACTGGATTTCCACCGCCAGCGACAAAATTTTCGCCGCGCCCAACACGATTACCGGCTCTATCGGCGTTTTTGGCATTCTGCCCAACATTCAAAAACTGGCCGGTGATTACGGCGTCAAGTGGGACACGGCCAAAACCAATCGCTACGCTGACCTGGGCACAATCACCCGCCCCAAGACCGAAGACGAACTGAAACTCATTCAGGCCAATGTGGATCGTATCTACGATGAGTTCTTGACACGGGTGGCGGAAGCCCGGAAGCTACCCAAGGAAACCGTACAGGAAATTGCACAGGGGCGCATCTGGTCGGGAGCGGAAGCCAAACGACTCGGACTCGTGGACGAATTTGGCGGGCTGGAGGCGGCCATTCAGGCGGCTGCCGAACTGGCCAGGCTGGGGAATGACTGGAAAATTGCCGAGTATCCCAAGCGGCGCAACCTGGCTGAGCAGCTTGCCAAGCTGCTCACCGATGAGGAGCCGGAGCGTCTGGTGCAGGGACCGGTGCAACGTGAACTGGAGCAGTTATGGGCCGAAACGGCAGCACTGGCCGCCTTCAACGATCCGCTCGGCGTCTATGCCCGGCTTCCCTTCCTGCTTCGCTTCAACTAAGGGCCGGTATCGTCACGCTTTTCTGTTTTTGATCTCTGGGTGAGTACAAGGCTATGGATGACGCTCGCATTCGGGATGCACGGATTCTTGTTGTTGATGACCTTGAACTAAACATCAAGCTGCTGGAAAATCTCCTGGCAGAAGCCGGCTACCGGCGGGTTTTCAGCACGACGGACTCACGGCAGGTTGCGCAACTCTACCGGGAGCTGTCACCCGACCTGGTCATCCTTGACCTGCACATGCCCCACCGCAATGGCTTTCAGGTGATGGAAGACCTGCGGGAAATCGAGCATGATTCCTACATTCCCGTTCTGGTGCTGACCGGACTGCCCGATCACGCCACCCGCCTGCGCGCTCTTGAAGCTGGCGCGCGCGATTTTCTGAGCAAACCGTTCGAGCACGTCGAAGCCCTGACCCGCATCCGCAACATGATCGAGGTGCGGCTGCTGCACAATGAAGTCCGGGAACAGAACCGGATTCTGGAAGAAAAAGTGCGCCAGCGCACGCAGCAGCTTCGTGAAACGCAGTTGGAAATCGTGCGGCGGTTGGGACGTGCCGCAGAATACCGCGACAATGTCACCGGCATGCACGTCATCCGCATGAGCCACTACTGCGCCGAACTGGCCCGCGCCATCGGCTGGGACGATGAAGCCTGTGAAATGCTTCTGCATGCCAGCCCGATGCATGACATTGGAAAAATCGGCATTCCCGACCGCATCCTTCTCAAGGAAGGCAAACTGACGCCTGAAGAATGGGAAGTGATGAAGTCCCATGCCACCATCGGGGCCGAACTCCTCAGTGGCTCAACGTCCCCCCTGATGCACATGGCGATGGAGATTGCCCTTTCCCACCACGAGAAATGGGATGGGTCAGGCTACCCCAACGGTCTCAAGGGCGAGCAGATTCCCATTGTGGGGCGGATTGTGGCGCTGTGCGATGTGTTTGATGCTCTGACGACGGAGCGGCCGTATAAACGGGCCTGGTCGGTCGAAGAAGTCATTGCCGAGATTGACCGGCAGAGCGGACGGCACTTCGATCCCAATCTCGTGGAAGCTTTCAAGTCCATCCTGCCCAAGATTTTACAGATTCGTGAACGCTACACGGAAAAGGCTGCCACGACGGCTGCCGTGGCCAGACACACCGGCGGTCACCAGCGGCTCGTGCCGGACGAAAAACACCACCTACCACCCTACTTTCAGCCACAGGGCTGAGTTCTCGCAACATCTGGGAGACCTCCGACGGCTTCGTTAGCGCCGATAGCCAGCCCCTTCCTGACAACGCGGCTTGAGGCAGCATCACAAACCCTTCCTTACTGTCTGCTTTCACCTGCATTGCGCCAGCCGGCAGGATTTCTGTGCTAGATTCAGCCACACGGGCCTGGCGGCCCATCAAGCTCTTTTCACGACATCGTTTCGTTTTGAGGAAGACCGAAAAGCTATGTCTGGTCATAGTAAGTGGCATACCATCAAACACAAAAAAGGGGCGCTCGACGCCAAGCGGGGCAAAATCACCACCCGGCTCGTCAAGGAACTGACCGTTGCGGCACGGGTCGGAGGCGGCGATCCGGCAGGCAACCCGCGTCTCCGCAAGGCCATTGCCGATGCCAAGGCGGAGAACATTCCCAACGACACCATCGAGCGGGCCATCAAGCGGGGCACGGGTGAAATCGAAGGTGCAGCCTACGAGGAGATCATCTATGAAGGCTACGGCCCAGCCGGCGTTGCCATTCTGCTCGAAGCTGCAACTGACAACCGCAACCGTACGGTCAGTGAACTCCGCCATCTTTTTTCCAAGAACGGCGGCAACCTGGGTGAAACCGGCAGCGTAAGTTGGCTCTTCGATCCCAAAGGCGTCATCACGCTCGAAAAGGATGTGAAGTCAGAAGAAGAACTTTTTGAGATTGCCGTTGGCGCTGGCGCCGAAGACCTGCGTGATTTGGGTGAATACTGGGAGATTCAGACGCAACCGGAGGCTTTCGATGCCGTCCTGGCGGCTCTCAAGGCGGCTGGTGTCCCAACGGTTTCGGCTGACATAACGCGCGTCCCGAAAACCTATGTTCGCCTTGAAGGGAAGGATGCCCAGCAGATGCTCAAGCTCTATGAGGCCCTCGACGACCACGATGACGTGCAGAAAATCTCGACCAATTTTGAGATTGATGATGCCGAGTTTGACCGGTTGAAGTAACACTCCTGTATGTCATCTCTCGCCGAAGCTCCCGTGCATGCGCTGACTTCCGTCTGGATGTGGCGTGGGCAGCGCATGCACTACGCCCGGCGCGGGAGTGGGGAGCCGGTGCTGCTTATCCACAGCCTTAACGCCGCCGCCTCGGCCTATGAAATGCGCAAGGTGTTTCTGGGGCTGGAGGACACCTTCGATGTCATTGCCCCGGACCTGCCCGGTTTTGGCGCTTCCGAGCGCCGGCGGATGGATTACACAGCCAATCTCTATACGGACTTTATCCTTGATTTTTGCCGCGCGCGCATCGGCATCCCCTGCCATGTCATTGCCAGCTCGCTTGGCGCAGCCTATGTCATCCGTGCGGCGAGCCTGGCACCGGAACTGTTCCGCAAACTGGTTCTCATTGCGCCCACCGGCATTCGCGCTCTGGCCGATGAACGGCCCACACGCCTGCGCCAAACCGCACGCCACATCCTCTTTTCACCTGTGGGAACCCTGTTTTTCAAAGCGCTCAGCACGCGGCCCGTCATCCGTTACTTTATGACGAATCAGGGCTTTTACGACCCCCGGTGTTTCACTCGTGAGCATGCTGAGCATCTCTACCGCACCATGCGGGTCAAAAATGCCAAGTATGCTCCCATCGCTTTTCTGACCGGCATCGCCAACTGCAACATCAGCTATGCTTTCGGTCGGCTTCTGCAACCGGTGCTCCTGGTTTGGGGCAAAAATGCCCGCACCACCCCGGCGCGTCAGGCCGAAGATTTCCTCGCACGCAAACCGGAGGCCCAACTCGTCCTGTTTGAGAACTGCGCGCTTCTGCCGCACGACGAACACGCCGACCGGTTCAACCAACTGGCCAGACAGTTTCTCGCCAGCTAACGCCCCCCATGCCGCTTTACGTGGTGCCGACCCCCATTGGCCATCTGGAAGACATCACCTACCGCGCCGTTCGGGTCCTACGCGAAGCCGACCTCATTGCCTGCGAAGATACGCGGCGGACGCGCCAACTGCTGCACCACTACGGCATTTCGACACCACTCATCAGCTATCACGAACACAACGAACGGCAGCGGACAGGTGAACTGCTGGAACGGCTGCGGGCGGGCGACACAATAGCCCTGGTCAGTGACGCCGGCACGCCGCTCATTTCAGACCCGGGCGGACAGCTCCTGCGCGCCGCCATTGATGCGGGTTTGCCCGTCAGCGCCCTGCCCGGCCCCTGTGCCGCCACCACGGCATTGAGCGCCGCCGGCCTGTCGGCAGAGGGCTTTCACTTTGTTGGTTTTCTTCCACCCAAGTCGGCGGCCCGGCGCAAGGCGCTCGAAGCCCTGGCTGATGAACCGGTCACGATGGTGTTCTATGAAGCGCCCCACCGGTTGCTGGCTTTTCTGCAGGATGCCCTGACCATACTGGGCGACCGCCCGGCCGTCGTGGCGCGGGAGTTGACCAAACTCCACGAAACCTACGTCCGGGGGACACTGGCCACCCTTACGGCGCATTTCGGGGCGGAAACACCGCGTGGAGAAATTGTCGTCCTCATTGACGGGAAGCCCACAGCGCCACCTTCACCGCCGGACGACGGGGTACTTCTGGCAGAAATCGAACGCGGCATCGCGGAACACGGGCTGAGTGCCACGGAAGCCATCCGGCAGACGGCACAGCGTTATGGACTCCCCCGCCGCCAGGTCTATCAGCAGTGGCTACGTCACCGGGCCGTTGCGCCACGCGGAGCATAACTGCTATGTCTTGTTTACGCTCATCAGCCCGTGTGCAACCCTGGTTCCCGGCCCCCCCATCCGGCTGCGGTGCTTTTTGCCATGCGCCATCTTATTGACGACGTTCGTATTCAATCCTTCGAGCCAATTCCAACTCCCAATGAACTGCGAGATGCCCTCCCTGTCAGCGACCGGGCTGCCGAGACGGTGTACCGTACCCGCGAAGCCATCAAGCGCATCCTGCGCCACGAAGATGACCGCCTGCTGGTGGTGGTCGGCCCCTGCTCCATTCATGACCCACAGGCGGCGATGGAATATGCCAGCCGCCTCCGTCCCCTGTGCCAGGAATACGCTGACGATCTGGTGATTACAATGCGGGTGTACTTTGAAAAACCCCGCACGACCGTTGGCTGGAAGGGACTTGTCAACGATCCCAATCTGGACGGGACGTTCAATGTCCGGCGCGGTCTGTGGCTGGCCCGCCACCTGCTCGTGGAACTGGCTGAAATGCAGGTTCCGGCCGGGAGTGAGTTCGTGGACCTGATTTCCCCGCAGTACACGGCCGAACTCGTCAGTTGGGGGGCCATTGGCGCACGTACCACGGAAAGTCAGTCACATCGTGAACTGGCTTCCGGGCTGTCCTGCCCGGTCGGCTTCAAGAACGGCACCGGCGGTACGATTCAAATCGCAGTGGATGCCGTGCGCTCGGCGCGCGAACCCCACGCCTTCCTGTCACACACCAAGGACGGCCGCTCGGCGTTGTTTCGCACCACCGGAAACCCGGACTGCCACATCATTTTGCGCGGAGGGCGGGTGCCCAACTACGACGCCCACCATGTGGCGGAAGCCGTCCAGTTGATGGAAAGCGCCGGACTGCCGGCACGCATCATGATTGATTGCAGCCATGCCAACTCCGGCAAAGACCACCGGCGGCAGCCAGCCGTGTGCCGCAATGTGGCCACCCAAGTGGCTGAGGGCAACCGGGCGATCATCGGCACGATGCTTGAAAGCCACCTTGTCGAAGGCAAACAAACGCACGTACCAGGACAACCGCTGGTCTATGGACAAAGCATTACCGACGCCTGCATTGGCTGGGAGGAAACGGAGAAACTTCTGGCCGAGTTGGCCCAAGCGGTACGCCTTCGCCGGCGGTCACTGACGCGGAGCTAACCTCTGCCCCGCGTCAGTGGATGGATACAACCGGTATCACTCTTTGGGAAGCAGCGAGCCAATTGTGCCGAAGACGGTGTCAGCTATGCCTTGGATGGCATTATCCACAGCCTTGTCAAGACCCAGCCGGGCCACTTGGTCGGAAAGGATCTCCGTTCCTTCAATGATGCCGAAGGGCCAGAGCATAAACAGTGCCACAAAGGGAGTGGCCAGCACTGTGACCCCGATGCGGATGAATTCATTACTCCCCAAGGGCGTCCCTTCAAGAAAGCGGTAGGTTTCTTTCCCGGAGCGGTAAATACCAAGGAGGGGCGTTACCGGCAACATGGTCATCGGATAGACATAACCGGTAATCATCAGGTTGGTAAAGCCACGTTCAGTCACAGGAGGGAGGGCGGTGGTTTCGCTCATAACGACTGCGTACCTCGCACGTAAAACTGGCATGCATTCCGGTCCGGGTCGTGTAACCTTTTCCCTGCACCAGTTGCCAGGGGCGTGGGCCGGCCGGAATGCCGTCGTGGATGGTGTCGGGGACGCCGTGTGAAACATGATCCGTCGCAGGGTGCCCTTAGCGTACTCAATCCCTGCTCCAACGTACAACGAAAATCTTGCCGACCGCAGCCTGGTCGTTCAATTTCTGCGAGACCTTCCCGGAACCTTTTCACCAGGAGACAATCCGATGACAGACACACCCCAGCCGACTGAACAGGCATCCATTGGCGCGGCGCTCGGCCGGATTTCCAGTGGCATTTTCATTCTTACCACCGGTGCCGGACCCAAGGCGACCGGGATGCTGGCTTCCTTCATCAAGCAGGTGAGCTTTCACCCGCCGATGGTCATGGCGGCCGTGCGGCAGGGACGGCCCATCCTGACGCGCCTGCGGGAAAGCGGCGCTTTTGCCGTCAACATCTGTCATAAGCAGAACGGCAAACTCGTGGCGCACTTTGCCAAGGGGTTCGCACTCGATGAGCCGGCATTCGAGGGTATTGCCCATGAGCCGGCTGTGACAGGCGTGCCGGTGATCCCGGAAGCCCTGGCTTATCTGGATTGTGTCCTGCGGCAGGAAGTCACCGCCGGCGACCACATCCTGTTTCTGGGTGAAGTCGTAGCCGGAAGCGTCACGAGCGAGGGCGAGCCGATGATTCGCATCCGGAAAAATGGTTTTGACTACTGAAATGCTGAAGCCCTGAGCACGGACAACCGGAAGAGGCCGGCCAGGCCGAAGGACAAGGTGTTAGCTATGGCACTGCGCCGCTACAGCGACCCGGTACACCGCATCATCACGCTCGACCGAAGCCTGCCCTTTGATGCGCTGTTGATGGCGCTCATTGACACGCCGGAGTTTCAGCGGCTGCGCCGGATTCGCCAACTCGGACTGGCCTTTGTCGTTTTTCAGGGGGCCGAACACAGCCGGTTTGCCCACAGCCTTGGCGTGATGCACACGATGACGTTGGCGCTGGATACGCTACAGCGCAGCGGCGTCCGGCTCGATGCCCAGGTCTGTGGGTTGGCGCGTCTGGCGGCGCTTCTGCACGACATCGGCCACGGGCCGTTTTCGCACGTCATGGAGAAAGTTCTCCACCAGCGCCATGAAGACTGGACCAAACGCATTATTGGCGATCCGGCAACCGCCATTCACGGACGGCTCACCAGTCACGACCCACAGTTGCCGGATACCCTGATTGCCCTGCTGGAGGGCCAGTTTCGCCCGCGCTTCGCGGCACAACTGGTTTCCTCACAACTTGACTGCGACCGCTTTGACTACCTGCTGCGGGACAGCCTCATGACGGGCGTCAGTTACGGCTGCTATGACCTGCCGTGGATTCTCCATGCCCTGACAGTGGATACCACCAATGACAGCCTCATCGTCCGTGCGCGGGGGGTGCTGGCCGTGGAGGAATACCTGTTTGCGCGCTACCACATGTTCCGCCGGGTGTATTTCCACCACGCCCTGCGGGCGGCCGAAAACATGCTGGTGGCCATGTTCCGGCGGGCCGTGACGCTGACACACGAAGGCCGACTCGCCTTTCCGCTTTCCGGCACCGCCATGGATAAACTCATCACCGGCGTCCCGCTGACAACTGCCGAATATCTCAGCCTTGACGACGCCGACGTACTGTTTCACATCAAGCAGTGGCAACGCGACCCTGACCCCATTTTGTCTGACCTGGCCGGACGTTTTCTGGAGCGGCGGCTTTTCAAGTCGCTCGACGTTTCTGCCCTTTCGTCAGAAGCCATTGCCAAAGTTCGGGCGGCTTTGGAGTCAGCCTTGGTGAAGCGCGGCTGGCCGCCGGAGTTCTACCTGCTCGAAGACGATGCCGGAGACGTACCGTACTTTGGCCCCTATCTGCCCGACGCACCGGAGCGGCACATCATCGTCGAAGACCATCAGACGCACCCCCGCCAGCGCGAGATTTCCGAAGTCTCGGCGGCCGTACAGGGCTTGCGTCCCTACCGCCTGCGTCGGCTGTGCTTCCCGGAAGACCTGCGTGACATTGCCCATACGACCGTTGCCAGCCTGGTCAGTTGACAAATCCTGGCCATGGATTCGACAAGCCCGAAACAACACAGTAAACTTTCCCATTTCAGGCTTCAGGAAGCCCCTGCGGCGACGGCGTCGCGACAACCCGGTCAGCAGCCGTCCCTGAACCATCCTGCCGCTTCTGGAAAGGTGACTGCGCGCCGTGTGCCGTGCTGTGTATCCCGGATCGTTTGACCCCATCACCAATGGGCATCTCGACATCATCCGTCGGGGCTGTACGCTCTTTGACCACATCACCATTGGTGTTCTCAACAATGAACAGAAAAGCCCGCTGTTCACCGTGGCGGAGCGCATCGAGATGATTCAGGCGGTTGTCGCCCCCCTGGCTGAAACCACCCGGACAACCATCGAGGTGGACAGCTTTGAAGGGCTTCTGGTGGACTTCGCCAAGCGAAAACGGGCCAACTGCATTGTTCGCGGCTTGCGCGCGGTTTCCGACTACGAATACGAACTCCAGATGGCCCAGATGAACCGTCACATGCAGCCCGACATCGAGACGGTCTTTCTGATGTCAGCCGACACGTACAGCTTCGTCAGTTCCCGGTTGGTCAAGGAAATCTGTTTCCTTGGGCGCTCGGTCCAGCCGTTCGTGCCACCGATTGTCGAAGCCCGTCTCCAGGCCAAGTTCGGGCGTCAGCCCCGGTCCTGAGTGGTTCTGCCAGACAGACTTGCAAGAGACGGATGCGGCTGCCAGCCGGCGGTCATCCCACGTAACAGGGACGTGCTGCGCACCCGGCAGCCGCTGATGCCAACAGAAACTTACTTGGCCAGCGCCGCCCGTATGGCTGGTTCGAGCTTTTCTCCACGAGGGTTGACCGCAGCAATCCTGCCATCGCGTCCAATAAGTAACGTGAAAGGAATCCCCGTGACGCCATACTGTTTGGCAATATGCGCTCTCCAACCCCGCCCATCGTAGATATGTCGCCAGTTCATCCCTTCCTTTTTGACAAAGGCTATGAAACTTTCCTTGGTGAGATCATCATCATAATCAAGTGAGATGCTCAAGATGTCAAAACCTTGTTTTTTGTATTTTTCATAAGCCTCCCTCAGCTTTGGAAGTTCGGCCCTGCAAGGACCACACCAGGTTGCCCAGAAATCCAGTAACAGGACCTTCCCCTTGTAGGTTTTGAGTGACACCAACTTGCCATTCAAATCCTTGGCTTTGAAGTCAAACGGTGTGGCGTCAGGCCTGAGCGCGTTACTGTACCTTGGGGGTAGTGGGGCAACATCAATCCGTTTGGCGCCGGGTGGCGGAACAAAGGCAATTTCCTCATCCGGCGGCAACGGCTCAAAAGCCGTGACGGTCTCAGTAAAAACCGTTGGTGCAGAACCCTGTGGGCGAGTTTCCGATCTCACAGCCAGCAGCTCATTCTGTTCCCGGTTAACCGTAAACAGGATACGGCCTTCCGGTTTTTTCAGGATCAGTGTCACCTTTGTCAACGGCTTGTCCGGCAGGTGCTCAACGGTTATGTCTTTGCAGTTTCCGGCTATACTCTTGACCGGGTTATACCCAGCCCAGATACCAAAAACGGAATACCAACCCCAACCATGTATTTGACTCTTGCTAGCAACATCCTCGACATTTACATCACTTTGCGATACTCCACCCGGGAGGGTGTGCGAGAGGTAGTAGCTGGGGTCTTTGCTTGTGTAGCTGAAATAACCTTCAGGAGTGGAACACCCGTACCACTCGCCATCGTTTGTTCTCATCCTGACTTCTATCCGATTTCTGTCCTTGACGCGCACCATCACTTCAGAGTCTGAGGCCGTGAAGTTAGACGAGGTAAGGCGAACAGTGGCCCGATAGGAAGGGAGCCTTTTATAATTCTCAACGACCTTTTCCAGTATCTCCTCGGCTTCTTTGCGGACATTTTCATTGGGAGCTTGATTTGTCTCACTGGGGGACTGATCTGTTGCCTGACCCACAACCAGCCCACACCACAGCCAGGTCCAGCAAACAACATGAATGACTGCCCAGCCGGGACGTGACAACCCCATACCAAAGACTCTTGAAAACTTTGGGAAATACAATGCTGGCATCGTCGTTTTCCTTTCTCCAGGAAAACCATTCAGGCTCCGGTGATTGGCAATGTGCCCACAAAGTATTGGCAGTGAAGCCAACTTGTCATCTATCAGTCTGTCACTGGTGAAAGCTGATGCCCTCCCGGCAGGCTGCTGGACTTCTTCACACCCAGGCCATTGAGCAGTGAAGCCACGCCAACATATCCGTAGCCAAGGACAAAGATGGAAAGAAATGGCAGCACGCCCCAGATTTCACTGTGAATGGCATAGGCAATCGTCAGCACAAAGTACAGGGTCATGCCGATCTCAAGCAGGGGGAGCCATCCCATCGTCCTGCGGTATTTTTTCTGCTGCCAGCTTCTTTCCTTTGTCTTCCCATCAATGGCATATTTTGGCGTTCTGACAAAACCACTCTGGATACCCAGCAATGCTTCCAACACGGCCTTGGCATTGCTGATTGAAATCCCGACCCCAATGGACATAGCGAGATAGATAAGCAGCAAGTTCTTCCATCTGCTTCCGTAAAGCTCTTTGAGAGATATAAAGTAGTATGATGTCACTGAAAATATTGAGAGCAGCAGAAAGGGGACATCCAGGAGCATGAGATGGAATAACCCCTGATTGTAGCGCACGATCAGGACTGGAAGATGAAGCAGGTGAAAGACAATCATAAGCGGGTAGATGAGATTGCCTGACAGGTGAAAGAAGGTTTCTATTTTGGCGTGAAGTGGCAGGTTCAATCCACCCAGGCGGGGCAGGATTTTCATAGCCACCTGCGTGTAACCCTTTGCCCAACGACGCTGTTGAACCTTGAAGGCATTGATGTCAACCGGGAGTTCAGCCGGTACATCTTCATCGAGGACGTAAACAAATTTCCACCCCAGAAGCTGGGCGCGATAGCTGAGGTCAGTATCTTCAGCCAGGGTATCAGCCTGCCAGCCGCCCGACCAGACAATGGCTTCCCGCCGCCACATGCCAGCCGTTCCGTTGAAATTGAAAAAGCCGCCGCTGCGGTGACGTGCCGTGTGCTCGATGACAAAGTGCCCATCCAGCATGACACTTTGTACACGGGTCAGCAGATTGTAGTCAGCATTGAGGTGACTCCACCGGAACTGGACAACCCCCACCCGTGGCTCCGTAAAGTAGTGAATCATCTTACGGATACAGTCCGGCTTTGGCTGAAAATCAGCATCAAAAATCAGAATGAACTGCCCCTTGGCCACTTTGAGACCTTCGCTGAGCGCCCCGGCCTTGAAACCGGCACGGTTCGTCCGGTGAAGATAGACCATATCCAGCCCTTGGGCGGCATAACGCTCGACAGCCGCTTTGGCAATGGCCTGGGTTTCGTCCGTCGAATCATCGAGAACCTGAATTTCCAACTTATCCTTTGGATAATCCAGTGCCGCACAGGCAGCCAGCAGGCGCTCGACCACATACATTTCGTTGAACAGCGGAAGCTGAACGGTCACATGCGGCAGATTATCTTCATCAAAATAGGCTTTTGGCTGCGGACGAAACTGGTGGTAGCGTAGGAACAGGTACGTAATTCTCAGGCGGTAAGCCCCATAGATGGCAAGGATGAAGAGCAGTCCAAAATAGAGAATGAAAATTGTCCAGTCCAGTGCGTCCGAGGTGTACAGATAGCTGATGTTGTTGGTACGTGAAAATTTCTCCAGTCCGGGCAGCATCCTGACAGCGCTCTCCAGCAGGGAAACAAAACCGTTTGTATTCAAATCAGGCAGGACGGGATTCATAAGCAGGGCAGCAGCTCCAATCGGCAGGCAGGTTACTTGATGTTGTAATTTTTTATCTTGCTGTTAAGAGTGGTTGGATTGAGACCCAGCAGCTTGGCCGCACGGCTCTGGTGGTTGCGGGTCAGCTCCAGAGCGCGACGAATCAGCTCGATCTCAAACTGTGCCACGACATCATAAAAACGTATGCCTTGGGAAATGTCGAGCGAGGATGAAAGCAGCCCACCGGGCAGGGACTGAAGTTCCCCCCGTACCGGAGGGTTGAGAATCTCATCCCGCAGACACTCCACGGTCAGGGAATTCGTCCGTGAGATGACAACAGCCCGCTCGATGACATTTTCCAGTTCACGCACATTTCCCGGAAAGGGATAGGCTTCGAGCAGTGCCAGCACATCAGGGTCAATATCTTCTGACATCTGACGCTGGTTCTCTGCGTTGTACTTGCGGATGAAGTGCCGTGCCAGTGGCAGAATATCCTCCGGGCGCTCACGCAGAGGTGGCAGCTTGATGTTGATGACGTTCAGGCGATAGAACAGGTCTTCCCGAAATTTGCCGTCCATCACGGCCTGTTTCAGGTCGAGATTGGTGGCAGCCACGATGCGGGTGTCCACCCGATGGGGTGTGGTTTCCCCCAGTGGGATGAACTCCCGTTCCTGGATGACGCGCAACAGTTTGCTCTGGGTTTCAAAGGAGATGTTGCCGATTTCATCCAGAAACAGTGTCCCGCCGTCAGCAATGTCAAAGAGACCTTTTTTGGCCGTAAAAGCGCCGGTAAAAGCGCCGCGTGAGTGGCCAAAAAGTTCACTTTCCAGAAGTTCGGTAGGAATGTTGCCGCAGTTGACAGGCACAAACTGCCCGGTCTTGGCCCGTGGGCTGGCAAAGTGAATGGCGCGTGCAATGAGTTCCTTACCGGTTCCTGATTCCCCCTGAATCAGAACCGTCGTCCGAGCTGGCGCAATCTGCTCAACCAGCGCCAGGATGTCCCGCATGGCGGCGCTTCGGGCGATGATGCCCAGCTTGTCGGCGCTTTGCTGAAGGGTACGTTTGAGCTGGGCGTGTTCTTCGTCCTTGCGCCGGCGCCGGATGCCCGCCTCAACAACCCGCAAAATATCCTCATTTTCAAAGGGCTTGCGGATACAGTTGAAAGCGCCACGCTGCCAGGCACTGACAGCCGTTTCAAACGTGGCGTAGGCGGTAATCATAATGACAACAGCTTCCGGGTCATGGGCAAGCAGGGCTTCCAGGGTAGGCAGTCCCCCCATCCCCGGCATCGAAACGTCCAGCAGCACAACGTCAAAAACGTGATCCCGGTAAAGTTCCAGTCCTTCTTCACCGGTTCGGGCCAGCTTGACGTTGTACCCGGCGCTGGAGAGGAGCGTCTCCAGCACATCACGCATGACCTCCTCGTCATCAACAACCAGCAACGAGCCTTTCCTTGACATGTTTCAACCCTGACGCAAGCTACCCCGGCCCCTGGCCCCGGAGTTGTTCCAAAACAGTGAAGAAGTTTGGGAAGGATACGCCCACACAGCCAGCATCATCCAGGGTGGTTGGACCGTCTGCCACCAGCGCAGCAACAGCAAAAGCCATGGCAATCCGGTGATCGCCGGCCGTTTCGATGCTGGCACCCCGAAAACGCTGGCCGCCGGGCACCGTCAATCCGTCGGCGCGCTCTTCAACCTCCACGCCCATGGCGCGCAGGTTGCGTACGATCAGTGCCAGACGGTCACTTTCCTTGACCCGCAGTTCCCCGGCGTCAGACACTTCCGCGCCGTGGAAGGCAGCCCCCAGAACGGCCAGAATCGGCACTTCATCAATGGCATTCGCTGTCAACGCCCCTGCCAGACGCAGCGGCCGCGACGGACGCAAGGTGCTGGCGTTCACCTGCAGGTCACCGATGGGTTCGCCACCGACCAGACGTTCATTGACGACTTCAATGGCGCATCCGGCTTCCCGCAACACAGTCAGCAGCCCGGTCCGGGTCGGGTTGAGTCCGACATCTTCGAGGACCAGTTCAGCCGATTCAACCATCAAGCCGGCGGCCAACCAAAACGCTGCGGCAGAAAAGTCTCCCGGCGCGCGCAGCCGTCCGGGACTCTGTAACCGGCTATGCCCGCTCACGGTACGCGCTGCGCCCCGGCAGGTGACGGATACACCAAAAGCACGGAGCAGACGCTCGGTATGGTCACGGGTCGGAACCGGCTCCAGCACTGTCGTTTCACCCTCAGCAAACAAGCCGGCCAGCAGCAGGCAGGACTTGACTTGGGCGCTGGCAACCGGCGGTTCGTAGGTGATACCGCGCAAAGCCCCACCCCGGATCGTGAGCGGGGCGAGATTGTCGTCTGTGGCGGAGACGCTTGCTCCCATCTGCCGCAAGGGTTCAATAATGCGGCGCATGGGACGGCGGCGCAGCGAGGCATCCCCTGTAATGCTTGTCTCGAAGGGCTGGCCGGCGAGGATACCGGCCAGCACGCGGATTGTAGTGCCCGAGTTGGCGGCATCCAGCATCACCGGACTTGGCTGCAAGCCGGTTTTTCCCGCCCCGCGGATGTGCACGCCGCTGTCTGTCGCCTGAAGGCGGACGCCAAGGCGGCGCAGACAGTCCAGCGTGGCCCCACAGTCAGCACTCTCCGAATAGCCTTCGATGAAGGTCTCGCCTTCGGCAATCGCCGCCAGCATCGCCATGCGGTGCGAGATGGATTTGTCCCCCGGCAAGCTGACCTTTCCCCGCAGCCGCCGGACGGGTTCAAGACGCCGGGCGATGCCAGACTCTGCGGCCATGGTCACCGTGACAGCAGGCTCCCCACATAGTTGAGCAACTCGTTGGCGCTTTCGGGGGTGTAGCCGTGCTTTTTCACCAGCCGGTCAATGACTTCATTGATCCGCCGCAACTGGTCAGCATCTGGCGACTTGGTCGAGGTTGTGATTTTGACGATGTCCTTCAAGTCGGCAAATATCTTTTTCTCGATGGCTTCTTTGAGCCGCTCGTGAGAATTGTACTCAAACCGCTTGCCCTTGCGCGCATACGTCGAAATGCGGATGAGGATTTCCTGCCGGAACATGTTTTTGGCGTTTTCTGAAATCCCGATCTGCTCTTCGATGGAGCGCATCAGCCGCTCGTCGGGTTCCATTTCTTCTTCCGTGATGGGATCTTTGATTTTTTCCTTGTTGCAGTAGGCCTCGACATTGTCTAAGTAGTTATCACAGATGCTCTTGGCCATTTCCTCAAAGGAGTAGACAAAGGCCCGCTGCACTTCGGTCTTGGCAATTTCGTCATACTCTTTGCGAACGAGCGTCAGAAGATTGAGGTACTTCTCACGTTCTTCAGGCGTGATTCCGGTATGTTGGTCAAAGCCGTCCCGGATGGCTCGCAGGGCGTCAATCGGGGTAATATATTTCTTTTCCCCCTGAACCAAGGCATTGGACAAGCAGTTAATAATGTACCGTGGTGAGATGCCAAACATCCCTTCCCGGACAGTTTCGGCCTTGAGTTCCTTGACATCCTTGCTCTTGAAGCCATCCACATCCTCCCCATCGTAGAGTTTCATTTTCTTGATGAGGTCCATGTTGGCACGCTTGGGCGGCTCCAGCCGGGTCAGGACAGCAAACATGGCAGCCACGCGCAGGGTGTAGGGAGCAATGTGCATCCCTTGCAGGCTGCTTTGCGAAAGCAGTTTTTTGTAGATTCGTTCCTCTTCTGAAACCTTGAGGTTATAGGGCACCTTGATCATGATGATCCGGTCCTGCAAGGCTTCATTTTTCTTATTGCCGACGAAGGCCAGGTATTCATTTTCATTGGTATGCGAAATAATGACCTCATCGGCGTAGATCATCGCGTACCGACCGGTTTTGATGGCCTGTTCCTGCGACAGCGTAAGCAGCGAGTAGAGAAACTTCTCATCGCACTTGAGGATTTCGATGAACTCCATCATGCCGCGATTGGCAACGTTGAGTTCGCCATCGAAGCGATAGGCGCGTGGATCGCTTTCCACGCCAACTTCGCCAATCGTGGAAAGGTCAATGGAGCCGGTCAACTCGGAGACATCCTGCGACTTGGGATCGCTTGGCGCGAACGTGCCGATGCCGACCCGGTCTTTTTCCGAAAAGACAATCCGTTCGACAATGACATCCTCGTGCCGTCCCTTGTAGGTGTGCTCCAGGTCGTAGCGGGCTTGCGGGCTGAGTTCGCCCTCAATGTAGATGCCGTAGTGCTTCTGGATTTCGGGGCGCAGCTCCTGGGGAATGAGGTGCATGGGATCGCCATGCATCGGGTCGCCCTTGATGGCATACACGGCACCGGCTTCGGTGCGTGTCCACTTCTCCAGGCCCCGCTTGAGCAAGGTGACGATGGTGGACTTTCCTCCGCCGACCGGCCCCATCAGCAGGAGAATCCGCTTGCGGACCTCCAGGCGTTGGGCCGCCGACTTGAAGTACTCGACCAACTGCTCAATCGTCTCATCAATGCCAAAAAGCTCCTCGCTGAAAAAGTTGTAGCGCGTGATCTCATCTCGCGTACCTGGATTGATGACCGTCGTGCCAGCAGCCAGAATCATGTCGCAGATGCGGGCATGCGCCAGTTGCGTGAGCTGAGGCCGCTTGACCGCCATTTCAAAGTACTCGCGGAACGTCCCTTCCCAGTGCAGCGAAGCACGATCACGCCGGTGTGCTTCCAGAAGTTGGGTAATATCGGGCTTTGGGGTTTCAGTATCAGACATGGTAGCGACTCCCGTCACGGACGATGAGATGCAGATATCAGGCGCAAACAAACTGCGCGGGGCAGCTGCGTCGGGGACGCAAGCTGACAGTGCAGGAAAAGTATGGGCGCATTCGGCGCCAGCGTCAATTGTCACCGAGATGGAATGGCTTGGGGGAGAACGGTGAAACTGACACTCTATCTTGAAACTTCGGTTGTCGGAGCGTACCTGGACAACGATGATCCCTTCCGTCGCGACCTCACCCTGCGGTGGTGGGAGTACGACTTGGGGGAATACCAGCCATTTGTCTCGCCGCTAGTGTACCACGAACTGGAGCAACTCGCCGAACCGTACCGCTCTGCCTACCTCAACCTGATCCGTCCGCTTCCCCAACTGCCGCTCCGGGATGAAGCCACAATGCTGGCTGCCGGCTATGTGGGCAGCGGTATCTTCCAACGACGTTTTCTGGCCGACGCCTTTCATGTCGCCCTGGCCTCGGTTCACAACATAGACTTCTTTGTGACGTGGAATTTCGGGCATATTGCCAGCATCCACCGACAGGCACGGGTACGGCGGTTTAACCTCATCAGCGGTTTTCCCTGCCCCATCATCGTCACCCCTGAGTTTCTGGTGATGACCGGTATCTAGGCCCCTGCGTAAGCCCCTGCGTTGACGACATCCTTTCCCAGAGAGGCTCAGCATGGTGAAGCGAGTTCTATTGGTTGATGACGACCAGGCGGTGCTTCAGATCGTGTCCAGGTGGCTCGGCCGCTACCAGGACACCTTCACCATCATCACGGCCGAACACGGACGGGAAGCGCTCGACATTCTGATGCGCCACCCCGTGGATGTCGTGGTGACGGACCTGCAGATGCCCGTGATGGATGGCTTCGAGCTGATTGCCCACATGCTCAGCGAGCAGGTCCACATACCTGTCATCATCATGACCGCCATGGTGGTCAGCACTGTCGAAAACCGCCTGCAGGGCGTTGGCGCCTTTCCGGTCATCCGCAAGCCGCTCAGTGTCACAGCACTCCACAACCTCATCTGTAACGAACTCGATGCCCGCCAGCAGGGCGTTATCCAGGGATTCACACTGGCTTCGTTTCTACAGCTTCTGGAATCCGAGCGCAAAAGCTGCGCCCTGCGGGTCACAGCCAACGGGCGTGTGGGCTATCTCTACTTCCGTGACGGCGAACTCTTTCACGCCGAAACTGGCCACAGCTCCGGCGAAGCCGCAGCATACGACATCCTGCTGTGGGAAGCGGTCAAGCTTCAGATGGCGGCACTGCCAGCGATGCCCCCTCCGAAAACCCTTCAGGACCGTCTCATGGGGCTGCTGATGGAAGCCTTCCGCCGCCGGGATGAAGCCGAGGAAGCCCGCCTCCGGGCCGGCGCAGCGACCCACCATTCCCCCGCCGTGGAAGCCGGACGCGAGACAGTGCCACAGCCGCCAAGTGACGAAGATGAAGGGGGCAGGCAGCCCCTGACCGCCGTCCCGGCCACAGAACACCAGATGATGGAAGCAGCGCTCAGAGCCGCCGGCTGGCTGCTGACCTTGGCTGACCACCTTTCCTTCTCTCCGGTTGAACCATCGAAGGCTTACACCTTGGCGCCGGAATTGCGGCATAGCCTTGAGTCGGACAACTTCCCCCAACAAACGGCCCGTCTGCTCCGCTTGTTTGATGGACAGCGTACGTTAGGCGAGCTGGAAACCACAGTGCCTGACCAGGCCGCCGTTCTCACGTTTCTTGCCAACGGACTGAAAGCCCTCGACCTGCTGTCTGAAGCCCCTGACACCACGCCCACAGACCGGCTCACACAGGTAGAGGTTGCACCCACAAAAAGGTGATGAGTGATTGCGCCCGACAGCCGCACCCGCGTACAGGTGCCGGACAAGTGGCAGGAAAAATACCGTGACTTTTCCGCAAATCTGGATATACTCGAAACTTCCGATGCATTGCGACCAACTCTTCCCCTTGGGTGTCTCTGTCTTGTCCAAACGCATAGAGTTGGTTGGATACCTGAACTGCCAAGGCCAGGCGTCGTTGCAAGCTTCGGTGAGTGTCTTTCACGTACAATCCCCAAGAGCAGGTGGCGCACCCGATGCCAGCTTCCATGTCCATCAGTGACACCTCCCTCTCACCGGTCTCCTTCCCGCCAGAAAGTGGACCAAAAGACTCACTTCAGGTTTTACCGACCCTGACCCGCCTGGTGTACCGGTGGTGTGTGGGGCTCATCAATCGCACCCTGGAGCGGTTCCCGGCACTTCAGCACGGAATTAGCCGCCTTGAGGCAGCCGAAATGACCATCCGCCGTCTCCGCCAGGAACGGGATGAAGCGCTGGGTTTTCTGCGTGAACGCAACCAGGAACTGGCGCATTACGACACCGCCGTACGCAACCTGTTCTCGGTAGTCAGCGAAGTCACCCGCGAGATGGAGGACATCCGGCAGGCGTTGTTGACATACAACAGGCACGTTGCCGAACATCTGTCCCACCGCGAAAGCAATATCCTTCAGCTTCAGTACCGTTTGCAGGAAGCCGCAATGGATATGCAGGAAGCCCAGGCTGATCTGGACGATATTGAAGAGACCGTGCGTCACTATTTCCATCAGCGTGAAGGTGACATTCTCCAGCTTCAATACCG